>Ga0172381_10004763_pt1 | contig 13938 bp, 43 predicted proteins | sample Leawel6488metaG_FD_119754 | JGI IMG/M metagenome (GOLD analysis project Ga0172381, IMG submission 119754) | Leachate microbial communities from a municipal landfill in Southern Ontario, Canada - Leachate well 64-88 metaG | ecosystem: Engineered > Solid waste > Landfill > Unclassified | place... | reverse complement strand
CCCTTTTCATTCATACCAACTGCACCAACATACTTGTTATCAACATCAACTTTTACAAAATAACTCTCAAAGTTGCACCTGAAGAAATCATTTAGCCCATCAATTTCAATTTGATCCCTAGTATATTCCCAATTATTATCTAAATTTCCAATTTCAATGCTGTTATATTTTCCCATGATGCTCCTTTCTAACGAACCAAATAAGTTTGACCACCTAATTCAATGGAGGTATAATCACTCATCAAATCATCAGCAACGCCATCCCAATCAATATTAGATTCAATGTACCAAGGCAAATCTTTTGGCAAATCACCAATATCTTTTACCAATTCTTTAGCATATTCACTAAAATAATCATAATGAATAAGCATAGCACCATAATCCCAATCATCAATATCATCACCCAACTCATTCCATTCACGAAGTTCATTAAGGCGATCAATGGCAGGGAAATCTTCTTCTGTTCCGCCCTCATCGTCAATATAACATTCAAGATCGCCCTCAAGCTCGTTGAGTTCATCAATAATATCTCTTGAATCAATGATATCCTGTCTGTTTGAAATCATTATAATCTCCTTTCTAGCCGTAAACTAATTCACCAAATAAGGCTGCCTGAATGATACAATCATAAGCAGTTGAATCCATCTCATTATTCAAAATATCCATTTTTATTTGTTCATCAACTTTGAAATCAGATTTGAAAATTCTTTTTATACCCTTTTCAATTGCATGAGCACCAATAACATATTTGTGTTCCTTGCCATCACGTTCATCAGATTCTAAAATCTTCCATTCAAGAATGTTGTGATCACTATCTTTTGCGTAATCAATTGTTATAGCCCAATAATCAATTGAACCAGACTCAAAGGCATCAGTAAGAATTTCATACATCCCATTAACCGTAAGAGGATACTCAATTTCAATTTTCATTATGCCTCCTTAAATGATTGCCAATTAGGATTGAAGTAATGCCCCTGTGGGCTACCATAAATGTTACATCTATATTCCCAGACATGTGAAAGGTCTACATCTTCATCAATGAGAGCATCAACATATTCTTTTAGAGCAATCTCCCAATTGCCAGTTGAGAAAACATGAGTTGGCAATAATTCTTCCCATGTCTTTTCACCATCTTTCTGTTTTACTTTGATTTCATAGTGATTCATGTGTTGGTCTCCTTTCTCATTATAGTTCAATTATAACATATAAACTTTCAAATGTCAAGCATAAAATTAAAAACTCATAGTGGAACAAATAATCCTAAATGTTTCTTTCTTATCGTAACCCATTTCCATATTCTTTCCAGCACAAATTGCTTCAGCCTCTTCTAAACTACAATCCCAATGCCAATCTGTTCTGTAATATCCCTTTACGTTCTCAACAGCAATACAAGGAATAAACCCCTGTTCATCCTTATTGAATACATCAACGAAATAAACAGACTTGCCCCAACCATCAACTTGTTCTGACATTTAATCCTCCTTATTTTTTCTTATCATCATCCCAATGGTCTACGAACCATATAAGAACAAATATAAAAATAGCAACCCCTGATGCTACAAGTACAAAATAAGATGCAAAACTCCATCCATTAATAATTTCTTGATTAGACGCTGCTATTGGGGAATGAGCAATCTGTCCAATTGACATTCCAACAATAACTCCCCAAACAAACCTCATAGCATTTTTAATTCCATTCATTTTTACCTCCTTATAAAATTATTATTTTATCTTGTTTTCTAAATCTTTTACGTCACCCTGTAAGAAAGCAACCAGGCTCCATAAAGCATAAATAGACTCCCAATTACCCCTGACTAATAAACAATAAACTGTAATGCCAGCAAAAATAAATCCAAATACATACCAAACATATTTCATAACGTTCTCCTTTTAATTTTTTAATATGATAAAATGGAAATTTTATCTTGTTTTATCTTACAAAATAATAACTGTCATTGCCAATTTTTCTATACCATTCTATAATAGAATCTTCAGTATAAGAAAATTCTGGTGGTTTATCTTCGATTTTTTCTAATTTGAAACCAAAATATCCACCATCAAAATTTTTCTTTAGCACATCAAAAACAAAATTGGCTAAATATTCATCATTTCCTTTATAGATTGTTCTGCAACCTGGGAAACCATCGTGAGAATCAGATACCCCATTCCAATCTAGAATTCTATATTCCATATGTATTCTCCCTTATGATAAAATTTATGTTTTATCTTAATCCACTTGTGTTCTTTTGAAAAGAATCGTTATTATATTCATCAATTTCAAGAGTTTCAAAACACGTTGCGTAAAATTGCAATTTATGTTTTTCACAAAGCTCTTTATATTCTTTTATAAATTCTTTTTCTTCTTTTGTTAATGGTGATCTTTTCATTTTTCCTCCTGATAAAATTCATATTTTATCTTTGCCCAAACCTTTTTTCATCAACATATATTGTTTCTATTTCCTTATAGTTTGATGGAATAAGTACATTTAGACCTTTATCAGTTAGACAATTGACAACGGCTTCAAGCCCAGTGGAATCATCTAACATAGTTGGTATCTCTTTTTCTTTTTTAGATGGATACCAAAATACAATACGGATCAACATATTGACCTCCTTTTATAGTGTAACAAGAACCGTAGTATCCATAAATAAATGAAACACGAGGCCATCATGTCTTTGGATTGTACCAACAAACTGTAATGATTTATCTTCATCTAAAGGGAATCCAGTTCCAAATAACGCAAACTTAACTTCAACTTCTGGGCAATTATTATCAACTATCGCCCACATAACCATATCGTTATTTTGTTCCCCTACACTTATAATAATAGAATGTTCTGGCATTTTGGTCGTAAAATAATCCTTTAGTGGTATCTTATATTTCCAAATTGTTTTCATTTGTCTCCTTTCACATGATAAAAGAGTTCTTTTATTTTGTTTCTTTTACTCTAAATATAACACCAAAATCTTTTATGGGGAATGCATTATTGTTATCAAAGATGATGTTTCCATCCCTGTAATCAACCACCCTTCCACTCATATAGATATATGGTTCAATTGATGTTCTTACTGGGTATGCCCAAATCTCAATCTGTTTATTTATCAATGGGTGTTTTTCAACCATAACTTTCTCCTGATAAAATCGCTATTTTATACTATCTTCCAATACTTTCAACGCTTCACTAAAACTTTTCCCTTGATAATATGGATGTGATATGTACTCATAAATAATTTCCTCATCTGTGCTATCACAATTACCAGTCACTTCAAATATAGTTCCATCGTAATCTTCCCAAACAAATAGTGTTAACTTGTTTGTGCTAATTGATGCCTTACCTGTTTTTAGCAACCCAACTATTCTTTCAATCATATATGCCTCCTGATAAAATAGCCATTTTATCTTATTGTTTTTACCATAAAAATATAATCCACAAAACAGGGACGGATAAAATAAGTAAAATCCAAAAAATCTTGTTTAATTTTTCTTCGCATTTAGGACATGTAAAGTAAAAATCATATCCATCCATAACATCATTATAATCCATTATTGAACCACACTTTTTACAGCGCACATACCCTCCTTTAAACCTGATAAAATGACTCTTTTATTTCTTCATTGAATGAATAATTTGATGTTCTTTACAGAGTAAAAGTTTCCATCCAGCAAATGAACCCTTACCTTTTACCCATCTTGTTTTGCAATTCTTGTTACACATTATGACCTCCTGATAAAATTAGTGTTTTATCTTGCCAAACATATTCTTTATAAAAAGAACTACCTTGTTTTGTTTCTTGTGTTGGTATTCTTTATTATTGTGATAAGAATCAAGGTTCAAAAATCTTTCTGAAACCACTTTCAATTCTGTGTTATTAGTTATAGCATCAACTAATTTTTGTATTGAATATCCTGAAAATTCTTTGCCATCAACTTTTAATTTGAACTCCCATTCACAAAAACCATCATCAATTTTTACTGTAAACATATTTCCTCCTTATAAAATGTTTATTTTATTTTGATAGTTATATTGGTGTTGGCTTCACCATTTACAACTGGGAAAAGATCACAACCTAACCTGGCATCCCCATGAACATCTTGCATATAATAAATATTGACATCCCAATCATTAGAAATTCCATACCAATAATCATAATCTTCATGAAGGGTTGTTGTTCTATCTTGAGCAAGCATATTCTCCGCAGAATTCAACAACATAAAAGCAATTGCTTTTGCCTGTTCTTCTGAAAGTTTTTCTTTGATATATAGAGAGTCATGTTCTTTTCTATCATAGACAACTTTCCAACGACCAGTATCAGAAAAGTTATCTTCCAATACGCTTTTCAAAATAAGACTTTCAATTAGGGGGCTATAAACTTTTATAATGCTGTATGCAGGAAAAACATTATTTTCCAACGAATCATTATAACTCTCCAAACTAACAAAACCACCTTCACGAACCAATATATCACCCAATGGTGAATTCAATAGAACTAAATAATTTCGCAATTTAGTTATAACAACCATACCAGTTTTCAAATCTGCTTTAGTAAACATATTTTCTCCTTTTTTATACATGATAAAATTGCTGTTTTATTTTACTGCTGGTTGATTTTTCATCACCATGAAATTTACATAATCAACACTAGCCACGTATTCTTTACCATTAGTACACTTCAACACAATGGGGTTCTTGTATTTCTTTGAATCAATGTCAAACACAGTGAGAGACAAACCCTTGCTATCACGAAAAGAATAACCCTGATCACAATTAAGCCCAAGTAGTTGTTTGTACAAATCAAACTTTTTTAGATCAATCTTCTTATCTCCAGTTGTACCATCAATTTGTTCAACAGTCAATCTTGATGTAAAACTTGTTTCATTATAGGTGATATTACCAATCTGAATTTTGACACCATATTTTTTACTCAATTCTTTTGTAGCCAATTCAAAATCTGAACGGAAAGACTTAAGTTGTTCTTTTGTGAATGCCATTTTATATTCTCCTTTTTATATTGTGATTTTAGTCGTTATCAACGACTTCAATTTCCATACAACATTTAGGGCAATGGAAAAATCCTTCTTCTTCAGTATAAAACTTGAATCCACACCAAGGGCAAATGTCTAAATGGATATCATAGTAATGTTCACCTGTCTTACAAACAGGGATTGTGCCATCCTTATCATAAGCCTCAATGTGTTCATCATACAATTGAGTTAGCAAGAATGATAATTCCTTACCATCATGTGTTTGATCCCATTGTTGCTCTGCCGTTGCATTGGCTTCCGCAACCTCCTTCCACGATGGGCTATCATCTTCAAACACAGATTCATTCAAGATAAATTCATCACGTTTTTCTTTCAGTTCATCAATGCGTTCAAGTTGATTCATCTGTTATCTCCTTTCGCCTGATAAAAATGTCATTTTATCTTGTGTTATTTAATTATTAATAATTGTGATTACAATGTCTACCCATTTTGAAACAATAAATGTGCATTCTCCATCCCAACTTTGTGCTGGATTTTCAGCCAAAACAACACCTACATATGTCACCAGAAACAATTTATTATCATACGCTGGATAAGAGTTATTCCCCACTTTACCAATAAATGCGGTATGGTTTGGTTCATAATGTTCTCTAGTAATTTCCCAAACACGATAAGTTTTTTCTTCATCAAAAGTATGGCTTGCCAAAACCTTATTCATTTTATTCTCCTTTTTATATGTGATAAAATTCTTGTTTTATCCTTTGGTAAATGTAATCTTAATTTTACCAATCTCATAAGTATAAGTGCCATGAGGAAGGTGGATAATTTCAGTAAGATAAACACCATTCACCAATTCCATAGCCTCACACAGATCAAACCCATTTGCCATCAAAGCATTAATCAATTTTTGTTTCATGTTTACTCCTATTCATAAGTTAATGTTCCTACATCATTGCCATTGGAATCAAACAAGATAAATGTTTCTGATAATGTTTTATCTTCCAAATCCCTATTCAAATCCATCAATGCACCCCCAACTATCCTACGAATTTCGTTGGTCAGTTCACCATTTTCAAATGCACTATTATCACAATCAATTTCAATTGTCAATTTCATCTTCATCCTCCTGTTCGTTATCATCAAACTCACCAAAATACTCAGCACCAGGCTCAAAATCAAAGACAAGATCATATGTCCCATCATCCAATATTTCTTCAGTTGGATAACATTCACCGCAGAATATGTCACCAGCGATACGCCCCAATTCATCAGCGTCACATTCTTCAATAAATTCCTTGATGTGTTCAACAATCTGGCTTTCAGTTAGTTTCATTATACACCTCCATTTCTAATTTGTCAAGAGTAATGATAAAATAAGAGTTTTATTCTGTTCACAATAAAAGAATAGTTTTATTGTGTGTTTAGTTGCAAATGTTTTACAAAATATTTATACCCTCTGGAATCTTCATGCCCACAATTTTCACAATAAACAAATGGTGATACTGTTCTGGGATTCAATGAAGATTGAACATAATCTACTCCAATATATAGAACATGAGCATTACAGTTTGGACAAGGAGTGTCTAAAAGAAAATCATGTGTAGCCCCATCGTTCCACTTGTTGCGATGTTTAGAAAACCACTTATTAATTTCTTTCGTTCTTGTCATATTTATATTCTCCAATCACACAATAAAAGTCTTGTTTTATTCTGGGTTCTGCAATTTGCCTTTTACGACAAACTCAATTTCCTGCAACACCTTACGCTTTACATCCTCTTGTAAAGTTTTGGCAATCTTCTTGATAAAGTATGCACTTGATTCATTACCTACATTTGTTACAAGCCCAATTGTATCAACAACATCCTGATATGTCAATGGGAAATCAACGCCAGCCTTTGTTGAGATACAACCAACAACCTTATCATACATCTTGATTCTTTCATAAAATTCAACATGGTTTTTCTCTGTTATTGAACCCATATCAGTAAAGAGATTGTACCATAATAGGCACATAAATTTCTCATTCCATTGTCTTGTTCTGTCCTCATTTTCAAGGTCAGGAAACTTTGTTTGAAAATCTGTTATCTTATCTGTGTTCCAAGTCAATGCCATATTATCTCCTTTCACACTATAAAATGTTGCTTTTATTATGTTTAGTCAATCCAGAATGTACCACAATCCATACAATGCGTACCACATGGGTATTCATTAATATATTTTTTATTGCGATGCCTATTATAATCCATATCGCCAAAGGTACATTTGCCAGCCTTATATGTTGCCTTATATTTTTCATCTTGTTCAATTTCAGCATATAGACCAGATTGCTTTTGTTCTTTTGGCTTACGATATTTCTTTGAGATAAACTTTACACAAGTTGTATCACACCAACTTTCAATCATGCCACATACTTCATAAGTATAATTGTATTTGATAAGTTTGTCAAGGAAAACATTTTCTGGGTTATATGGTAGCGTTACTGTTATTCCTTGAATGTCAGTATTATCACCACTTCCATTGTATGTATCAATAACTGCAATCATTGGATTGGCAAATTGAATCGTGTTATACTGGCTTGAATTTATCATTTCTTTTATGTCACCTCTAAAATAAATAACAAGGCGACCACCATAACTTGCCTGTTGAATCATAATATCTAGTTGGCGGTCATATTCTTTATTCTTTTGAGGAATACCCAATGCTTTTTTGATGACACGAATGTTATCTTCAACCATATGACTATCGTATCCACATTCATCAATGTCCACGCACAAATCATAAAACATTATGGGGTCAGAAGTATTACGTAACAAATCATCAAATGGTGTAGAATTATTCCTGTTATAAATTTCATCACGAATCCAATCTTCTTTTTCATAGAAAAAAGCATCCACCTGTTCTTCCCCAAATTCTTCTTCAAGATTGGCTTCAAGTTCTTTTGTTATTTCAGAAATTGAATCCCATTCTTGGTCATTAAACCATTCATCAGTTTTTTCATAAAGTGAATCCATACATTGTTCATTGATACATTTCTGGATTGATTCTAAACTATCATCCAAGCTATCACGATAATCAACATAAGTTAGATAATATTTTTTATCCATTGTGTCAAAAACTTTTTCAAGAGTAAGAACATTATCATCAGCCATCTATTCCTCCTCAATCCATGAATCAAATTCACCATTTTGGCAATACCACATTCTGCGACATTCAACCTCAACCTGTTCTTTGCAATAATCCCAGATATAGCTACCACAAAACCAAGGGGTTTGCATATGTTCAGATGTTACAATGGCTTTGGTATAACCATCAATGGCATCTTCAGGCACTAATTGTTCGCATTCCATCCAAGTTACAATACAGTCGTTGATTGCTTTATCTTTAGCAACCTGATCTAATTCATCAAATGTGAATACCTCATATGTTTTAGTTTTCATTTTGATCTCCTTTCATCCATAGCATCAACCCAATTAGAAACAATTTTTTCAACGTCAAGATATGGACAACAAGCATCTTCATGTATGAAATATTCGTTACAATATTCCATCACATAATACATATCTGATTGTAATTCATCTTCATTATATTCAATTTCTTGTTTATCTAATTCACGTTTCAAATCATACTCAAGCCAGGTTTCCCAAGATACTTGTTCTAAATCTATTTCAAGTTGAGATAAATCATCATCACTAATAAGAGGATAGTCAAACAATCCATCAATAACATCCCTTACTTCTTCGCTGTTCTCATATAATGATCTTCTAATGAGAACACCAGTAGTGCAATAACCACCATAAATTTTCCACATAGAAATTTCATTGAATTCTTTAAACATATCCAAGAATGTTTGGCAATTAGAACGTTCAACTGTTCCGCCTGAATAATCTGAATAGGTACAGAATGGAACTTCAATGTATTCGCCATCTTCATTGTGTTTTATATCACCATAACACACTTCACTAACACCTTCAACTTCAGGGTCATAAAAATATTCACCATGAGAATAACTTTGATACTTGCGAAGCCATTTGCTCAATTGCTCATTCATTATAGCCTCCTTTATCATAAGCACCAGATTGAATCAATTGTTTTTCACCATCCTTGCCCAATCTAATCGCATCGTTAATGATGCCCTTCATTTGTTGCAACGTGCCAGCAAAAGGTGGTTGGTCAGGGTACTTGCCATTCTTGCTAAAAAATAACATCCAGCCGTTGTTCAATGAGTTTCTAATTATCTGCACGTTATGATAATCAACTGCAACTGTTTGCATACCATGAAAGTTTATTTGATATTCACCTTTAGCCATTTTACAACCTCCTGTAAACCTCATAAAATGTCAATTTTATCATCTATGGTCAATTAGACCTAAAGCCTATTTACGTTCAGTCTTGCCCTTGTTTAAGGGGCATAACTGACATCCTAGAGTGTCTCCATGAACCAATCAGCCAATTCTTCAGGTTCATTGGCTACTAATTCATCTTCATCAATTTCCATCATCCAGTTCAATACATCTTGTACATCAATTGAATCACCAGCATCACATTCAATATTTTTGTTTACAATCTTTACAATCTTTTTGGCCAATGCGTTCATTTGATCCTCCTGTTTGAATTTGATAGTATAAGTATAGCACATCAAATCTATTTTGTCAAGTCAAAAAATGCTACAAAGCATAATCAAAAATAAGCAATTTGTTTTGTTTGATTGTATAATTTCTTTCATCCAGATCAAAGAAATTAAATTCATTTTCAAGTCTTTCAAGTGTTTTAAAAATTTCAGGTGTTGCTTTGTTCCTGCGTCTATCAATTCTTGGCTGAACCACATAATCATATCCATCCAGATTTCCAAATTGTAAAACGGGAACAAAATATTTAGCATATTTTGTTTTCTTAACTTTGTTCCAGAAATTATATTCTCTGGGGCATTGATGGCTTGAACGATAACCACCTTCCTCCCCTTGGCATCTATCAAATTTGATAACATATTCAGTTGTCATGAATATTGTTCTGCAACTATTTAGATTTGAAACCCTGTACAATGTCTTGCCATTGAACATAATTTTTATGTTGCTCAATCTTTTTATATCAAACATGGTACCTCCTATGTTATAAAATACATGTTTTATTCTGCCAATGCCAACCTAATATCATTTAAAAATTCTTCTCTCAATTCATCATCAAGATGATTGTAATACCAATCAGAAAACTCTTTCCATTCAAGCATAACTGCCAATACTTTTTCAGCCTGTTCATACATTGTATCCTCCTATGATAAAAAGAGTATTTTATTTTGTTTACCAAACACCAAATAAATTTTCAGATTCTTCTGCTTCGTCAGCATCTAAAAATTCAATACCTACAAACCCTTGTTCATCTTCAGTTACATAAGCAATATCTTTATCATCAGGAATATTTGGAAATTGCACCCTATCTGATGGTTCAATGTCAATGAATTCTCCTTCTCCGTTCAGCATCAAATAATAGTAGAAGGGAGTACTCAAGGGTTCACCCTCAAATTTCCCATGATTCTGAATGATACCATTCTTAACATTGAATTCTGATTCCAATTCTGTTATAGTTTTTGACATTTTATTATCTCCTTTCAATACATGATAAAAAACATATTTTATTCTGTATATGGGTTGTAACCCAACAAAATCATAACAATATTCAAAGCACCGTTCTGTTTGCTTTCAAGAAATTGTTTGACTGATTCTTTATCCAATTGGCAAAGGTCAGCATTATCCCATTTGCCATCAGGTGTCAATGCACGTACATAAATGCCAGTAACACCATCAAACACACTATCCCCAACTGATTCTGGGCTGTTCCATCTTTCAGGATTGATTTTCAATTCCATCATAACCTCCATTATAAAATATAGATTTTATTGTGTTAAATAACTTTTCAAATCAGACACAATATACAATTTTTCTTTTGGCACATAATAAAATTTGTGTGGTCTGTAATCATCAGGTCTTGTAAATGCATCCAATTCATTTTCAGAATAAGCAACCCCAGCGGCAGTAAAGAAGCCATTATCAATTAATACAACTGGTAAAGTTCCTTCTGGCTTTGTTGCCCAATTCAATTGGGGAACCCTTGCCCCTTCTCTGTTCAAAAACTCTTCTTTTGTTTCTGATTCTGGATTGATATAGCATCCCATTTTATTTTCTCCTATTCTTATTTATGATAAAATATCGCTTTTATCTGGTTAATTGTTTTATTTTTACATCAATGCGTTCTTCAAGTTTATCAGAATCAATAGTTAAAATTGATAATATCTCTCTTGCAAAATCTGACAAGTTGCCACGCCAAGCTAAATCAAGTTTTTGATATGCCAATATTTCAGCACATAAATCAATCAATTGCATCCTATGACTTTTGTTCTCATGTTTGTGCATATTGTCTCCCTTCATAAAACCTGATAAAACTTTGATTTTATTTGGTTCTCAACATTTCTTCAAAATAAGAAAGGGCTAAACTAACCCCTTCAGATTTACCAGAAAGTCTAGCGTTTGAAATTTCTTGAAGGCTATGATTTTCAGCCATTTCTTTCAAATATGTAATTGCTCTTTTTAATCTAGAAACATAGGTGGTATTAAAATATTCTTCTGTTCCGTTGTTACAATCTTCGCATGGATACTCTTGTTCTTCATTTCCTAGAACAACAGAACAATTTTCATCTCCATATTTACAGCCATGTGTCTTGCAACAATGTGTTGAATGTACGCTCATATCTCTCCTTTCAGACCTGATAAAATGTGGGTTTTATCGTGTTTCATATTCTTATTCCATCTTTAATGATATATTCAAATTCAACAATTTCGTGAGGCATAATGTGATAACAAAATGGGTTCCAAAATGTAACCCAAAGGAAATTTTCTTTTCCTTTTTTGCCCCACTTCACATGCAATCTGTTGGACATAATACCTGATTTTGTTATTTTCATATTACCTCCAATATATGATAAAATATTGTTTTTATTTGGTGTTCTCTCTCAAGAAATCAATAACGTCCATAACCATTGCGACTACAAAGGCAACCGCAAAAAATTGAGAAAAATGTTCTCCCATCTTGTATTCCATAACGCCTTGTGACTGTAAAATGGCATCACCTATCAACATGGCGCCAAGCAAAATAACTGTTCTCATTTTTATTCTCCTTTCATATATGATAAAAGATTGGTTTTATCTTGGCAATTTAACCCATACACCATCATCAGGTGTGAATGGATATTTGTTCTTCTCTTTTCCAGTATAGGTGTCAGCACTAGCCAAATCAACCCAACCTAAACTGTTTGACCAATACAATGCTTCATGTTCAGAGTCATTCATGGTAGCATCCCAACTAAAAATAACATAGTGTTCAGTCATAAATCACTCCTTCCTAAAACTAATTTCAGTTTTGCCAACATAAATTTTATGCTTGCCTTTTGGGAATGTGGCAACCTCTTTCATTTTATCAGATGCCAATTCAATTGCTGTTAAGGTGCTGTATCCCTCTTTGATAAGAGCATCAATCATAGCATCGTTGAGTGTCATCCAATCCTCCTTAATGGTCTATAATCAACGGCATAACCATTAGCTACAATGATAACATCAATCTGATATTTGTGGCTGTTCTTTGCAATCCATTTCTGTTGCTGTTCAAATGTTTTAAAGAATTTAGTTTCCCACATAGAACCTCCAATTGAATAATTTTACAGGGTCAAAGTTTCACCCTTATTCTACAACAGGATTCATAATCTGTCAAGTCAATCCTGTTATATGAAAGGATAAAAGTTTTATTTTATTGTCTGTTCAGGGTCAAGAATCTTAATCACAGCTTGGAATAATTCAGGCAATTCAACTTCATTAATCCACTTTAAGAATTCATCATTCTTTGTTTTGTGTTCACCAGATGAAGTTAAATGACCTGTTCCATGTTTGAGAATTTCAGCCATATCTTTCATAACCTCAAAACGTTTCATGAGGTCAGACAATTCCCACGATTCATGGTCTGTTAAAACAGTTTCCTTCAATTGCTTTGTTTCGTTTACATGATGAACGTAATCATCTTCAACATTACATTTCTTTTCCCAATCATAATGATGCTGTACGCCAACCAATCCACACCAATGAGAATGTGAATTAATATCACGTGAACGTTCAGGGTATCTGTTGTTAGTGTAAGTTTCAATATAACCAAAACCCCAATACCATCCACAATCCCATGAGGGTGCTTCAAGCCAATAGTTAATGCCCTGTTCATCCTGCCCAATCAAATAGATGTCCTTGCCAAATGCGTTTGATTTACGTTTCTTCAACATTTTGTTTTCTCCTGTTCTCAATTTGATATGATAATTATACTGCTTAATATCCTGTTTGTCAAGTTAAAAATTATCTATATGTTGAGACAGTAAAATGCCCCTCTATTTTTCTGATAATAGGCGTTTTGTTATGTGGTTCATATACAATCACGCATGTGCCAGTACTACAATCCACTGGAGGCTCTGTACATAAAGTTACAAATAAACCTGGTTGAAGCTCAATTACATCGCAACCATAGATAGGGAGATTGGTTGATGAGATGCTAAAAATAGCCAACAATACAATAATGCTCAACATGAATTTTTTCATTTTTTCTCCTTGTTTTAACATGATAAAAGACTGATTTTATTTGGTGTTATAACCAACGTTCAAACTGACCTCTTGGGTAGATTTTACTTACAACATATTTCTTGTAAACTCTACAACCAGCATGAGTTTTATAATATTGATAAGCCTGTTCAGGTGTATCAAATTCTTCTGTTGGTTTATCACTATGAACGAAACAAAGATACTTGATTTTTTGTTCAGCCATTTTAATAATCCTCCAATCCTAATAATTTTTCATCAATCAAAACAAAAGAATCTGTTTCATACCATTTATTGATATGAAAAACATAACCACCATATAAGCCATAAGTACAAT
>Ga0172381_10004762_pt1 | contig 13939 bp, 16 predicted proteins | sample Leawel6488metaG_FD_119754 | JGI IMG/M metagenome (GOLD analysis project Ga0172381, IMG submission 119754) | Leachate microbial communities from a municipal landfill in Southern Ontario, Canada - Leachate well 64-88 metaG | ecosystem: Engineered > Solid waste > Landfill > Unclassified | place... | reverse complement strand
CACGCCTTTTTTCTTATTTATAAGCCACTTAGCCGCATGAATAGCGCCCTTAGCAAAAGCCGCACGGTTTATTGATTCATGGGCAATTCTTATAGTCTGGTTAGGGAACCCGAAGATAACCTCATGCTTTCCCACTATGCCACCCACGCGTACAGAGTTAACATGGCGCTTATTACATAGCCCTAATAGCTGCGCTACCCTTAATGCGGTACCGGATACCTCTTTCTTACTCCTAAAATGCTCCTCAACAATCTCTATGTCGACATCCGGGGCTATCTGCTGAAGAACCTGAGAGGCGACAATAAGAAAATTAATCCCCAAGGTTATATTGGGAGAATAAAGAACCGCTGCCTTATCGGCCATTTTCCTTAGTTTCATCAGCTCCTCATCCTTATAACGGGAGATAGCCGAAACTATCTTAATGCCTTTTAATGCCGCAGCCCTGTATTCATCCACCGCAGCTGAAGAGGAAAAATCGATTATTACATCCGTAGGGCTGTCTCTATAAAAAGTATTGAAATTCAGGCTGGATGCGCTGAATATCTTACCTTGTTTGGATTTCAAGCCGAAGAAAGAGCTGGCATAATTACCTTCGTCAATATGCGACTTTCTGATAACCCAGGATAAATATAAATCCTTATCATTCATTATCTCCTGCGCAACCACCCGCCCGGTCTTGCCAAAACCGAATAATCCTATTCTTATAGCCATAGCACCTCTTAATCCGATATTTTATTTACCGATAGACTTAAGGTATTTATAATAGTCGCTTTCGGTAGTCAGGATGATCGTAGATCCTCCGTCAATAGTACCCTTATATGTTTCCAGCGTCTTCAAAAATGAGTAAAACTCAGGGTTCTGCGAATATGAACCGGCATAAATATTTATAGCCTCAGCATCAGCCTTACCGATAAAAGACTGCGCCTGCCGATAAGCCTCTGAGGTTATAAGTTTAAGTTCCTTGCCTATCTGGCCCTCAATTTCAGCCGCCTTTCCAAACCCCTCTGAGCGGTATTTCTCAGCCGCACGCTTTCTTTCAGCAATCATCCTGTCATAAACTTTATTACGTACTTCTTCAACATAGTTAATGCGCTTAATGCGCACATCCATAATCTCAATGCCGTATTGAGGGGCTAAAACCTTAGCTTTTTCCAATATGGAACGCGTCAGCTGCTGCCTCCCAAGCTCTATATGTTCCAGCGCCTCTTCACTGACAATAGCATCTTCACCTAAATCCTTGCTCTCAAGTATACGGTTTGAATCCCTTACCGCTTCAACCAAAAGGTTTCCGGTAAGCGCATCCCTAGTAGCGGAATTAATAATATCATTGAGCCTGCTGCTTGCGCTTAATTCATTTCCGACAGACTGCAAAAATTTTAAGGCGTCAACGATTTTCCAGCGCGCCGTAGTATCAACCCAAATATATTTCTTATCCTTTGTAGGTATTTGGTTTGGGTCACCGTCCCACTCCAGGAGCCTTCTTTCGAAATAATGTGCCTGCTGTATAAAAGGCGTCTTAAAATGCAGGCCGGCTTCGGTAATAGGTTTGCCCACCGGTTTGCCGAATTGGGTAATAACCACCTGCTTTGTTTCATCAACTATAAATAACATCCCGCTGGCAAACCCAAGAACAGCTAGGGCAACCAAAATAAAAACAGCTCCTAAAAATATCCTCAGCTTACTCTTTTTCATTATCGGACCTCTCCTTTCTTGCCTATATCCAATAACGGCAATATGGAAGATTGCCTGGGATCAATAATATATTTTTCTTTTGCCTTGGGTAAAACCTCGGCAAGGGTTTCCAGGTAAAGGCGCTTACGCGTAATATCCGGTGCTTTTCTATATTCTCCCAAAGTCACTAAAAATCTATCTGCTTCGCCCCTAGCCCGGTTTACCTTATCAAGGGCATAACCCTCTGCCTCGCGAATAGTCTTCTCAGCTTCACCCTTAGCCCTGGGGATAGCCTTATTATATGCCTCCCAGGCCTGATTAATCATCTTCTCCTTCTCCTGCTTTGCTTCATTAACCTCGTTGAAGGCAGGCTTTACCTTATCCGGAGGGTTTACATCCAATAACTTTACTGTTATAACCTGAACTCCGGTCTGATATTCATCTAGGATTCTCTGCATCTCAAGCTGGGCTAGATGGTCTATCTCTTCCCTTTTAATGGTAAGCACCTCATCAACGCTATAATCACCTACAAGTCTTCTCATAACTATCTCAGAGACATCCCTTATGACATCCCGGGGATTACGCACTACAAAAAGAAGCTTTATCGGGTCTTTTATCTTAAACTGCACAATCCAACGGACATCCAGAATATTCAAGTCTCCGGTAAGCATTAAAGACTGTTCTAGGTCCGCCCGATAAGAACGCCTATCTCTTAAGTCTGCGCTCGAACTTCTTACCCCAAATTCCTCTTTAAATATTTTCTCTACCTTAATAGGGGTCACCCTATCAACCCCAAAAGGGATCTTGGCATGTAATCCCGGCGAACTTAAACCTATATACCTGCCAAACCTCTGTATCACCCCTACCTCATCCGGGCCGATAGAATAAATCATTCCGGTTACCCCGAGAATAATAAACACGCTTATTACAATCCAAATTATATGCTTACTGAAATTAAAAAACTTCTTTTTGCCTATATCAATTATTTCTTCCGGCGTGGGGACATTTTGCCATTCCATAAAAAGCTCCTTTCTTGATATCGCTACAAACAAAAAAGCCGCCCCTGCAATCTCTGCAGATGGCGGCCCGACCATCTAAATACCTTCAGGATAAACTCCTGAACCCTGTATCCGCTATTGACTAAACAAGTATATTATGTAGTTTACTATCATTAAATACATTGTCAAGGGTAATCGTACACAAATTTGTTAAAAACAGGACTACAAATGATAGTCCCCTGCCGCTTCAGGCTGATAAAGTATCTCCATAACCTCAAGCTTAGTTATCCCGGCAGGAACCTCCCATTCAATTACATCCTTAACATGATAACCTAACAAAGCCGTGCCAATAGGTGTCAAAATAGAAATTTTATTCTGATCAGGATCTGAGTCCTGGGGGAAAACCAACCAATAAACAAATTCCTCCTTGCTGTCCAAGTCCTTAAGCAAAATTTTTGAATTCATGGTAATTACGCCTTCAGGAACATCTTCGGACTTAATTATATGAGCCCTCTCAAGCTCCCCTTCTATCTCCTTTAAGTACTTTTCTTCCTCCCTCTTAAACTCTCTGGTAGTTTTAATTAAATCCTTTAACCGCCTTATATCAGAATCAGTAATATAGATCTGTTTATGCGACATATCCACCTCCGTCTGCCTGATCTTTTACAATCTTAGGCTTTTAATTATTATCCAAATAGCCTTCCGTAAACTTAATTATATTATTCATCATCGCCACTGCCTCAACCGGATACCTGCCGACAGCTGATTCCCCGGAGAGCATCACAAAATCAGTTCCGTCAATTATGGCATTAGCAACATCACCGACTTCAGCACGCGTAGGCCTCAAATTCTCAACCATACTCTCCAGCATCTGAGTAGCGGTTATGACAAATTTGCCTGCGCGGTTACATTTTTTAATAATCATCTTCTGAATAATAGGAACCTCATAAACCGGCAAAGATACCCCCATATCGCCGCGGGCAATCATAATTCCGTCAGCGGCTTCCACTATCTGATCAATATTTTTTATTCCCTCCCTGCACTCTATCTTAGCGATAATTTGGCAGCGCGAATTAGGCTTGAGAATATTTCTTACCTCCAAAATATCTTTTTTACTGCGGACGAATGACTGGGCTATATACTCCATATTATTCTTCTCGCAGAAAATGATATCCTCCCTGTCCTTGAGGCTGATGCCGCCAAACTCAAGCTTTGCCAAAGGGATATTAACCCCTTTATGGCCTTTTAGCAAACCGCCAATAACCACCTTAACCCTTAAGCCCCTGCTGCTTCTTCCTATAACCTCCAAACAAATATTTCCGTCATCTACAAATATCTGCTGCCCATTTTTAATAACATCCAGCCTTCCCCGATAATCAAACGGTATGCTCTCCCCGGATACTTTTATTTCTTTCTGAGTCAACCAGGCAACCTGACGTTTTCTAAGCTCAATCGGGGCACTAAGATCGCCGATTCTTATACGGTGGCCCTGAAGATCGCCAAGGATCTTTATGCGCCTGCGGTATTTTAGATTTAAAGCCCTGATAAGCCCTATCCTGCCTGACAATTCTAAGGGCGTTCCATGCGAGAAATTCAACCGCGCCACATCCATACCGGCAAAGATCATCTTCCTAAGTATCTTTGCACTCGAAGATGCCGGCCCTAAGGTAGAGATTATTTTTGTCCGTACCATAAATGCCTCTCTCTAAGAATAAATGTCATTTTGACCTAAAGTATACGACTACGTCACATCCGGGTAGCTTAAGATTCAGGTCTCTCTCAAAATTCTCAGCTAACTCTTCAACTTGAGAAACAGTAAGATTTTCCTTTACCAGAAAACATATATCAACGAATATTCTCTGCCCGGCTTTTCTAATCCTTAAACGGTGAACGCCAAATGATCTGGGCTTATACTCTTCAACCACTTCCTTGACCTTTCCTGCAAAGCCTTCCTCCAGAGGAGCTGCATCCAGTAATTCAAACAAATTTCGCAAACCTCCCCTTACCGGCATAGAAATAAAGAATACTGCTAACATAATCGCCATAACCGGATCAACATAAGGTGTTATAGCAGTGTAACCCAAAGACTGCATAACCAAACCGAAGCAGAAACCTAAGCAGACGCTAAAAGATAAAACCGTATCTATAAACCAATGCTGCGCTGCTGCCCGCAACATCTGCGAGTCTACTTTACGCTGGATCTTCTTAAGGTAGGTAGTTACAAATAGCCCCAGAAGACCCGCAAAGAAAGTCGCAATTGCCGGAAGGCTATAACTATGCGTATCTTCTGCATGGACAATATCCTGAAGGGCAAATTTTATACTTACGACACAGGTAGCGATAATCAACCCGCTTTGAATAGCTGCGGTCAAGGGTTCATATTTATGGTAGCCGAAGTTATATGAATCATCCGGAGGCTGGTGTATTTTTTTCACGGCATAATTCATAAGAAAAGCTGCTGCCAATATCACCAAACTTGCCGATGCATCCAGAATCAAAGTTATGGAATCAACTGCTATCCCGACAGTGGCTGAGATAAGAAATAATATAATCGAGCCTGCAATTGAAATCCGCGCTGCTAAAAACTGCTGGTTTCGACAATCCACAATTTTTCCATTGGTAGCCTCCGGCATCCCTGGACCCTCCCTTTAATTAATTTCAACTGTGGCTTAATCAGTTTATTTATTATACTTCATAATTGGAATCTTTAATAGAAAAAGATGGCGTGAAAAGTAGGGTAGGGTTAAAAACGCTTCTGCCGTCTCTGGCCCTGATAACGCCTGGGGTTTCTTCGTATAGTTTCGTGCCCTGACTCAGAAAAACCCTCCAGGGTAATCTCGGGGTGTTTTGACAAAGGTAAGGTAGACTTGATAATTCTCTCTATATCCTTAACATCGCTGCGCTGGTCAGGAGTAGCAAAAGAAATTGCATGGCCCCGAGAACCTGCCCGGGCAGTACGGCCGATACGATGCACATAGTTTTCTGCATCTTCCGGAAGGTCATAATTTATAACCAGTTCTATACCGGTTACATCAATGCCTCTTGCGGCAATATCCGTAGCAACAAGAACCTTATACCTGCCTGATTTAAATCCATCCAGGGCTTCACGACGCTGGGATAAACTGCGGTTAGAGTGCATCTCTGCGGCAGTATAGCCCATATTACGGATTGCAATCATAATCTTACGCGCGTTATGTTTGGTACGGGAAAACAAAAGAACCGAACCGTGGTACTGACCAAGGACTTTGCCCAAAAGCTTAAGCTTGGCCTCTTTTTTAATAATAAATAATTCCTGTGTTACAAGCTCTGCGGTAGTCCCTGAAGGGGCAATTTCAACCGAGACAGGCAATTTCATATATTTGGCGGCAATTGCCATGATCTCTTTAGGCATTGTAGCTGAAAACAACATAGTCTGCCTGTCTTTAGGAAGGAACTTAAGGATTTTTGTTATCTGGGGTTCAAAACCCATATCCAGCATACGATCAGCTTCATCAAGAACAAGCATGCTGACATTATTAGGAAGAAAATTCCACTGGCTCATATGGTCAATAAGCCTGCCGGGCGTAGCGATGACAATACGCGGGTCCTTATGCAGGGCTTGCGTCTGGGCAAACATGGGAGCGCCTCCGATCAAACAGGCAGTTTTCATCCCGAAGGCACCGGCTATACCCTTAACCGCTTCATCAATCTGGATAGCTAATTCACGGGTAGGGGCTAGTACTAAACCCACGCCGCTTCTCTGTACTAATCTCTGTACCATAGGGATAGCAAAGGCATGGGTCTTTCCTGTACCCGTTTGAGCGATACCAATAACATCCTTACCCTCAATTGCAAGGGGGATTGCCTTAAGCTGAATCGGCGTAGGCTCCCTGAACTTAATCTTCCCTAATATTTCTAAGATTTTCGGAGCAATCCCTAAACCGAAGAAGCTGGTAGAATTATTATCTTTTTTAGTATTCATAAATAAAAAAACCGCAAAGGTTAGTTAGCTGCCCCTTACGGCTCCTAAGTTGCCTAATCTTATTTCTTATATTATAACATTTTCTTAGCATTTGTCAATTATAATGTTGAATTTATCCTACCAGCGGAAATGGAGGTAAATCCTCCCCCAGCCCTTATCCGTCTTCTCAAGGCGCGAATAAAGCTTACGGATATCCTTTTTGTTTAAAAAATTCAAGATCCGCTTTTTAATACTCCCTGAAGCATCGCCATAGGCAATCTCCACAAGCCTGGCATGATTATCTACGGCTTTTTGGATAATCCCCGTGAGCTTTTCTTCCATATCCGAGACCGCCGGATAAACATTTAATTTAAGCCTCATTGCTTATCAACACCTAAACCGTATCGCTTTTTCATATAGCTGATAGTACGCCTTCCCCCCTTATATCTTCCCGGCTGCCTTACGATTGGACCTAAAAGAGTTTTAGCCTTTTCCTTCTCTGCCATACTATTTTTTCTGGCCATGGCCATTGCACTGGCTTTAGAGTTGGCCTTTAGCTCTTTTCTCCTGATTAACTCATTTTTACGCTGGGCTGCAGTTTTAGGGCGGGTCTCATTAACGTCTATTACCCTGCCCATAAACTCCCTGCCCTCCAATGAAGATAAGGCATCAAGCGCCTGCTTCTCATCAGGCATCTCTACAAAACCAAAACCCCGCGACTTAAACCCATTTTTCTCTTTACGCGTAACAATCACCGCAGAAGCGACGTTCCCAAAACCCTCAAAAAGGGCTTTTAGGTCTTCCTGCGTTACCGTAAAAGATAAATTACCCACAAATATATTCATAATTGTTTTACTCTTAAAGACAGAAAATAATTATATTCGCAATAAAATAAAGAATCCCTACAAATAGTTCCTTTAAGCTAGAGGTCTGGATAAACCGCATTACGCCCGAAGCCACTAAAAGCGATGATCCCAATAAAGCCAGTATCTGATAGTTTGCCAGTTTAATCATATTAGTATGATCCCCTAAATTACCTACCGTGGCAACAGCCCTTAAATGCGCTTTTGTCCTTTATAAATAACAGAGGAAAAACAATATCGCTGAAACAGCACGGTAACCAGACTGCGATAAACAAGAATATAAATATGCCGAAATATGAAATTGCCTGCGTAGTATCCGAGGCCATAAGCATATGGAAAAGCGATGCCCAAGTACTTATAAGAACATGGGCGGCATGAGGCAATTTAGTAAAAGGTTTTCTATAGGCAATCAAAATAGAAATAATCGCAACCGGGTTTATAAGCCACCACTTCTCAATGAAGCCGATATGCGTATGCCTGTGGGGCATATTAAGGAGCATCTCCCCCCAAAAAGGAATCAGGGAGTCACTTAACGTCCCTATGGTTACCGAACCTAAATAACCGATGACTATAACCTTCAAGAACATTTTTATTCCGGGTTTTTCATTTACAACATACATCCTGTAAAGCGAAGTTGTCACAACGGCACTTAAGGCTATATGCAGCGGATGGAACACATAAAACAGATTATAAGCTACTTCACGGGGTATATTACGCAAAGAAAACATCAGGATTATTCCGGTTAAGGCCCCAAAAAGGGTAAATGGCGCATGTTCTTTTAATTCATGAATTATCCGCTTAAACATCATAAATACCTCCTGGAAAAATATAATGCTATTTACAAGAATTCCCTAAAGGAAAAACCCCTTTAAAGAATCAACCATCCGGGAATGACGGTTCTCATCGTCAACTAACCCTAGGAAAACTTTTTTTAAATCTTCGCTCTCCGCTAACAAAGCGCATTTAGAATAGACCTTTATCATAGAGGACTCAATGGCTTCCATTTGTTCCAGATAGCTTACGAAATCACCTTTATCAAGCATTTTTTATGCCTTTATAATAAATCAGAGATAATCTTTTCAACCGTTTCCTTATGCAAAGTAGACTCCCTAATCAAAATCTCCAATACGGACCTTACCTTTGAGGCCGCATCTTCAGATATACCTGTCCATAGAAGCAAAGACTCCAGGTGCCGGTTATATATGGGCACCGCCCTTTCTTCGGCTAGCAAGGCCTCTTTCAATACCCCGATCAATTCTTCACGGCTGCTTTCACTCATTATCTTGGGGAATCAATCCTTCTTACCAACTCTTTCAGCACAGAGAAAGCGGGGGTACCTTCGTTAAATCCCCAGTCCGCCTCCTTATCCAAGTTAAATAATATTATTCCATGAACCCTGTCCATACTGTCAATCTCCCTGAAGGCCTGCCTGATCCACTTTGCCTTGTCACCCCCCGAAGAAGAGGTGCTAAATTCGCTGATCAAAACAGGCTTAGACGTATTATTTATTATCTCAAGATATCTTTTCAAAAAGATATCCTTAAACTCCATCCATTTACTCCAACTTTCGCTACTACCCCAGTTATAACCGTCAATACCTATATAGTCTACGTAATCGTCTCCCGGATAATAATCCAGAAAATAATTGTCTGCCGGGATATCCTCCCAATTTACCGCAAAAACCCATTTTACATTCTTAACGCCATTTTTATCAAAAATGCCCTTTATGTAACGGCATAAGGCAATATAGGTATCTTTCCCGATTTTCTCACCCGACCAGGGATACCAATCCCCGTTCTGCTCATGGGCAAACCTGACCATTACCTCTTTACCCATATCTTTCAAACTTAATGCAAAATCAGATATATATTTATCGTACCTGCCCAAGAGCAACCCCTTATAATCAATCCCCTCCTTAGAGGATGCATTCCAAGGCTCCCAGGTTACCACTAAAAAACTTCCCTTGCCGTAAACAGCGGTAACTACTTCCGGTTCGATAAATTTACCCCAATCAAGAAAAATCATTACCAGGTCAGGGCTCTTTCCAAAAGAGGCCTTAAAGCGGTTTAAATCCAAGTCGCCGGGACGGTCAGCTAAAAAAACACCGAATAAGAAACTGCGGAATTTCGGTTTAGGCAAGATAAAAAATGCGCCGAGAATTAAAAGTAAAACGATCAGTAACCATAACTGTTTCTTCATCAAAGGTAAAAATTATTTTCCCGTTAAAAGGCTGTTTATTTTCTCTAAAAGGACCTCCAGATCAAAAGGCTTCAGAAAATAAGCGTCTGCTCCTCCCTCCATTGCCTTTTTACGGTCATCCTCCTTATCCAGGGCCGAAAGAATTATAATCGGCAGATCCTTGAATTTGTCGTCAAACTTTATCATCCGGCATATCTCAAAACCGTTTATCTTAGGAAGCATCAAATCCAACAGGACTAAATTGGGTTTCTCCGCTTTTATCTTATCCAACCCCTCCTGGCCATCCGAGGCAACGCTTACCTTATAACCGTTAATTTCGAGACGGAATGAAATTATACTCTGCACATCCAATTCATCATCAACAACAAGTATCTTCTTTTTTATCATTAATTAAATTAACCTTTCTTTCTCTCCTGCAATCACCCTAAAATTACCCATACTCTCCTGCACCATTGCATGCAGCCGGTTATGTATAGAGCGATCATCGACTAAGTTTATAAGGTCAGTGTAGATAACCACGCTTTTTTTTATAATATTTTCTAATTCAGAAAAGTAGTTTTTATAATCTTCTTTAGTAAACATCCCCGCTCCCTCCTTCCACATCTTCCTTAATCCTAAGCAATGCCTCTACGTGCTGGGTTTGGGTTAAAACCATAGCCTGGAAACGCTCTTTTATCTTTTCCTGTTCCTTAGTGTCGATACCGCTAAAAAATAAGGCTGAAGAAATATGCCTGTTTAAAAGCGGCACCAGCATCTTCTCGTTCTCAATCAGATCCTTCAGCTGCGATAACAGTAAAGCTTTCTTGATCATCTCTGCCCCAGTAGCTTTCTTAAATTATCCTTATCGCTTTCGGGTACCACAGAAACCCCCAGGGCTACCTCATATTTACCCCTAACAGCCCTTAAACTGCAATCAATGACTCTGGCTTCAAAGATTATCGGATGGTCCTTAGATAAATATAATTTGCAGGTAACCAAGCTGCCGCAGGCAACCTTTTGGCTAAAATGCGCCTTAAAGCATAACTGCCAGGATAAACGGCTTAAATTACCGACTTCAATAATATCATTTAAAATACGGTATTCAAATTTTATATTACTGGGGAGCATTTTGCAAGCTATATTAAAAGAACCTCTCTGGTTAAAATAGAAAATACTGGATAAAACTAATAAGTGATAGAGCGCCCAGACAGCATTAACCAATATTGCGGGTTCTCTTTCATGGATAAACCTGTTAATCCCCCACTCTATCGAAATTATATATAAAAGAATGAGGGTTAATTGCGGCCAAAGGTGGATAAAGTAAACTGGCTTACCGGAAGCCTTACCGGTGATTCCAAAAACTGACTTCAGGCCAAATAAGGCAAAAATAGACCCCTTTATATATACCGGGAAGGCACATACCCCTAAGAGCTGGCCGCAAAGCAAGTCTTTTAATTTATAATTTCTACTGCCTAAAAGCGTATAAAAAATCCCCATACTTAATAAAATATACGGTATATAAGAGAAAACATAAGCTTCAGGGTTAACAAAAAATGAGGGTACCCTGAAAAGGAGGTAAAGAATAGGACAGAACATCAAGAAAAAATATGCCAGCCCTATAAAGTAATAAGAACTGGAAAGGATATATTCCCACCACTGAGATATACTTAATGAGCGCGGCTTAGTAATAAGCTTAAGGATAACTCTCCTCAATACTGTTATAGTACCGTTAGCCCATCTGAACTGCTGCTTAAAATATCCTGCCAAATCCGTTGGCCCCATACCAAAGGCATAAACATGGTCATAGTAAAGAGACTTCCAGCCGCTGGAGTGCAGCTTTAGGGAAGTGGCAAAATCTTCGGTTACGGTTGTTTCATCAAGCCCGCCGACAGACCTTAACGCCTCAGCCCTGAATACTACGTTCGTGCCGCAGCAAAACATAGAGTCGTGTGTACCCTTACCTTCGCAAATATACTCGTAAAATACAGCCTGCTGAAAACCTGCCCCTCTGGCAACGCGATTATTTTCTATATTGGTATAAAATTGCGGGGTCTGCACAAAAGCCAGTCTCTTATCCGCTTCCAGAATAGGTATTACGGAATTTAAAAACTCCGGTAAAGGGTTCTGGTCAGCATCAAAGATAGCAATATATTCATGATCCAGCCCTTTAAGGCAGTCATTTATTATACCGGCCTTTGCCCCGCGGCGCTTATCCCGCCTGAAAATTATCAGGCCCAGTTCACTGGCCAGCCCATCCGCCTCCCTCTTATAATTTTCATCAGAACTATCGTCTAGAAAATAAACCTCCTTATTTTTATAATTCAAATTCTTAATCGAGATAAATGTATTTTCAAGTATCCAGCGCGGTTCATGCCTGGAAGCTACCAATATGGCAACCCTAGGCTCTATCCCCATCTTCACAGGCGAAGCAAATTCCGTTTTCTTGCGGCTTTTGAATATATTGATGATATAACCTATACCGTGTATTAATACAAAAAGCTCTGCCAGGATAAGCAAAACTGCAAAGGCCATCTCTACGGGGTTATATCCGGTAAGCAAGAACAAAAAGAGTATTCTTACGGACATATATATAGCCGCGGCCATAAACCCAAAGATTAAAATAGATAAAAATGAAATAGGGATCTTGGCTTTCATATTGTTAGAAATAATACTTCATGGAAACAAAAATATTTTTATCTTTATACACCGAAGCGCTTGATTCAGTCTGTGAAACTGTAATATTAAGATTAAACCGCTTGCTGATATCCCAATAAAGGCCTGCGCTGAAGGTGTGGCAAACAATATCCTGGGAATCAACCGAGGCCTGATAACCTAAATCATAATATAAATCATTAGTTCCAAAGAAAATCTCTTCCTTGTTTAAAAAATGCCTCCAGTTTAAAGCCAGTACATTAGTGGAAAAACCCTTGGGTGAGAAATAATCAGCCTTCTTAAGATGGTAATTCTGGTAAAAATAACGGTATTTAACAGAAAGCCTCCTGGGGTCAAGGGAAACAAGATAAACCAAATCAATAGCCGGAAGATTATTATAGTTTCCATCTGAATATTTCATAAAGGTATACTCGGCTCCACCCTTTAACCTGTAATTAAAATCAAAATCCAAACGCCCTTTAAAATTATCGCTAAAGAGCCTATTACGTATTACCGTACTATTGTTCTCAAGCCGCTTGCGGTCAAAGAAAAAAGAGGCATTTAGAAAATCAAGGGCCGTGAGCCCGGCATTTAAGCCAAAGGTGTGCATAGGATTGATCCCGCGGTTATACCCTATGAAATCATAATAAGCCCCGGCTCGCCAATCAGGATTGTTGAGATAGGTTAAATCAAACCTGCCCTCGTTTTCAACGATGCGGCTAAAATCCGTAAAGCTACGGGTACTGAATTTATACTGCACTTTAAAATTAAAATGTTCATCTAGGGGATAGTTAAACCCTCCGAAAACAGAATGCTTCTTCACATCCATATCGCGGGATGCACTAGCCTGCTCCAGATATTCATAGCCGAAAGTACCCAAAATATGCCCGCGGTTAAGGCCTACTTTTTCCAGCCCTTCCTTGCCGCGGAAATGATTGGGATAAAAATAAAGCAACTGGTTATATTTAACCGCTGCCTCGCTCCACATTGACTGATAAGAATAAATTTGCGAAAGATCAAATATAGCTTCTCCATTACGGTGGTCTTTTTCAATCAAACGCGAATAATAATCGATGGCCTTTTTTATACGTCCGTTCCAGTAGGCATCTTTTGCCTCCATCTCCAGCGCTATAAGCGGGTCATAACCTCTAGCTAAGATTAGGCGGTATTCTGCCAGTGATTCTTTATAGCGCCTTGCCCAGCCAAGAACCCGCGCTTTCTGCCGCCTGATTAAAGGGTCTTCTTTCTCAAGAAGCAGCTCATCATAAAGGGCAAGCGAATCTTTATATTGCTTATCCCAACTTAATACCGCAGCAAGCTTCTCTTTCACGCTTCGGTCCTTATTCAAGGCAATAATTTCACGGTATATGTCTATAGCCTCAGGATAATGATTATGGTATGCAAATAGGTCGCCTAAATATACCCGAGCCTTAATGTTGCCCGGGTCTTTTCTTAGAATATCCTGGATAATACCTTCTGCAGCGTGGTAATCTCCCGAGAAGAAAAGCGTTTCAGCATAAAGCAGATTTAATTCAATATCTTCAGGGTATTTACTTAAAATGCCTCTCAGGGCTTCTCTTGACTTATCAAACTGTTTATCCCAGGCATAAACTCGGGCTAAACTCTTTATCGTATCT
>Ga0172381_10004761_pt1 | contig 13944 bp, 24 predicted proteins | sample Leawel6488metaG_FD_119754 | JGI IMG/M metagenome (GOLD analysis project Ga0172381, IMG submission 119754) | Leachate microbial communities from a municipal landfill in Southern Ontario, Canada - Leachate well 64-88 metaG | ecosystem: Engineered > Solid waste > Landfill > Unclassified | place... | reverse complement strand
CGGACAAGTATAGTAATAGTCGAATCTAAACTAATCAAATGGGCAGAATACGAAAAGGATATCGAGAAGGCCAAAAAGATATGCAATGATTTGAAGAGAGGTATTGGCAATGGCAGTCCGTGATGAATGTGAGGAATGGAAAAGAATCGCGATAGATGAGAGGGCAAATCGGATAGCCGGAATACCAGTATCACATCTCAAGGACAAATACAAGCAGAATGCGTATCTAGAGCAAGCCGCCAAAGAGCTTAACCGGCAAGCGACCCAACCAGACGACGATAACCTGACCATTGCCTACATGCTAGGTGGGAAGAAGGCAGATGATAGGCTGAAGGTGCTGCAAGGATATGTGGAGCGGCTGGAAGCCGCATACATAGCAGATTCGATGCAATCCGAGGAACTGGCGCGGGTGGCATTGGACCGGATTCGCGAGGGCAAATGACATGAAAGATTGCTTACAATGTGCATGGTGCGCGGCATTCGGAGAATGGTTGCCACATGACAAGAAAATGGCTATATTAGAGCTTCCCATCCATTGGACTTGTGTGATCCGCGTGATGCAGATGGAAGATATGGCAAAAATGATGAAATTGGTCAGACAATGACCTCATATCAAGCCTGGTCCGACTTCTGCCATGCTGCCCGGGGCACCCTATGGGCATATAGCCCGGAGACTATATTTTTCGCAGGCATACTTATCGGCCTGATATGTGGCTTGTTACTTGCCCTGGCAACCTATCCAGGATTGCTCTAGCGACCCGAGGGCATGAGATCATAGGCCACTGGGGACAATTACCTAAAAAGAAAATGAAATGGCCGCCTGGGGCATCTAGTGATCTTTCGCGATCTGATCACGATACCATGCCAGATATTCAGGATCGTTATCAATCAGATTCCTGATATATCTGGACATCTCGCCGCGGGATTTGGCCACCAATGATTGCAAGAAGGGCAGTTGGCCCTCCCTGGATATGCTGACATTGACGTTCTGGAAGAGATGGGGCATTTAGGCCACCTCCTCGGGGCGTACCAAATACCTATCCAGTGGCTCAATGCCGCCCGGATATGTGCGATATCCCATCTGACATTCCCGAATACGGATGATGAAATCCCCGTATTCCGATGAGCAGTATTCGGGGTCGTCAAACGTTGCATGTGCCCACCAGTCTTCCCCCCGGAGGGCCGCCTTTACCGCTGCCCATGTTAGGGGCTTTTCTGGCGGATCAAGAAGCTCGATTAGTTTCATGTCTGCGGATCTCGATCTTTCCCCGCACGATGGAAATAATGATGGATCGACCATCTAGGCCACCCCCTCGATCCATGCGCTGATTCTGAATGACGCATCGTACCAGAACGCCCTGCCCTGTGCGTCCGTCCCATCTCTCTTATATGATGGGGTCTGATCCAAGACGATCTCTGCGCCCTGGTATGTTGCATATTCTTCTTCCAATTCACAGGGCATATCGCCCTCGTTTTGCCCTTCTTCTACAATCTTGAACATTTTCCAACACCTCACATTTCACTATATTCCTATAGCACACCTGAGTATATAAACATTGCGCTATACGACGCTATATAGCATGAAAAAGATTAACTGCCTTTCACAGGCAGCTTCACATTAGCCCTACAGCTTCCACACGTCGTATATGCTGGAATTTCCGGGGTGCTTTCCTTCGCCCCGGTATATTCCCATGTCCTCTTGCAGCGAGGGCAGGTGATATCCTTTATTGAGCGATGCAATTGTAACCGTTTTCGCTTACTATCTGGTATCATGGTAAGCGTTTATGGTTACATTTATCATCATGTTTAATATCATCATTTCTCTACATGTTTATATTCATGCATTTGAATTTATGCACTCATATGCTGCTAATATCCTCCATATAAGCATCATAACAGCTCTTGCAAAATCGCATAACAAATTCGCCCTCTCCGATGTCATACAATGCTTTTACTGGTTTCTGGCATTCCTCGCAGATCTTATCGGTATCAGGCAACGGTTTCAACTGCCCTACAACCTCTTTACAACTACCATTGCCGTTATCGGGCGACGACTTTACAACCTTACAACCTATTTCTGGAGAGTATGAGGAAATATCTTTTTGCGTTCCAGAAGGAAATTTATTTTCCCCCTTACTTTCCTGAGAATTTAGTTGTATAGTATAGTTTATGTTACTACTGTTAGTGTTTTCGTTGGTTGTAAGTATGGTTGTAACCGGGTTGTAAGGGGGTTGTAAGTTATCCTCATAGTCATCTGGCAAGGAAACGAACCCCGACTTATACAGGACTTCAAGCCCGATCACGGTCGCCTCGTAGATCATTTCGCCATGTGGCCCTCGCGTTCTAGTCAAAAGCGCCGTATTCGCTATGATTGCGTCAACCCCCTTAGAAACTGCCTGTTGGCTTTTCTTAAGCATTTTAGAAATGGCCGCCTGAGTTGCACCGTCCGGATCGGTTTGCAAGTTGATCACAGCACCCACAATAGCAGTCTGAGCATTTGTCAAATGCGTTTGATGATTCGCCTTTCGCTTAGTAAATAATCCGACCGCATCCAAGAAATCTTCCTTTGTAGCATATAGCCATCCATCCACATCTGTAACCCGTTGGCTAAATCGCAGAATCGCAAACGCTTCCACCAAATCCCAAAACTTGTTTTGTGTCCTGTGGTCTTTAACTATCTTCCATTCCGCCTTTTCGGCACATGGAATTAATACCCTGAAAGATTCATGTTCTTTTATTTTTGCAATTATGTATCGTGCAACCCCTATATGCCAATCTACAGTAAAACGCACCTTCTTTATAGCCCGCGCCTCTCGGATATAAGAGCTAACTATCTTAGCGTGTGCTGCATCATCATCAATGTCTAAGCTATACTGCCTGTCACTGAGCTGATCATCCGCCACAGATTCCACGGACGAAAGCCACCATGCTATCCTTGCCGCCATCTCCTTTTCTACCGGATTCCTGTCAGTATCAAGCGTTAGATGTTTCTGCCTGGTTTGAAAACGACCCATTGCCCTTTTCAAAGTATGAATCAACTCCGGGCTCCATTCCACATCATCAGAGAAAATTATGATGCCATCTTTCATAGGCAGATAGAACGGAATTTTGGCCGTCACTGATGCATCCAGCTTCCAGTCGTCTGGTATCAAGTGAAATACGGCCCTCGCGCAATCCGTCTTTCCCCCGCCCTTCTCGCCCGTGATCCCTGGTTGAATTCCTGAGCTGGTTAACGAATTGGTAGATGCAATCGATGCAAGCAAGTGCTTAATCACATCAACGTCCCCCATGTGGTTCTTTTGCGCCTGTTTAGTTAGAAATTTTATTATATTTCCGTGTCTTAATATATTTTCTCCTGCTTTCTTAATCTTCGGTTCAACTTCATCGGGGACTTCTTTCGCGCTTTCCAGCAACCGCTCTTCGTTCTGGATGTCTTTTCTAAATTTCATCCATAAGGCATCATCAATTCCAAACTTCTCAGGAATCTTATCCCACTTGCGATTACTTACCCATACCGGCTCATCGGATTTTTCTATGGGCTTCCATTCGGGCGTTCCCCTGGTTTCGCAGTGCCAATTGCCATTTTCATCTATCAGAGCGTGTAATGCACCGACAGGCAATGGCATTTTATACTCTCTGATAAATTTCATAATACTCTCTCTACAGAACTTTTGGCTGATTGCTCTATATATCCTCTCTGCCTAGCAACTCGTAGAAGTTCAAGGTATTTTTCACCCCTTAATACCCCTCTGCCCGCTTGATCACATCGAAGCAGTCCCTCTTTGATGGCGATGGCCAAAGCCGGGCCTCCGCCCTTCCAGCATCTATAACAGAACCAGGTGTTTTTTGCCGTATTTATCTGGAAGTTTTGCCCGCCTTCCGAACCGTGTATGGGATGCGCCCCTTTGATGGTACTACCGTTTTTCTTTATCTTCCCACTCGGATAAAATATATCCTCTATATTTACATACTCAAAAGGATCGCGTTCGCCTGGTTGCTTTACTCGGATTACCCTCGGGGCTTCTTCTTTTTCAGCGGGCAATGCAAATTCTATCTTTCCCTCAAGAATCGCATAGATGTCTTTCCATGCTACATGTGCAATCGGGCAATCGTTTTCCACTAGGTAACGGCTGCCGTTGGGGTGCAGAGACCCCGGGCCTACTGCTTGGAAACCCAAAACTTGAACCTCTCCTAGGTGCAAAGGTTTTCCGTCGTCGTCTTTGGCTTCAGCATCGTACATAACAATTTTATCGCCCGCATCTAGGCAAATGTAATATCTATGAAGCCCACCACCTCCGGTTCGGACCATGAAAGTTTCAGGCAATGCGTCCGAAATACCCAACGCTTTGAGCCTAATCTCATTATCGGAATCTATGATGATTAGATCGCCCATGCCGGTGCATGTGCCCCAATTGTGACCTTCTATCAGATAACCTGCCAATTTCGGGCTATCGAATCGATAGTTATTACCACCGGGTGAATTCCAGTTCATTTCAAAAGGACGCTTGCTGCCTGCCATAATCGGCACAAACCGGAATTCTTCTCTTCTCAATTGGTGAGGAATCCTCTGCATGGCCTTTAGGATTATTGGATTTTCAACCATGCCTAGTTCTCCTCAAATCTTATTAACCGAACTCCTTCGTGTTTTAGGTATTCAATCAAATCCTCGTTTTGCAGGTCATAGGTGACTATCACCTTTTCGAAGTTTCCGTCTCCTCTTAAAATGGATTCATACGTCTTCAGTTGTCGAAGGACCGCGCCGATGTCATCTAGTGCCGGTTTCAGTTCTACCAAAACCTGCTTTCTATCGCCCGCGAGGCGGCGGGATACTTCATAACCGTCCATGCTCCCGGTTGCTCTGTGGTCTATCCGGTATTTGATTAGTATATCGGCATATCCTACGATGAAGCTTCCCGATCTGCAAATAACTTCTGTCTCATAGTCTATCTTTTCGGTTATGCTTTCATGGACATCGATTTCTACGCCCCTTTGCTCTACTGCATATTTAACATTTGAAGGCAGGTCCGTTTCCAGATCACACACGAGAACTGGATTTCCATTATAATCTTTGCCCATCAGAGCCTTTGCGGTTTTAGGAACCTCTTGTTTTTCAAGGATCGGCTTTTCTCCAAGAATTGCCTCAATGCCGGATTTGCTTACGGCTTTCATCATCAGCTTATCGTGTCGTGTGCCGCGTTGCTTGAAAAACTCATCATGAAATCTGGTCATGCTTTCACCGTTTCTGTCTTAGAAACCACCTTTACCTTACTCTGACAATTCGGGCAGCATGCTCGCTCTAGCTTTCCCTGGTAATTCCACTTATAGCCACACTTGTGGCACTCCGTTTCGTTCATAGTAGATGTAGTAGTAGTTCATACTATTTATATCTTCCTAATATCTTTGCTTGCAACCTGTCATAAACGGCGCGCTGCTTGGATGTCATTTTCCGCTTTCTCATAACATCTAGCATAAAGTTATTTTCCCATTCAGATATCATGTTATGAGAAAACGCATAACCTAGCATTGCAGAATTGACTTTGCCCCGTCTGATAGCCTGAAATATTAGATCGCTTTCCAGATCCATGAACTTTTTTACGCAGCAATTGCCAACCATTGCCTCGTTTCTGTTTATCTTATTCCTGATATAACAGAGTTCTTTGATGTGCGGATGAGTGCATAGGCAAGAATAATCCTCTCCCTCTTCTGCCATCTCGATATATTCAAGAAACCATTCTTTCTTTGCTTCTTCCCATGTATCCGCTTCGCTCCTGTCTATGATCGCTTGGAAAAGTCGAAAGCCTTTTATAGGTTTAGCATCCTTCTCATTCATGCATTAACACCTCTTGTCTCAAGCTCTCGTGCCATCGAGAGCATCTTCCTTTTCTGACTTCGCTATCTTGATCTCTAATAATTCACCGTCTTTCAATCCTAGCTTTTCGCGAATTTCGATAGGAATTGTTACCTTCCCGTTCGCAAAAAGCTTTACTAATGCTGGATATTCTTTCATGGGAAGGCTATTATCCTTTATTCTATTTATAGTTTTCTTAGGTTACTAAATGTTACTCGGAGAAACATTTAAATACATTGACTGTACTATAAGCTACCATGACAAACACAGTCCCTTCAACCTACCAAAAGCCAGACGGCTGGTATTGGGAAACTCAAACAGAGGCCGATGGGCCTTTCACCTCCGAGGAAGAGGCTCTAAATGATTATGTAGATAGCCATGAATGCGAGGAAGAGTAAGATGTCCGAAATCCAAGATCTGACCAATTATCTACGAGGATTCGTGGCATCTCGTGAATGGGAAAGATACCATACACCAACCGCCCTGGCCATGTCGGTCAGTATCGAGGCGGGCGAGCTGCTAGAATGCTTTCAATGGGAAGATCCATTATTAAATGTTGGAAAAGTAAAAGAGGAGATGGCCGATATCTTCATCTATCTGATCGTGATGGCCGATGTCCTGGGCATCGACCTTGTAGCGTCCACCTGGGCTAAGATAGCCAGCAACGGCCAACGGTACCCGGTAGAGAAATGTAAAGGAAGTTGCAAGAAGGCGGAAGAGCTATGAAATATGAAGCCTTCTTAGCATCGAAAGCCATAAAAGTCATAGAATGTGGCTTCGCATCAGACGACATCAATCCGATGCTTTTCACTTTCCAGAAAGACATTACCAAGTGGGCTCTTGGGAAGGGGAAAGCCGCGATATTCGCCGGTTGCGGCCTCGGCAAGACGCCGATCCAATTGGAATGGGCCAAAAAAGTATGCTTAGAAACTGATGGCAAGGTACTAATATTAGCTCCTTTGGCCGTCGCTAATCAAACCCACCAAGAAGGCAAGAAGTTTGGCATTGAGACCACCATCTGCGAATCTCAGGCAGATATCCGGCCCGGCATAAACATCACGAATTACGAGAAACTGCAAAAGTTTGATGTCTCTGAATTTGCCGGTGTCGTTTTGGATGAATCGAGTATTTTGAAATCATACGATGGAAAGACCCGAACCGCTATAATCAACGCCTTTGTAGATACGCCCTATAAGCTCGCGTGTACGGCCACGCCCTCACCAAACGACTATGCGGAGCTTGGTAATCATGCAGAGTTCTTAGGCTTAATGAAAAGAACTGAAATGTTGGCTACGTTTTTCGTACACGATTCGAAGCCCGGCCAACATCATCCAGATCAGAAATGCGGCGAAGAGAAATGGCGCCTCAAGGGACACGCGGTAAAAGCCTTCTGGCAATGGGTGGCCTCGTGGGCGGTCATGATGCAAAAACCAAGCGATCTTGGGTATGAGGATAATGGTTTTGTGCTGCCTGAACTGAGATTTCATCAGATAACCGTAAAATCCACATCTGCACATGCCAGAACTATCCAAGAAAGGCAGAAAGTCCGAGGAGCGAACATAGAGCAAAAAGTAGAGGCTCTGAAAGGACTGGTAGACGATAATATATGGCTCGTTTGGTGCGGCCTGAATAAAGAATCGGATGCACTCACAAAAGCACTAGGAGCCACGGAAGTCCGAGGCTCGGACGATCCCGAAAAAAAGAAGAATAATCTAATGGCCTTTAGCGCCGGGCAAGTTCCGCGTTTAGTTTCAAAAGTGAGTATTTCTGGATTCGGCATGAACTGGCAATGCTGTCATAAAATGGCCTTCGTCGGCCTATCAGATAGCTTTGAGGAGATGTACCAAGCAGTGCGCCGGTGTTGGCGCTTCGGTCAAACCCAACCAGTTGATGTTTATGTCATAACCTCAGAGTCTGAGGGCGCGGTCGTAAAGAATATCGAGAAAAAGGAGAAGAAATTTCAGGAGATGTTATCAGGCATGATAAGTGCAACGCAGGAGATCTGTTCTGAAAACCTAAAGGCAACCAGAACCGAGGAAGATAATTACAAACCAGAGACCAAAGAAGGCAAGAACTGGAAAATGTTCTTAGGCGATTGTGTAACCGAAATGCGTAAGCTGGAAAGCGAATCTATCCACTATGCGATCTATAGCCCGCCGTTCAAGAACATCTTTGTATATAGCAACTCAAACAAAGATCTCGGAAATTCCCGGAACATGGATGAGTTCGAAGTCCACATGTGTTATGTGGCCGATGAACTATACAGGCTCCTAAAGCCTGGCAGGCTGATGTCTTTCCATTGTGCTGATATTCCTGCCTTCAAGTACAAAGATGGCTTTGCGGGCCTTCAGGACCTACCAGGGCACTTGATAAGCGTCTTTGAGAAGGCAGGATTCCATTATCATTCTAGGGTCACAATCTACAAGAGCCCAGTCACAGAAATGTACCGCACCAAGACACAAGGCCTGCTTTACAAGCAACTTAAGCAGGACTCCGCTATATCTAGGCAGGGATTGGCTGACTACGTGGTTACAATGCGAAAGCCGGGCGATAACCTAGAGCCCATCGTCCATGCGGAAGGCTCAGAGCATGAAATCCCCCTGCCCGCCTGGCAAAAATACGCAGATCCCGTCTGGATGGACATCTTGCAGACCGACACCCTAAATAATAAATCTGTTAGGGAATATGAAGACGAAAAACACATCTGCCCTCTCCAGCTCGGATTGATTGACAGGTGCCTTGAACTATGGACGAACGAAGGCGATACGGTTCTAAGTCCCTTCGCCGGCATAGGCTCAGAAGGCTATACGGCGGTGCGAAAGCATAGAAATTTCATTGGCTTTGAGCTTAAGAAATCCTACTTCGACCAAGCCTGTGATTATCTGAACCAGGCCAATAAAGAGGGAGATCTGCCCAGGCAGGTAAATCTATTCAAGTTCGCGGAAGATGGTGAGAATAATGCAAAACAAGCAAAATTACTAGAATTCGAGAAGGTGGATTAAATGGAATGCAAAATCTGCGAACGAGAAAGACCGATGAAGTACTTCCCAAAAAGAATCACAGGCGGTACCGGGCAAGTGCTCAGAGTTTGCTCTGATTGTGATAACTCGGATATTACAAATTTAGCCGAAGCCGTAGCTCAAAAACTGGATGTAGATGTAGATTGCTCTGCATATTTACAAGTTAGGAGAAGATAAACATGTTCAAAGTCGTTATTTCACAACAAAATCTAAAATGTATCATCGATGCCGTCAGCCACCTAACCAATGACGCCAAAATATCCATTTTAGGGGATGGACTAAAGATCGAAGCCGTAGATGCCGCGAACGTCGCGATGGTTTTCTTAAAAGCAGGTGCCGCCGCGTTTGACCATTTCGAAGCAACCCCATGTGAGGTCGCCTTGGACCTGCAAAAACTGCAATCACTGTCATCTGGCAAGGAACCCATCTCAATGACCCTGGAAGAGGAAACCCATAAGCTCCATATCTCAGTAGGCAGGGCCAAATATACTATGTCCCTGCTAGACCCATCCAGCATCAAGCCCGGTCCGAGGATACCACAGCTAGACCTGCCATGCAGCATAACAATGACGGGCAGCGACCTGCAAGAGGCCATCAAGGCCGCCAACAAGGTATCAGATCACATAATTCTGGAGCAAACGGACGAAGAATTTATCTTCAGTGCAAAAGGCGACATAGACAGTTTCCGGATGCCCTTCCAGCTTACGGAATTGACGGGAATACGGCATGGCATGAGCCGGGCACTATTCAGTCTAGATTATATTACCGACATTGCCAAAGTCGCTGCAAGCGGGAAAGAGGTACAAATTGAAACCGGAATAGATTATCCTGCCAGGATCGCGTTTAGCCCATCACCGGATATATCAGTTACTTACCTGATGGCTCCGAGAATAGAACAAGAATAAATTTAGGATGTATGAAGCTTACATCCTATAATATTTTATATTTCCAAAATCGTAAATGGCTCTCTCACGCTAGCACAATGATCCAAAACCGCATGCAGTGCTTCATTCATGTTTTAGGCTGATGATGCAAGTCATTTAGGCACCCCCTCTTGTTCCCTGTTGCCTCTTGGTCTTGCGCTTTTCCGCCCTGGATAGCTTTCTCATCTTGTAATCCCGGCAATCGCCATCGTTAGATATCATTTTCCCTGCCGGGCACCAATTGTAACGGCTCCATTGGCACGTTTTACAAATTCGGTCCTTTCCATCCATCATAGGTCGCATCCTCCCATATAATCATCCAACTGCTATTATTTCCCGTCACATTTGCATTTGGTGCTACAACCATGGATTCGTTGAAGCCGCTTCCTGTAAAGTTTCCCGCTACATATAGGCTCATGTCGCCGCCTGCTGCCATAGATAGCAGTAAAAATATGATAAGCACCCTCCTCATTCCACCCATGCTATCACCACATCCTTCCCCATCCTCCCCCATATCCGCTTTGCATCCTCGGAACTGACCGTGATCATAGCCACCGCGCTATCCTCATCTTCTATGATGTCTTTGACTTTTCCAATCATTTAGACCCCCATATTTTGCTACTAGACTGTATTTTCGCATCGGGTTTTCCGCCCTGCCCACCAAACTCCTTATGCGGCCTGACGCCTTTCAGCTCTACCAGCCAGTCGGATTTCAGGTTTCCGGATGCATCGAATAGATCTGATGCGAAATGCCATACTGTCCCATCTCGGACCAATGGAGCAGATGTGACGTGTTCATCCGTGTCGCATAGGCATTCGCTTATAACGGCGGCATTTAATTCGCCTTCCTCATATGTGATGCCAGCCTTCTGGAAAGCTGCCATAAGCAGCTTGCAGCGAGGGCAGGTTGGTGTGCTGTAGATCGTGATCACATCAATTGCTCCGGCTCAGCTTCAATTTCGACTTCCAGCGATCCGTCCGGGGTGCATGTAAGGCATTGCCCGCTTTCGGTCGCCTGAAACCCCCTTCTTCTTAGCAGCCTCATGGAAAGAACAGACATTAAATCGAGTGCCTGGGCATCCGATAATGTGCATCTTTGGCCGTCTATTTCGAGTGCGGTCCACGGCTTCGGACCCGCTAACGAAATTACGTGCAGATCAAAATTGTCTGCTTGAAAGTCGGATTGAACTCTATATTTTCGAATCTCATTACTCATGCTTTATCCCCCGGCAAAATGACTGAGTTCCTTCCAATCATAATACCTAATGCCAAGAACTTTTGCTGGTCAGCACTTGCCCCTTGGATACAATCTACAAGCATCTCCTCCGCATTGCATTTCGCAACCTTTTCATATTGTGTTTCGATCTCTTCCCACTGTTTCGGGGATAAGCTAAATGCGTCTTTTGCGGTCATGGTTGTCTCCTGATAGCGGATAGGTAGGCTGAGAGGATGGATTCTGCGGATGAGTCCGCTGTAGATTCCCCTATAACATCGGCATCCAAGTCGTATATTTCCGCATCATATTGTTCTCCTTCGTACCACATAGTAGAATGTTGCGACAAGCTCCACTTTCTCGCCGCTATCGCCCTCTGGCATGCTCCCTGTATAATATCTTCTTCATACTCAATGTCCACTTGTTCCAGATCGCGGGCAATCTCATCATAGAAGTCCGGGTCTGTTTTCTGTAGCTCTTCCAAAAGTTTCCTCATTTCCGCTCTCCTCGTTTCCTTCCATTGTGATATTTTCCCTGTACTATACTCATCGCAACGGTCCGGGCACATCCGAATTCCCGCGCGGTCTCATCCCACGAAGCGCCCATTAAGCACCGATAAATCCGAATAGCTTCCGCTATATATCCCTCGATTGGAATTTTCCTAGGAACTGGAATTTTCGCGATTTTGGTCTTACGTTTTTTTGCACGCAGAGTAGGAACATACGGAAATTCATCTACCTCTTCTTGTTCTAGCCGTACCACCCGCGACATTAAATCACCCGGTACGAATCATGATATCTCGCTATGCTACCCGCCCCCTGCAAGGCTGCCAAATGCCTCAGAACGGGCGTTTGGCTCTGGTGGCATTCCAGCTCGATGTCAAAACGAGTACACGGGCCATTTCGGGCAATATATGCCAGAATCTCCGCGCGGTCTCTGACACACATATCTGAATATTGGCCACGCGGCTTAATGGGCATGTGTACCGTCCCTGCGTGCCGCGACCGGGGCCACATGCAGGCCGCAACCATTAGAGTATTTACCCCCCGGCCTCGTTCACCTTTCGCCTTTAGCATCATGTTCCGAACCTCCGATGCGTCACCAAGAAAATCCACCACGCCGGCACGCCGAATATAACAGCAAAGCATATCGTTATTGGATTCATGCCATATCTCCTCTCAATTCCGCCAACCTCTCGGCCACATGATTGGGCATCATGCACCCGCCCACCACGTCGTTGATTTCGGATGCAATAGTTGTGTATTTCTGCCCTTTCGCGACACCTGCCAAAATCATTTCATCTATGCGATCTTGGCGGGTCTTCAGAGCGGCCCGCTTGGTTAGAATGCCCCGATAATATGAGATCTTTCCCGGCGTCAGGTCACAGTGCCCATGGTAGTCTTCCAGCCACACCACGATATCTTTGGCGTTCATGTCGCTTTTCTGGGCCACCAAAGACAACAGTTCCTCATCGATGTCGCATGTGGTTGTTTTCCGAGCGACCATGGGCGGCACCTTTGCCGGCGCGCATTCCTGACCACAATACAACTTGCCATCTATCGCCACTTTGTCGCGGCCCAACGGACTGCCGCATGCCGTGCATGTGGCCTCTGTGGCGGGACTTTCGGTCTCTGGTGAGACGATTGGTGCATTGGGCGGCAACTCTTCAGTTTCAGGCTCTACATGCAGTTTCTTGGCCGCGTTGATGTAAGCCTGCACTGCACCGGACACCTGCCGCCCTGGTAAATGCAGCTCTCTGGCAATTTGTCCGCGTTCCATGCCAGTCTCATATAGTCGCTGGATTTCCGCTTTCTGTTCGTCACTGAGAGGGGTGGGCCGCCGTCTGCAACCTTCTGGCAGTTTCGTGTCAGCCGGGAACCGCGAAGTTTGCTCCAATATAGCCTCGCGAATTTTCTGATCTTGGTAGGCTTTCGATTCTTCCGGGTCTAGAATTATTTGCATTTCAATTTCTCCTCTATAGGTCTCAAACTGTCTACCAATGCCCAGCCATCCGGCCTAATGCTGTATATCCATCCAGCTTTCGATAGCAAGTCGCTTTTCCGCATCTCCAGCAGACACTGTTTGCAGGTGGTTGGGTTGATTTTTAGCTTATCGGATAGCTGCGTCTGCAAGGCATCTTTTTTGTAGAGTTCTTGCAGTATGGCTATCTTCATCTCCATTTTAGATCGCCTCATGTGTATATGGACGCATCATAACTACTTAAAACTTACGCTGGATAAGGGAAAAATTGGATAAAAAATATAAGTTTCATCTCTTCTCAAGCCGCTCAACCTTCGCTGCCAGCTCCTTGATAGCCTCGATCAGCACCGGCACCAAATGCGCATAATCCAGCCCGCTTGCATCAATGCCGTTTTTCTCGTAGGATACTACCTCAGGGATAACTTTCCCGACGTCCTCCGCTATTAGCCCTATGCTGTGTGTTCCGCCCTGTTCGGCCTTCCAGTCGAAATATACGCCATCCAGGGCACGTACCTTTGCCAGGGCATCCTCTATGCGGTGGATATTTTCCTTCCACCTTCGGGAAGAATATGTGGCCCATGCGTTCGCCTGCCCCTGGCCGGCAGCACTCGCGGTATTTGGCAGTTGTATCCGGTAGGTGGCGGATGTATCGGCGCCCACATAAAGGTAACCCGCATCACTGAGACGCATTTTTACTGCGGTTGTGACACCGCCTATCAAGGTCGTAGCCCACTTGAAGCCCGCGCCTTGTGCCGCGTCGGTAAAGGCTTCAGCCGCATACGCATAGAACTTTGCCACATTTGCCCCGTATGCTGTAGTCCCCCTGCCAGCATACTGATTGTATCCTATGACATCGCCTGATTGCAACGCCGACGGAGACGCGAAACTGCCCCTAGATTTCTTAAAAAGCACATATGGCCCGGTAGCATTGTCGCTATTCGCCTCGATTATTCCGATGCT
>Ga0172381_10004760_pt1 | contig 13944 bp, 14 predicted proteins | sample Leawel6488metaG_FD_119754 | JGI IMG/M metagenome (GOLD analysis project Ga0172381, IMG submission 119754) | Leachate microbial communities from a municipal landfill in Southern Ontario, Canada - Leachate well 64-88 metaG | ecosystem: Engineered > Solid waste > Landfill > Unclassified | place... | reverse complement strand
GTCTATTTTAATTATAAACGTGTATGTAAGTCTTTAAAAGATCGCTTGATTTTGCCCTCGTAGATAGGTTCTATCTTTAAAAGCGGGTGCAAAGATAATATATCTTTTGATAAGCACCAAATGGAATGACATCTTTTATGATTAAAAGTTTAATGTGAGGGTGAAATCCTACATATCATACTGATAATAAATGATTGCCATTAATTAAATTTAATCGGACATCAAAACCACAGAATTTTATTAGAAAAGTTCTAATCTCTTTTAGAACGGGTGCAAAGATAAGGCAATTTACTGTTATCTTCCAAATTTATTTACAATTATTTTTCATGAGGTTCGTCAACAAAGCAGAACGATATAAATACCTTATAATCTATACAATAGCGCCTCTTTTTATAAGTAAATTTCACAAAGTCATTTACCTTTATAACTATCAGTCAATTACTTAAAAGTAAAATAAAAGTTCAAAAACTCAATCAAAAATAATGACTAATTATGTATTAAGCAAGAAGAGTTGATTGTTAACAACTCTTTTTCAATATGCGTGAATCAACACTTATTGTATTTAATATGGAGTCAAAGACCGAACTTCGTCGGTTTATTTTAAACGGTTATCTTTAATTTCATCTACAATTTCAGGATTGAGCAGCGTGCTTGTATCTCCAAAATCTGATAATTCGCCTTCTGCAATTTTTCTCAGTATACGTCGCATAATCTTCCCTGAACGGGTTTTTGGCAAACCATTTACAAATTGAATTTTCTCTAATTTTGCGATAGGACCAATTTGATCGGCAATTAGTTGATTGATTTCTCTCATCAAATTGTTTTTGTCGCGCCATTGCCCTGCATCTTTAATTACAACAAATCCATACAATGCGTTACCTTTAATATCGTGTGGAAAACCAACTATTGCACTTTCGGCCACATATTGGTGTTCATTAATTACATCTTCTATGGGTGCTGTACCTAAGTTATGACCTGAAACAATGATAACGTCATCCACTCGTCCGGTTATGCGATAATAACCTACTTCATCGCGCAAGGCACCATCCCCACTGAAATATTTGCCGGGAAAAGTTGTAAAATAGGTGTCAATATACCGTTGATGATCTCCCCAAATTGTCCGTGCAATACCGGGCCAGGGATATTCAATGCATAAATTTCCCATTTTTTGATTGGTTTCAATTTCATTTCTCAACTCATCCATTAATACCGGTTTAATTCCCGGGAAAGGCAATGATGCGTACGTAGGTTTGGTTGGGGTTACAAATGGTATTGCGGAAATAACGATTCCTCCGGTTTCTGTTTGCCACCAAGTGTCAACTAAGGGACATAATTTATTTCCCACGTGATCATTGTACCAATGCCACGCTTCTTCATTGATGGGCTCACCAACAGAACCGATAACTTTCAATGAATCTAACCGATAATCCTGAACAAATTCAATTTTCTCTTTCGCCAAAGAGCGAATAGCGGTTGGAGCAGTATAAAATTGATTCACCTTATGTTTGTCAATCACTTCCCAGAAACGACTGTGCGTAGGATATGAGGGAATACCCTCGAAAATAACCGTTGTTGCTCCGCTTAGCAGCGGACCATAAAGGATATAAGAGTGTCCAGTAATCCAGCCGATATCGGCCGTACACCAATAAACATCGCCCGAAATGTAATTGAAAACATTACTAAAGGTGTAAGCAGTAAAAACCATATACCCGGCAGTTGTGTGAACCATTCCTTTGGGTTTTCCCGTTGACCCGGAAGTATAAAGAATAAACAACGGATCTTCTGCATCCATTATTTCTGCTACACTCGTCGCATCTGCATTGTCTAATAGAGGTTGTAAAAACAGATCACGCCCTTCCTCCATCTCTATCTCTTGATTTGTACGTTTTACAACAAATACTTTTTCGATGCTGGGCGTTTTTTTAAGTGCCTCATCGGCAATTCTTTTCAAATCAATGGTTTTAGCACCTCTAAATCCCCCATCTGCAGTGATAAGAACTTTACACGTACTATCGTTGATACGAGATGATAAAGCATTTGCGGAAAATCCGCCAAATACTACAGAATGAATAGCTCCTATACGCGCACAAGCTAACATACTAAATGCGAGTTCGGGAATCATTGGCAAGTAAATACAAACTCTGTCTCCTTTCTCCACACCTTGTTCGCGAAGCACATTAGTCATTTTAGAAACTTCAGCATACAGTTGATTGTAGGTATACCTTCTGGGTTCTTCGGTGGGATCATTCGGTTCAAAAATAATGGCAGTTTCGTCACCTTTATTAGCGAGATGACGGTCGACACAGTTTTTGGTAATGTTGAGTTTGGCATTTTTAAACCAGGTAAATTCAGCTTTTTGCATATCAAATTCAACCACTTTGTCCCACTTTTGATACCAGGTGAAATTGTTTTCTGCAATTTTACCCCAAAACCTTTTTGGCTTTGTAATGGACTTTCTGTAAACCTTAAAATATTGCTCCAATGATTTAATTGAATAACTACTCATACTATTATTATCTTTTTAATTTTATTGAAACAAAAGGAAGAGATAAAAGTTTATTAAAAAAATTTAACTTTTATCTCTTCGCTCTTTTAAAATCCTTAAGTTCAAATTGATCATCCGGATGTCAGACGACAATAGTGGTAGTAAAAGTTATCCTAAGACAACCAAATTACTACTTTTTTATTTTACTGCAAAATAATCGTAAGTGGCTGATTTTCACAGATAGATCTTTGAGCTCTGAATTCTGAATATTAAAACGGTTTTCTTTAGAAGAATATTTTCCCCACTCTTCACCTTTAGTTGAAAATTTGGCTGAAAAAAGAAAGAGTTTCGATGTTTTGGGTCAATAGTTTCTCCAAAAAATATATGATGAGTATTCGCTTCATTATATTCGACCAGTTTGCTTAGGTTCTTAGCCATAATATCGAAACGATTCACATAAAAAGTCAACATCTCATCTGTTTCACCGTTCATTCCACTAGGCAAAATAAACTTCGAACACAAAATGACTGTTTACTTTACGCTTTTACTCATTCACAGAAATTATGGTAACCGAATGACTTGAATTCTTGTCATTTAAATTCTCCCATTCCGAACGGAAAAGAGAAATAAATATCCAATAGGTACTATTCTTCTTTGCCATCTTATATACCGCCACCAAATCCCCGTATATAGAAGGCTCGGTAATGAAATAAGACCTGTTTGCATTCTTAAGTGAAGTACCCTCATAGTATTCTAAAACCTGGTTATTGCTCATCTGAAGTTCTTCCGATGTGGCTGAAGAGGAATATATATAATGATGTTCAGTTTTTCGGGTACCCAGGTTTATGATGTTGAAGTTACCTTTGTCAACAATCACATCGCCCGGTGATGTGAGTTCAAAGCACGACACCAGATTGTAACCCGGTGCGCGTTTGATAAATGGATGGTCTTTACAGTTTTCTGCATCGTTACTTTCCGACAGTGCCTCTTGGGTAAAGGCACTTACGGATGACAGAACTGAAACTGCAACAAACAGGATATAGGCAAATATTTTCATTGGCTTCGGGTTATTTTAATTTACTTATTTCCAGCTATTGTCAATCTGATAATCGTACGCGTTTCACTTTCACCGGTATAATCCTTGTTGAAGTGAATACTCCCGCCGATAAACGTGGTTTCTTTATTCGGGTTGCGGACAAATTCCCTGAAATTTGCTTTATCAATTCCGATGTATTGGGAGTAAGATATGATACTATCTTTGTTAGAACTTTGCTGCAATCTCTCTTCCAAAGGTATTGTCACATTCATCTTGCCCTCACTATCTGTCCATTGCTCCAGATCACAATCATAGTACCTGTCTTTAGAGGGTGTATGGGTACTAAATGATCCTTTTTGCCACACCGAGGTGAATAGATACAAGCCATAGATATCTGAATAATACAAATTGGCCGGAACAAAATAATCGTCTTCGTTGATTTTCTTTCCTTCCCTGATATCTCGCGCTCTTTTTTCCGCCATGACCATTTCCGCAAACTTATCCATTGCTTTTGCCATCATTTTGTCCTCGTCCACCGCCTCTTGTGAACGAATCGGGATCATCCATAAAGAAGTGCGGCAGCCGTGGATAGGCAGTTCATCCGAAACCTCCGAGGTGGACATGAGCCTCAGCGCTTTATTATCTTCGTTCCAACAGCTTCCCCATGTTTCTGACCGGCTGGAATAGGTTATCGGAAAAGAACCTTCACCCGCTGCATTTTCGTCGACAACGTTACCCCCTGTTAATAAAATATTCGCATTGGCATCCGTGTATTCCATCAACATTTTCTCACTACCTGCCAGCATACCAAACCGGTCAACAAAGAATGTAAATACCTGGTCGGAAGTAAAGGTCTCTTCACTCTCATTTGCACCGACCACTTCCCCATCTACGTCAAAGTTTTTTGTGGTTGTGACCGAGCTATACGTCACTGTACCCTTGAGCGTAATTTTCTTCCAGGCATCCTGAGCATTCACGGGCGCTATGAGCATAAAAAGAAAAAGTGTGATAATGGTTAGGATTAACTTTTTCATCTTATTAAAATTGTTTATTTATATGGTGTAATATGCCTTCCTAACGGCAGACAGGGAACTCGCATTATGTTTTAATCATAATCGTTTGTGATTATACAATCATGCTCGTTTTATAAGTTATAATTTTCTGAATTCTACCCTTCTATTACGAGCTTTGTTTTCCGGATTGTTGTTTTCAGCAATAGGTTGGGAAGATCCATATCCTTTTGTGGTCAATCGGTCTGCATGAATGCCTGAGTTTACCATGACACTTTTCACAGCATCGGCGCGTTCCTGCGAAAGCAGATCATTTCGCTGGGTTGTTCCATCGCTGTCTGTATGTCCGCCAACTTCAAACTTTAAATCCTGATTTTCTTTCATCATTTTTACAAATTCGTTGATTGTACCCATGGATTCGGGTTTAAGAGTGGCTTTATTCACATCAAACTGAATTCCGTAAGCAATGAATTTTCCTTCTGTAATCACCTTGTTGTATGAATCAGAACCGCCGGCTGCTATACGAAAGTTTTTAAACATGACGGGATGTTCAGGGCTGGTCACTTCTATATCCAACTGAGCAGGTGCTCCCGGTTCTATCTGGTTTGAAATGCCAATCCTGTGTTGATCTACATACAGTTTTCCAATATTTTTATTCACATAAACCGCTACGCGACGCCAGTTATTTTGTGTGGTATTGACAGCCTCGGGTGCAAACCTCTTGCTACCGCCGCCAGACCAGTCGTCATTTTTGAAAACGCCAAATTCATAATGAGCATCGCCCGACAGGCCGGAAAAGCTTATTCTTACCGGAGCGGTTGCGCCGCCGTATGCCCCGACGGTTTCATCTTTTCCCCGAAAATAAAGGGTAATTTCTGAAGCGTCTGTCGAGGTGTCGACTCCACCGTTTGACAAGACATCAAACTCTAACGTAAACTGTTCGGGCAAGTATGATTTTTCTTCCATAAGGGGATTAAAGTACACTCTGGAATCACCGGGTATATACAAAACTTTTTCTCCGTTGTACGTTTGTATTTCAGCATTGCCCTCATCAATCAGCATTCTACCGGGTATTTCAGCGTCGGCTTCACCGGCCATATCATAAAAATAAATGATCTTATCGCCTGGCACAAAATCATAGTTTTTAAAGTTCTGCAGTCTGTTGGGGATTTCGGGTTTTTGCGATGCAACAATAGTTCCTTTTGTGTCTGCTTCTTCCTTTTCAGGCGCAAGATTCATTTTATCTGCTTCTTCCTCTGCAACTTTCTGTGTTTTACCTTTTTCAACTACCTCTTCAGCTTTATCGAATGTTTTGTCTGCTGCTTTTTCTGTTTTGTAGACAATTTTATCCTCGGTTATCTCTTTTACTCTGTTTTTGACCCTTTCCAATAGTTGACAATGTACACTCTGGTTACCGATAATCAGTGCACCCAACAAGAAAGTTATTCTTATTATCTTTATCTTCATGATTTAATTAATTTTAGTTATTAATAATATGAAGCAAATATATGGCAGGTAAGAGTCCTTCCATTGGAAAAAAGTCTCAATTTATTTTTTTGCCAGAAGTGCCGCCGGAAAATATTTTCACAATAGTCAGATTGCGTTTAAAAAAGCAACCTGGTGTTTCGCCGACGATGGCTTTAAAATCGTTGATGAAATGAGATTGGTCAAAATAATTACCATGAAAAACCAAATCCTGATAATCTAAAGCTTGCTCTTCCCTAATTTTGATCCACAGATAATTAAACCGAACTATTCGGGCCAAGGTTTTGGGGCTCACTCCTGTACGTTTAATAAACTTACGCAATAAAGTACTTTTACTGGCAAAGCATTCCTGCATAATATCTTTCAGCGGATGTGTAATGCTCTTTTCAAGTATCTTATCGTAGAGTATATCTACCGCATCAGGAACATAAGGAGTTAGTTGTATAGATTGAATAAAATATGTGAAGTAAATAGTTCGTTCTTCTGTCGTGTTTATTTTGGCAAGATTTAACCAAAGTGGATGAAAAATAACTTTTGGAAGCTCAATGCTTTTTTTTAAAACAGGAGAAAAATCCAGTTCAAATAAGCGTGAAAATACCGATGCCTTACAGGTTACCGTGAATGTATCCATATTTCCTCGGAAATGTAAAAGCATTGCTCTGGGAATAATTGGTCCTACAAAATAGGCTTGCAATGGCAACAGCGGATTCTCAGCTATGAGAGGAGTATCTTTAAAATGAAAAACAAGCGAAATATAAGGGCGCGGGAGAAATTTATCGGTCATAAAATCCCCCTTGAACCGATAAGCTTCAAATTGGTGTATCAGCCATTGGTTATTTCTTTCGCTTTTAAAAATTTCAATATCCAGCATGTGCAACAGCAATTTTTGTCATCAAACAGATTTATCCTACCTCGTTATAATTCTATTTTTAGCAACTTCAATATTTTAGAACACGGAGAAAATTATATAGAAATATGATTACTTGATAATCAACAAGATAATTATTATTGTGTTTGGAGAAATCCTGAAAAATTGCAGCTTTATAGCTAATAATCAAAAAAGTTATAATGAAAACATAGGATTCCAAGAACTCAACCAACCAAAGATAGTGATTTAGCTCCAGTTTTATATAACTATTTTGGAAAAGGTTTAAATTTAGCTCGAATAAAATTAATCAGCTTTTTATTTGTACGCTTAGCAATGTCTAAACCGTTGGTTTTGAAAAACTTTTCAGCTGTTTGCAACGTAAGATTTTATAGCATAACCTACAGAAATAATAGCATCAAGGTTATAAAGGACTTGTTCCATTTTAACCTCTCTGCTCCCTTCTTCTTGAACTATTAAGGGTTTCTTAATAGTTCGATTTTCTTACAAGTTTGCTCATCAAATTGCTTTTGGCAAATTATAGACAGTATTTACATGACGTGAAGTACGATGAAGTATTTTAAGATATTCATTAATTGCATCTTCATATTCAATCTTATAATCTTCATGGAGTTTAGTTGTCACTATGTTAATCAGTCGTTTAACAATCATAGCCACTTTTGTGTCATATTGCGTAAAGCATGTACCAAACATATCTGTTGTTAATGAGAAAGGGACTTCAAGAATATACATCAATAAATTCGCTTCTAAAACTTTATTTTTCGAGATTTTAGTAAACTCATTTACTCTTTTAATAGATGCTCCTAACATGTTTGCAAGTTGCAATTCCGGAGCGTATCCTTTATGCTTTTTTTGAAAAATTAGATCTAAATCTACTTTTGTGATTTCAAATAATTCTTTTTCCCCCGTTTCTTTATTGAGGTAATTTGTTATTACAAAATCATAAACCAATTTCTCTTTTGATGCAAGTTTTAAAATAATTTCTTGTAATACTGAATTATCAAGAGTTTTGATCTGCTCTTTTATCTCTTTACTAAGTCTGGGCATAAAACAGTTTTTATTTTGAAGTTGAAATTTACTTATTTACTTTCTCAATCAATAGGTGCAGTGACAAAAATTTGGCTCTTTTGGAAGCTAATGTATTAGCCAGTGTGTTAGGGCTTGCAAATGTGCTTGTCATGTGGCGTTTTCATTTAACATAAGTTTCTTGTATCACATTTTTCACTTTTTCAATTTCGGGATTATTTAGCTTCCCCAAGATTTCAACAACTCGTCTTTTGTCGATTGTTCGGATTTGGTCAATAACAATCCATCCTTTGGTTTTTTCTTGATTTATCGAAACTCTTGTTGGGTAATCTTTTGAAGTGCTTGTTATCGGTGCTATGACAATAGTTTGAAGATACTTATTCATCTCGTTTGGGGAAATGACTGTACAAGGAGAAGATTTTTTCATTTCACTACCAATAGTAAGGTCAAGATTAACCAAAACCAAATCGTATTGCTTAATTTCCATTATTCAAAGATTTCATCTTCAAAGACATCGTCAATTATGAGCTGGTCATCTCCATTTTTTGCCATTTCCTTGAACTGTTCTGCCCACCCTTGTCTTGGTTCCGTTATTGGTTTAAGGATTATTCTTCCTTTCTCGAGGATGATTTCCAATGAATTTTTGATGTTGTATTTCTTAAGAATGGTTTTAGACAATCTTATCCCTTGCGAGTTTCCTATTTTTATTAATGGTATTTCCATATTCATCTCCTTTTATGTAATTACAAAGTAACAACATATTATTAAGATGAACAAGAAGTTTAAGTGAAATTGTTTGAATGATTATTAGTTAATTAGAGTTTTTCTACTAATAAGACGACTAGAACACATTTATATGGTATACAACTCAAGCACAAATGGCAATTTCATCTCAACTGCTTGGAGCAAGGTATGCTCAGTTCAACTCCAGCAGATGCATCATGTTTTTTATTATAAAGAGTTATTCTTGAATCCAATTTTTTAAATCCATTTGTTCGTGTAAAATTCTAATTATCAAAATTTCTTTTTCACTTTCTATTGTATAGAAAATGATGTGGCGGCCTACTTTATGTCCAAACAGTCTCTTTAACACGGGCTCATAACTTTTACCTATGTTTGGTTTGTCGGCAATCACTTGAACATTATCAAGTAACATTTGATAGTATTTATCTGCTTGTTCTTCGCTCCAGTTATCGAATGTGTAATTCCAAATATCAGACAAATCTAGTATGGCTTTATTTGTTAGAAAAAATTTAGCCATTCTATTTTCTTTTTGTCTTTAATTCTTTCAAATGTAATTTTGAATTAAAATCATAAGCAATTCCACTTTCAGTACCTTCTTGAATTGCATTTCTTAAAGCAATAACACTATTCTCTTCTTCCTCCAACAATCTCAATCCTGCACGAATAACTTCACTTACATTTTTATACCTACCAGTTTTTAATCGACTTTGAACAAACTCATCGAAGTAACTTCCTAACGATATTGATGTATTTTTACTCATCTCTTTTCTTCTTTTAAATATAGAGCAAATGTACCAATAATTGGTATAATAATCAAATTTCCATCGTTTTTTTCAACAGAGCGGAAGTTCAACGTAATTTTTACGTTCTCTTCCGTTTTTCACTTTTCCATATTTTTGTCAAATTCCGCACAGAAATTCATTCGGCATTCGAGTGAGAATTTAGGTTTTTATTTTTCCAATAATTAAAATAAAGTTTTCCTGTGGTTACAGTTGAACCTATCATTAAAAAATAAATTATGACGTGCTTTTTTTGAAAAAAACTTTCAGTAAATAAATCAGTCGTACTCAATGTCAGTAATATTATTCCTAAAAGCCATAAAGACGTAAATAAAATCAAATCTTTTTTCGATGGATTTTTTATGAAATTTCTTTTAATGGTTTCCATTTGTTTGTTATTTAGTTCTGTTTTTTCACATTAAAGCCAACATGTGGTTTACGCCACAATAGCATTCGCTTCGCAATACACGTACCCATATTGAACCCATCTAAACAGAGCATTTGCTTTTTTTTTTCGAAGATTAAATCTTAAAATGCAGAAATATGTGCACTTTTATACACTTCCGGTTTAATCTCAAAGTTTAAGTTCTCTTTATTCCTTTCAACCTCAATAGATATAGTCGGAGGTGTGTTCCAGTCAATGTATTGATTGAAATTGAACAAGTAAGTAAAAGCTGACCGATAAGCCTTTTTGTCTAACGCTTTTGCTACTTGATTGTATTCTCCTACATCCCAAAACATGCAATCTTTGTAACCATTCGTATCGGTATAGCGTGTATTTGGATTACGTAAATCCATGGTTTCGTTTATAAAACGTCTGTATGAATTGGTAAGTGACTTAAGGTTATTGCTCAACTTTATACCTTGAATGCTTTTTATGATATCTCCTCTGTTAATTCCTGCTTGTGCAGCAGGAGATTTTGGATCTACATATGCCACTCTTGAAAGGTTTTCAATATCGTAGCTGATGCCGGTATAGTTATATTGTAAAAAGTTTACCTCGTAAGTTCCCAAGTTCATATTCCCGGGATAGGGATATTTCAGTAAAATAAGTGGTAAATTTATCTCCAGATAATTTTCTAAGCCATAATTTGTTTTAACCCGTTCTTTCACGTCACACTCCCAAATTTGCACCAATTCGCCTGGTTCTACATATTTGCGATCATAAAAACGATATCCAAACTCAAGAAAATAAGGTATGTCTTCGTTCTGCACAACTTGCGTAGGAGAGAAAAGGGGTAGATTCACCATTTTATTACTCTTCAAGTCGAAGCGCCAGTTTGCAATATCTTCTACTTTATTTTGAGAATTTGGATTGTATGCAGGATTATTTTGATAGCTGTAAAATGTTTGGATAATAAAATCGGGATCGTCCGTGTCTCTAATAAGACCACGCTCTTTTAGTTTACGCTCAAAAATGGCTGAGATTCGCACATCAATTTCAGGTGTTCCGGCTTCCACGGGAGCAAAATCGAAAGTTCTATAATCAGAAAAAACTGATTTTGGATTAGTTGTGATTTTCATAGGTATATGAAAATTCCTATTTTGAACATCTTCTAAACTATAGAATGCAAAAACAGGAGCAAGCTTTGATTCATCAATACCGTCTCTACTCCTACAATCCTTATCTATAGTGATGGTTCTGAAGTCTGTTTCCAGGTTTCGTATGGATATCTCTATATCTTTTTCGTTATTGTCCAACATCCATGCCTTAATTGTATGGTGCGGTTTCAGATAGGTTCCGTTTCCATTAACTTCTAAAATTATGTCGTTCAATTTTAATCCGGCTCTTTCGGCAGGAGAGCCGGGAGTAATATTAATTATTACCGGTTCACCATTTCCCCAGTTGGGGTTGTTACTTATTTCGAACGCAAATCCGGCACGACAAATTATTGAAGCAGATTGGGCATTTATGTGCGATAGTATAAAAGATAAAACTATGAAAGAAACTATTCGTCTCATTTTGAAAAATTTAAACATGTAAAACTTAATGATAACTGTTATCAATAAAAACAAAGATATATGTTTTTTCTCAATAATAATTACTTGTGGTGCAATAAAAAGATGAGTATAAAAAAAATTGTTTGCCTTTTTAGTTTATCTTTGTATAGTTTGAAATATAAAATAGATCATAAAACACGACATGATTGTAGATAATTTAAATAATGCGGAATTATATTATGATACGCATCCGAGATTAAAAGAAGCGTTTGATTTTCTTTATACCATCAATTTAAAATCGTGCAAAGAAGAAACGATTAAAATAGATGGCGATAATATTAAGTTGATTATAAGCACCAATAAACTAAAAAGTGAGAAAGAATCGCTTTTAGAGGTACACAGATACCATCTTGATATTCACATACCGTTATCTCAGCCGGAAACCTTCGGTTGGAAATCGCTCAGTGCAATAGAAAAAGAGGTTGACGAGTACGATTCGGAAAAAGATATTGAACTGTTTAACGAAAAACCTTCGACCTATATCACACTTCAACCAAGAGAATTCGCTATTTTTTTCCCGGATGATGCTCATGCTCCTTTAATTGGGGCAGGTGATTTAAAAAAGATAATTTTCAAAATATTCATAGACTAATACACTAAGAGAAAAATATAAGCCATGATAGAATTAGTAAAAAAAGATCCCTGGTTAGAACCTTACGAAAAAGTTATTGAGAAGAGACATAATAAATTTCTCTCAAAAGAAAAGGAAATTACTAAAAACCATACCATTAGCTTGTCGGATTTTGCCAATGGACATATGTATTTTGGTTTGAATAAAACATCCGATGGATGGACTTTTAGGGAATGGGCTCCCAATGCAACCGAGATTTTTTTAATTGGTTCGTTTAATGATTGGAAGATAGAAGATGAATACAAACTTCGTAAAACCAAAGCTGGAGTTTGGGAAATAAAGCTGCCGAAAAACAGCATTCATCACTTAGATTACTACAAACTGTTTGTAAAGTGGAACGGTGGCTCGGGAGAACGTATTCCGGCATGGTGCAAACATGTGGTGCAAGATGAAAAAACCCATCTCTTCAGCGGACAAGTTTGGGAACCTGAACACGCCTATATTTATAAGAACAAAAACTTTAAACCTTCCACTTCTCCTCTTCTTATTTACGAATGTCATATAGGAATGGCAACGGAAGAAGAAGCAGTTGGTACATACAACGAGTTTAGAGAAAGAATTTTACCAAAAATAAAAGAGAAAGGTTACAATACCGTTCAATTAATGGCAATTCAAGAACATCCCTATTATGGGTCGTTTGGTTATCACGTTTCAAGCTTTTTTGCACCGTCATCTCGTTTTGGAACTCCCGACGAATTACGTCAATTAATTGATGAAGCACACGGAATGGGAATTGCCGTAATAATGGATATAGTGCATTCACATGCAGTGAGAAACGAAGTTGAAGGATTGGGAAGATTGGATGGCTCATATGATTTATATTTTCATGGAGATGACAGACGCATTCACAAAGCTTGGGATTCTCTTTGTTTTAACTATGGGAAAGACGAAGTGATGCATTTTTTGCTGTCGAACTGCAAATATTGGCTCGAAGATTTCAAGTTTGATGGTTATCGTTTCGATGGAGTAACCTCGATGATTTATTACAGCCATGGTTTGGAGGAATCGTTTATTGGTTACGAAAACTATTACAACAACAGACAAGATCCCGATGCAATTTGTTATTTAACATTGGCTAATAAACTTATCCACGAAGTTAATCCCCATGCAATAACAATTGCTGAAGAAGTGAGCGGAATGCCCGGATTAGCAGTTAATCCCGCCGATGGCGGATATGGTTTTAACTATCGGATGGCGATGAATATACCCGATTTTTGGATTAAAACCATAAAAGAACAAAAAGATGAAGATTGGGATCCGGCCGGTATATTTTGGGAAGTAACTAACAGACGGGCGGATGAAAAAACTATTTCGTATGTTGAAAGTCACGATCAGGCATTGGTAGGCGATAAAACCATTATTTTCCGATTAATCGACGACCAAATGTATTGGTTTATGTCCAAGTTTAGCCCATCAATAGTAGTTGACAGGGGAGTCGCTTTACACAAAATGATCCGATTGGTTACCGCAACAACCATTAACGGAGGATACTTAACCTTTATGGGCAACGAGTTTGGACATCCCGAGTGGATTGATTTCCCTCGCGAGGGAAATAATTGGTCATACAAATATGCGCGCAGACAATGGAGTTTGAACCAGGATATGAATTTAAAATATCATTATTTGGGCGATTTTGATAAAGATATGATTGCTCTGTTAAAATCCGTTGAAAGTTTTGAGAAAACATCCATCACAAAAATATGGGATAAAAAAGAAGATAATGTTTTGGCATACATGCGCGATAAATATCTATTTGTTTTCAATTTCAACCCCACAAATTCCTATACGGACTACGGTATGCTTGTTCCTGAAGGTGAATATAGGGTTATACTAAACACCGATAACAAACGTTATGGCGGCT
>Ga0172381_10004759_pt1 | contig 13946 bp, 6 predicted proteins | sample Leawel6488metaG_FD_119754 | JGI IMG/M metagenome (GOLD analysis project Ga0172381, IMG submission 119754) | Leachate microbial communities from a municipal landfill in Southern Ontario, Canada - Leachate well 64-88 metaG | ecosystem: Engineered > Solid waste > Landfill > Unclassified | place... | reverse complement strand
GGCGCTAAGACAGGTGAGACAGGCGATGGTAAGATTTTTGTACTAGATTTACAGGAATGTGTCAGGATAAGGACAGAAGAGCGCGGATCAGTAGCAATAGGTTAGAGACCATAAAGTACACCCGTAGGTGAGCCAATTGACTTACCTACGGGGTGTCTCTTAAAAAATTGGTTACCAAAACAGAGAGTTTTTTACTTATAGTATATAAGAGTATAAAGCATAAATTTTAAGCACATAGTCGTGCGAAGTGAGGCAAAAAGTAAGGACACAGACGTTCTTAAATTGTTTAAGGACGTCTTTTCTTTTTTTAAGGAGGAATAAAATGGCAAAATCGAATATTAAGAAAACAACGACTGCGGCTGAAGTTAAAACAAAAAACCCGCTCGCGAAAGGCTCTTTTAACGAAAAAGCAGCCAGGGATGTAATGAAGATGATAAAGGAAAAGGGCATCAAGATCATTGATTTGAAATTCAATGATATGCCTGGGCTATGGCAGCATTTTTCTATTCCGGCTACGGAACTGAAAGATATGCCGGATCTTACCCGTTCAATATGGGTGGATGGCATTGGTTTTGACGGTTCATCAATAAGGGGTTTCCAAAAAATACAGGAATCAGACATGATTATGATCCCTGATCCTTCAACGGCTGTTGTGGACCCTGTGTGTGAGGTTCCTACACTAAGCATGATATGCGATATTTATGATCCGCTGACTCGCAAGGCTTATAGCAGAGACCCTAGATTTATAGCGAAAAAAGCTGAAAAATATCTTAAGGATACAGGTATTGCTGATACTGTTTATTTCGGGCCTGAAGCTGAATTTTTTATTTTTAACAGCATTCGTTTCGATCAGACAGAAAATTCGGGATATTATTTTATAGATTCCGATGAGGCGGATTGGAATACAGGCAGAGATGAAAACCCAAATCTGGGCTATAAGATACGGTTTAAGGAAGGGTATTTTCCTGTGCCTCCGCATGATTCTTTGCAGGATCTAAGAAGTAAGATTATATTGAAAATGATAGAAACCGGTATCAATATAGAGGTACATCACCACGAAGTTGCTACTGCTGGTCAGTGTGAAATTGATATAAAATACGATACATTGACCAAAATGGCGGATGATCTGCTTATGTACAAATATATTATCAAAAATATGGCTAAGCAGAACAATATGGTGGCTACATTTATGCCAAAGCCCCTTTTCGCTGACAATGGTTCAGGCATGCATTGTCATCAGAGCCTTTGGAAAGATGGAACAAATGTTTTTTATGACAAAAACGGATACGCGCTTTTAAGCCAGACAGCCAAGTATTATATAGGAGGGCTTTTAAAACACGCGAATAGCTTAATGGCTTTCTGCGCGCCTACGACAAACTCTTATAAGAGGTTAGTCCCGGGCTACGAAGCGCCTGTAAATCTGGTTTATTCCGCGAGAAATCGCTCCGCTGCTGTAAGAATACCCATGTATTCTGATAATCCTAAAGCAAAGAGAATAGAATTCAGGCCGCCTGATCCATCGTGCAACGGTTATCTGGCGTTCAGCGCTATGCTCATGGCTGGTTTGGACGGTATACAGAATAAAATTGACCCGGGTAAACCCACTGATACGGATTTATTTGAATTAAGCGCTGAAGAACTCAAAAAAATACCGACTGTGCCTGGTTCACTGTATAGCGCGCTTAATGCTTTGGAAAAAGACTATGAATATTTGTTAAAAGGAGGGGTTTTTACCAAGGACGTGATAGATGTTTGGCTTGAATTCAAGCGCAAAAGAGAAATAGACGCTGTTAGAATGAGGCCGCATCCGTATGAGTTTTACCTGTATTTTGATATATGATTTGACCACCCCAACCGCGTAGGATGCCTACGGCAACCTACGCGGTTATTTTAGGTTTAACGTTGCATAAAGATTAGGCAGTGATAAAATGGATATAGAAAATTCCTTCTTAACAATTCAAAAGGGCGAAATATACCAGGCTGTTATAGGCGATATAGAAAAAACGCTTATTGAAAAAGCTCTGGAACACACATCAGGCAACCAGATAGTAGCTGCGCAGATCCTTGGAATTAACAGGAACACAATCAGATCCAAGATAAAAAAATTAAACATAATTGTAAGTAGGTTTAAAAAATGAAAACAAATCATAGTTTTCCAAAAAAACAGGGCCTATATGACCCTCAGTTTGAGCGTGACAGCTGCGGCGTGGGATTTGTCTGTAATGTTAAAGGAGAGAAATCTAATGCGATTATCAAGCAGGGCATTGAGGTTTTAGCCAGGTTGTCGCATCGAGGAGCAGTAGGAGCAGACCCGAAAACCGGAGATGGCGCAGGCATTTTGATTCAAATACCTGATGAATTTTTCAGGAAGATAGCCAAAGATAATAAGATAGAACTGCCTGAAAAGGGTTTATACGGCACGGGATTAATATTTTTACCACAGGACGATAAGGATAGAGAATTCTGCAAAGAAGTATTTAATAAGATTATTAAATCTAATGGCCAGGTTATGCTGGGATGGCGCAAAGTCCCCGTGGATGGCTCCTGTATAGGAAAATGCGCTAAAGCTACTGAGCCTGTTTTTGAGCAGGTTTTTATCGCCAAAGGCGAAAATATCGATAGTGAGTTGTCTTTTGAAAGAAAGCTCTATGTCATAAGAAAAGAAATAGAAAATATAATACGCGAATCTGATTTAAATCAGAAAAAATATTTTTATATCACAAATTTGTCATGCCGCACGTTTTCTTATAAGGGCCTTCTTATGCCAGGACAAGTGAAGGATTTTTTTCTGGATTTAAAAGATGACAGCGTGAAAAGCGCTTTATGCATGGCGCATTCGCGTTACAGCACCAATACTTTTCCGGCGTGGGATTTGGCGCAGCCTTTCAGATTTTTGGCGCATAATGGAGAGATCAATACATTGCGCGGCAATGTAAACGGCATAAGGGCGAGAGAGAAACTGCTGGCAAGCGAATTTTTCGGTACAGATATAGAAAAACTAAAACCCGTCATAATTGAAGGCGGAAGCGATTCAGCTGTTATAGATAATGTTTTTGAGCTTTTGTTATTGTCAGGCAGGCCTCTTGAGCACGCGATTATGATGCTCATTCCTGAAGCGTGGGAGCATAATAAATTTATGAATAAGGAGCTTAAGGATTTTTACAAATACCACGCCTGTTTCATGGAGCCGTGGGACGGCCCTGCAGCGATAGCTTTTACTGACGGTAAAAATATAGGAGCTGTTTTGGATAGAAACGGCTTGCGGCCCGCCAGATACATCATAACCAAAAACGATTTTGTGGTGATGGCGTCTGAAGCAGGGGTTTTGGATATTGATCCGGCTGATATAAAAGTTTCCGGAAGAATAGAGCCCGGTAAGATGCTTTTTATAGATACTGAATCTGGCAGGATTGTGGATAATTCTGAGATAAAAGAAAGGGTATCTAATCATTCTCCATATGGAAAATGGAACAGCCAAAGCCTCGTGGATTTTAGCAAGTTGGTTTCAGCGGCTGCTAGTAATCAAAAATCAGAAGATATAATTTCAAGCCTGAAAGCGTTCGGATATACAAGAGAAGATCTTAAAACAATCATAAGGCCTATGGCGCTTGAGGGTAAAGAGCCCGTGGGTTCTATGGGCAATGACGCGCCTCACGCGTTTCTTTCGAATAAATCCCAGATGCTCTATAGCTACTTCAAACAATTATTCGCCCAGGTCACTAATCCAGCCATAGATTCTATAAGGGAGAAACTTGTTATGAGCCTGGAAAGTTTTATCGGGCCTGAGAAAAATATACTGGAAGAAACACCCGGACACAGCCACAAGCTCAGAGTGAAGAATCCCATACTGACTGATGATGAACTGCAAGGCTTGCGCGATATAAGCATAAATGGTTTTAAAACAAAAACTATTTATATTTTTTTTGATGCTTCTACCGGTAAAGAAGGATTTAGTAAAGCGTTGGAAAGAATATGTTTTGAAGCAGAGTATGCTATTGAAAAAGGATATTCTTTTATCATATTAAGCGACAGGGGATCTGACAGGGATAATATAGCTTTACCTGCGCTTTTAGCCACAAGCGCTATACATCATTATCTTGTTAAAAAGACCACAAGGTCACAGGTCGCGCTGGTAGTTGAAAGCGCTGAACCGAGAGAAGTTCATCACATGGCTTTACTTTTTGGGTATGGCGCTGATTGCGTAAATCCGTATCTTGCTCATGAGGCAGTGGCGTACTTAATCGAAGAAAAAGAAATCCGGATCGAACTTAAAACAGCCCTTAAGAATTATAACAAGGCTTTGACAGATGGCATATTGAAAATATTGTCTAAGATGGGTATCTCCGCTCTCAGAAGTTACCGAGGCGCCCAGATATTCGAAGCGCTAGGGCTGTCTGATGATTTAATTGAAAAATATTTTACAGGTACTGTGTCCAGAATAGGAGGAGTCAGCCTTGACGGCATAGCTGAAGAAACTATATCCAGGCACAAAGATGCTTATAAGCAAAAAGACATGGGCATGTCTTATTTAGCGAGCGGCGGAGTCTATCAATGGAAAAAAGACGGAGAATTTCATCTCTGGAATCCTGAAAGTATAGCTAATTTGCAGGATGCCAGCCGCAATAATGACATTGAAAAATATAAAGAATTTGCCAGGCTTATAAATGATCAGTCAGCTAATCCTGTTACATTGAGGAGTTTGCTGAAATTTTCCGACAGAGGCGGAACTGTAATGCCTGTATCTATCGAAGAAGTAGAGCCTGTTGAAAATATCATGAAACGCTTTGCCACAGGCGCTATGAGTTTTGGATCTATCTCAAGGCCCGCTCATGAGACAATCGCTATTGCTATGAACAGGATCGGCGGAAAATCTAATACAGGAGAAGGCGGAGAAGATCCTAATAGATTTGTAACTCTTCCTAACGGTGATTCCAGGAGGAGTGCGATAAAGCAGGTCGCGTCAGGAAGATTCGGCGTGACTATAAATTATCTGGTGAATGCCGATGAGATACAAATAAAAATTGCCCAGGGCGCGAAACCCGGAGAAGGGGGCCAGCTTCCGGGCCACAAAGTGAGCGAAATAATAGCAAGGACCAGGTACACTACTCCGGGCGTTACTCTTATATCTCCTCCGCCTCATCATGATATTTATTCAATAGAAGATTTGGCGCAGTTAATATTTGATTTGAAAAACGCGAATCCCAAAGCGCGCGTAAGCGTGAAGCTTGTTTCAGAAATAGGAGTCGGAACAGTTGCCGCTGGCGTTGCGAAAGGCCACGCTGATATGATTCTTATTTCCGGAGGCGACGGCGGCACAGGCGCGTCTCCGCAGAGTTCTATTAAATACGCAGGTCTTCCGTGGGAATTAGGGCTTTCTGAGACGCATCAGACGCTTATGCTTAATAACCTGCGTTCGAGAGTGCGTTTACAAACAGACGGACAGATACGTACTGGCAGGGACGTTGCTATCGCCGCTCTTTTAGGAGCTGAAGAATATGGTTTCTGCACAGCTGTTCTTATTGTAATGGGATGTGTTATGTTGAGGCACTGTCATCTTAATAATTGTTCTGTGGGCGTGGCTACGCAGGATGACATATTGCAGAAAAGATTTTCAGGCAAGCCTGAATACATAGTGAATTATTTTCATTTTGTGGCTGAAGAGCTTCGTCAGATTATGGCGAGTCTTGGTATAAAGACAATAGATGAAATGATAGGCAGGTCTGATTTATTGGAGTTAGATGAAAGCATAGTTCCGTTAAAAGCAAAAGGCATAGATTATTCCAGGATTCTTTATAAGCCGGATGTCCCAGGAAATACTGCTGTAAGATGCGTATTAAAACAAGATAGTGGATTAGACAATGTCTTAGATAAAGAGCTTATAAAAATGTGCAAAGACGCTCTTACTAAGAATAAACCGGTAAAGATATCCATGAATATAAATAATACGAATAGGGCCACAGGCACTATGTTGAGTGGTGAAGTCTGCAAAACCTGCGGAGATGGAGTGCTTTTGGAAGACACTATTACTTGTAAATTTAAAGGTACCGCGGGCCAGAGTTTTGGAGCTTTTTTAGCCAAAGGTATCACATTTGAACTGGAAGGCATGACCAATGATTATGTTGGAAAAGGCATTTCAGGAGGGAAGATTATAGTTTATCCTGACAAGCGAGCGCAGTATAAGCCGGATGAAAATGTGATAATAGGTAATACTGCTTTTTACGGCGCGATATCAGGAGAGGCTTATATATGCGGTACCGCGGGAGAGAGATTTTGTATAAGGAATTCCGGGCTATACGCTGTTGTGGAAGGTGTGGGGGATCATGGCTGTGAATATATGACAGGCGGAAGAGTCATTATCCTGGGTAAAACAGGCAGGAATTTCGGAGCAGGTATGTCAGGCGGCATAGCGTATGTTTATGATGAAGATAAAACATTTAAGCAAAGATGTAATTTGGACATGGTTGAACTGGAAGAAGTAAAAACAGGGGATAGAGATACTATCTATAATCTGCTCAATAATCATTTTAAATATACCAAAAGTAAAAAAGCAAAGGCTATTCTGGACAATATAAATGAAGAGCTTAAGAAATTTATCAGAGTAATACCGATAGAATATAAGCGTATACTTGAAGGCGTAAAAATAGAAGAAAAGTTGGATTTGAAGGAGGCTCTCGATGGGTGATCCGAGAGGTTTTTTAAAATCAGCCAGGCAAAGTAATTCTTATAGAGAAGTTTGCGAGCGCGTCAATGACTTCAAGGATGTTTCTTTATCCCGGCCTGAGAAACAATCACAGGAACAGGCTTCGCGATGCATGGATTGCGGTACCCCGTTCTGCCACGGGAGCTGTCCTATAGGAAATTATATTCCTGAATGGAACGACCTTGTATTCAGGAAACAGTGGAAAAAAGCGTTTGAGATATTGGAAGCAGCAAATAATTTTCCTGAATTTACAGGAAGATTATGTCCGGCATTGTGCGAATACGCCTGCGTTCTTGGTATTAATGATGATCCTGTCACGATACGCGAAAATGAACTCGCGATAATAGAATATGGATTTGAGCATGGATTTGTAAAACCAAAAACAATCAGTTCTCGGACAGGAAAAAGAGTGGCTGTAGTGGGTTCTGGCCCTGCTGGCTTGTCTTGCGCGGATCAGCTTAACAAAGCAGGCCATGAAGTTGTTGTATTTGAAAGAGATAATAAAATCGGAGGCATTCTGCGTTATGGAATACCTGATTTTAAATTAGAAAAAAGTATAATAGACAGGCGGCTCGCGATTTTAAAAAAAGAGGGCATTGTTTTTGAAACATCCGCGAATATCAGCGTAGGAGCGATCAGTGATTGCCTGCTACAGAAGGATTTTGACGCTATCTGCCTGGCAGGCGGTTCGCGCGTTCCAAGAGATCTTAAAATAGAAGGGAGAGAGCTTAAAGGCATATATTTTGCCATGGATTATTTAACACAATCTAATCGTCGTGTAGGGGAGGGTTTTAAGCCCTCCCCTACAAACTTTATTGACGCCAAAGGTAAAAAAGTAGTGGTTATAGGCGGCGGAGATACAGGTTCTGATTGCGTAGGAACAGCACATCGCCAGGGAGCTTCCTGCGTGACGCAGATTGAAGTATTACCCATGCCCATGGAGTGCAGGACTGATTCTCAGCCCTGGCCGAGATATCCTATATTACTTAAAACAACTTCCAGCCACGAAGAAGGCGGGGTAAGGCATTGGGCTGTACTGACAAAGAAGTTTATGGGCGAAAATGGCGTATTGAAAAAACTTTCCTGTGTAAAAGTTGAATTTTTCGAAACACAAGGAAAAGCATGCCCTGTAATGAAAGAAATTCCCGGAAGCAGATTTGAAATAGAAGCTGATATGGCGATATTAGCAGTAGGATTTTTACAGCCCGAGCATGAAGGGTTGCTTAATAATCTCAAAGTGGGATTTGATAATAGGGGTAATGTTAAGACAGATTCAAATTATAAGACTTCTGTTGAGAAAGTATTTTCAGCAGGCGATATGAGGCGCGGCCAGTCATTGGTTGTATGGGCGATTTCAGAAGGCAGGCAATCAGCTCATTTTATTGATAAATATCTGATGGGTGAAAGCAGTCTGCCATTAATGTAAGAGGTTATTAAAATGATAAGCACGGGAATAAAAGGCTTAGACGGCATAATCACGGGTTTAAAAGCAGGGGATAATGTAGTCTGGCAGATAGATTATATAGAAGATTATATTGATCTCGTAAAGCCTTTTGTGAAGCAGGCGCTCAAGGATAAGAAAAAAGTCATCTATATGAGGTTTGCCAGGCACAAAGAACTGCTTAAGCCGTCAAAACAAATAAAAAGATACGAGTTGAACGCTTATGCGGGTTTCGAATCTTTTACTACAAAAATAAATAATATTATCACGCAGGAAGGCGAAGGCTCATATTATGTTTTTGATTGCCTGTCAGAACTTCTTTCAGCGTGGGCAGCTGATATAATGACAGGAAATTTTTTTATGGTTACGTGCCCTTATCTTTACGAGCTCAAGACAGTTACGTATTTCTCTATATTACGTAATAATCATTCTTTCAAATCTATAGCTCATATACGCGAAACAACTCAGCTCTTGATGGACGTGTATCATTGCGAAGGCAGTTTATACATACACCCTTTAAAAGTATGGAACCGCTATTCCCCTACAATGTTTCTTCCGCATCAGAAAGTAAAGGATAAGTTTATCCCTATCACGGACAGTGTTAACGCCGTGAAAATACTCTCTTATATCCGAGAAAAAGGAGCTGAAAGCGTAAAGAGAAATTTAGATTACTGGGACCGTTTATTTCTGGAAGCCGAGGAGTTGATAAAAAAATCCGCCCACAAGGAAAAAATAAAAGACATGGCAAAAAAGCTCTGCGGCATCATGATAACGTCCAATAAAAAAATGTTATCTATGGCGATGCAGAATTTCTCGCTCGCCGAGCTGATAGATATAAAATCCAGGATGATAGGCACGGGATTTATAGGTGGTAAAAGCGTGGGCATGCTTTTGGCAAGAAAGATTTTATATAAGAATCTGCCTGATTGGCAGAAGCTTTCCGAACCGCACGATTCGTTTTATATAGGTTCCAACATATTTTATTCGTACATAGTGCAGAATAGATGGTGGAAACTGCACATGCAGCAGAAGACGGAAAAAGAATATTTTGATATCGCGAAGATCCTGAAAGAAAAAATGCTCTACGGAGTGTTTTCCGATGAAATCATGGAGCATTTTCAACGGGTTATAGAATATTTCGGATCGTCGCCTATTATTATCCGCTCGAGTTCTCTCTTGGAAGACAGTTTCGGGAACGCGTTCGCGGGGAAATATGAAAGTATATTTTTGGCGAACCAGGGAACGCCTGAACAGAGGTATATCCAGTTCGCGGAGGCTGTTAAAAGTATTTACGCGAGCACTATGAATGAAGACGCTCTTGTGTATAGAAGGCAAAGAGGTTTGGATAAGCTAGACGAGCAAATGGCGCTTCTGGTTCAGCGCGTTTCAGGAGGCTATCACAAGGATTATTTTTTTCCTGATCTTGCCGGAGTGGGTGTATCCCGCAATATATATGTTTGGGATGAAAAGATGAACCCGAAAACAGGGATGCTCAGAATGGTGTTCGGACTAGGCACAAGAGCTGTAAACCGAGTTGAAGGGGATTATCCCAGAATGGTAGCGCTTGATGATCCTCTGCAAAGGCCGTACGCGGAAAAAGATGATCTGAGAAAATTTTCTCAGCATAACGTGGATCTCATAGACATAAAAGAGAATGTTTTTAAAACCATTCCTTTTAGGACTCTTGTAAATAATAAGTCGTATACGAATATAGACCGCGTGGCAGTAAAAGATTATGAAGCCATGGATATGATGAGCGAAGCCAGGCAGGAAAGCAAAGAATATTGGATATTGACGCTTGATAGCGTATTCAAGTATAATGCGCTGGCGGATTCATTCAGGAAGATACTAAAAACGCTCGAAGAAAGCTACAATTATCCTATTGAAATAGAGTTTACTGTAAATTTCACGAAAGAAAAAATATTTAAAATAAATCTTTTGCAATGCAGGCCGTTACAGGCAAGCGGCCTGGGACGCAAGGTTGAGATTCCGGAACACGTAAACAGCGAAGACTTGTTTTTTAAATCCCAGGGATATTTTTTAGGCGGGAATGTTTCGCTTGAAATCAAAAGGATCATATATATTGATCCTGAGAAATATACCAAGCTTATATTGTCAGATAAGCACGAAATCGCCCGCATAGTCGGTACCCTTAACAGGGAGATGAAAAATAAACAAGAACTACCTATGCTTCTCATGGGACCCGGCAGATGGGGGACTACGACACCGTCTTTGGGAGTGCCTGTAAAATTCGCAGAGATAAATAATGTTACAGCGCTAGCTGAGATTTCTTTTTCAGCGGGGAATCTCATGCCGGAATTATCATTCGGTACGCATTTTTTCCAGGACCTGGTGGAAACAGGTATATTTTACATAGCGCTTTTCCCGGAAAAGAAAGAAGTGGTATTTGACAGCAAGTGGTTTGGCAGGTTTAAAAATTTATTCTCAGAACTCATGCCGCAATCTTCAAAATATAAGGATGTTGTGGGAGTTTATGACGTGAGCGCCAGCAATATGAGAATAGTGTCTGATGTAGTGTCCCAGAGGGTTATGTGCTTCACAAGTCAAAAGAAAGCAGCTAAATGAACGCGAAAATAGTTTTTGAAGATGGAAGGATTTTTAACGGGATTTCCTTTGGAGCTAAAGGGGAAAGATGCGGGGAGGTTGTGTTTAATACCAGCATGACCGGCTACCAGGAAATTCTGACAGATCCTTCATATAAAGGCCAGATTGTAACTATGACCTATCCTCTTATAGGTAATTATGGTGTCAATACAGAAGATATTGAATCAAGAGGGGTATTTCTTGAAGGTTTTGTCGTGAAAGAATGCAGTTCTATCGCGAGCAATTGGCGCTCAAGTAAAACATTAAAGGATTATCTAAAAGAAAATAATATTATAGGTGTCGAAGGCGTGGATACCAGGGCTATTACGCGTCATATAAGACTGCAGGGTGCGATGAAAGCTATTATTTCTACAGAGGACATGAATGAAAAGAACCTGCTTAAGAAAGTAAAGTCTTCACAGGGCCTTGTGGGCGTTGACCTGGTAAAAGAAGTTACATCTGATAAAATCCAATATTGGCGCAAGAGCGGGAAGTATAAAGTAGTAGTTATTGATTGTGGGGTTAAATTTAATATTCTTAGAGAATTAGTTAAAAGAAAATGCGAAGTAATTACTGTTCCCGCGGCCACAACCAGCCAAGAGATTTTAAATATGAAACCTGACGGCGTTTTGCTTTCAAACGGGCCTGGAGATCCTGAAGCAGTGACATATGTTATCGACACTGTTAAGAGGCTGGTAGGCAAACTGCCTATTTTCGGGATATGTCTTGGCCATCAGATATTGGGGCTGGCGCTCGGAGGGAAAACTTATAAGCTTAAATTCGGACATCACGGCGCGAATCATCCTGTAAAGGATTTGAGGACAGGAAAAGTTTCTATAACAGCGCAGAATCATGGTTTTTGCGTGGATATAAAATCTTTGAATAAAAAAGGCTTGAAAGTAACGCATTTGAATTTAAATGACAATACATCAGAAGGTATGTGCCACAGTAAATTAAAGGTTTTTTCAGTGCAGTTTCATCCAGAATCTTCGGCAGGCCCGCATGACGCGGAGTATTTGTTCAATGAGTTTATAAAGATGATGAAATAATTATGCCAAAAAGGACAGACATAAAGAAAATTTTAATAATCGGCTCAGGGCCTATTGTGATAAGTCAGGCGTGCGAGTTTGACTATTCAGGGACCCAGGCGTGCAAGGTTTTAAGGCAGGAAGGGTTTAAAGTAATCCTGGTCAATTCAAATCCTGCCACTATCATGACAGACCCTGAAGTAGCTGACAGAACTTACATAGAGCCGATAACAGTGGACGCGATTGAAAAAATCATTGCTCAGGAAAGGCCTGACGCGCTTCTGCCGACATTAGGCGGGCAGACAGCGCTGAACGCGGCTATAGGGCTTTTTGAAAAAGGTGTATTGAAAAAATATAAAGTCGAGGTAATAGGAGCTGATATAAAAGCTATAAAAAAAGGCGAGAACAGGCAGTTATTTAAAGAAGCCATGAAGAAAATAGGTATTGATCTTCCCCGTAGCGGCGAGGCGCGCAGTTTAAAAGCCGCTGAAGGAATCGCTAAAAAACTGGGTTTTCCTCTTATAATAAGGCCGAGTTTTACATTGGGCGGAACAGGCGGAAGTATCGCGTATAACATACGGGAATTCAAAGAACTTGTTAAGCGCGGGCTTGAGTCAAGCATGATAGGAGAAGTCTTGCTCGAGGAATCAGTCATAGGCTGGAAAGAATTTGAATTAGAAGTAATGCGCGATTTAAAAGACAATGTTGTAATAATCTGCTCAATAGAAAATTTCGATCCCATGGGTATACATACCGGAGATAGTATTACTGTGGCGCCGGCGCAGACTCTTACTGACAAAGAATATCAGAAAATGAGGGACGATGCTATAAAGTGCATCAGGGAAATAGGAGTTCAAACAGGCGGTTCAAATATCCAATTTGCCGTGCATCCTAAAACAGGCAGGCAGGTTATCATTGAAATGAATCCCAGGGTTTCCAGAAGTTCAGCGCTCGCTTCAAAGGCGACAGGGTTTCCTATCGCGAAGATCGCGGCGAAATTAGCGGTCGGTTATACTCTGGACGAGATATCTAACGATATTACCAAGAAAACCACGAGCTGTTTCGAACCCGCGATTGACTACTGTGTTGTAAAAGTTCCGCGTTTTACTTTTGAAAAATTTCCAGAGGCAAAAGATATTTTAGGCGTGTCAATGAAGTCAGTGGGAGAGACAATGGCTATCGGCAGGACATTTAAAGAAGCTCTGCAGAAAGCATTGCGCGGTTTGGAAATAAAACATAGCGGTTTGGACAGCAAACTGGATCACCGCCATGTCTCGGACGAAAAAATAAAACAGCGTCTAAAAGAGCCGAATGCTTCAAGGATATTTTATATCAAGTATGCTATGCAGAAAGGATACAGCATTGAAAAAATACAGGCTTTGACAGGTATAGACCCGTGGTTTTTACATAACATAAAAGAAATAGTAGGGCTTGAGAAAGAGATATTTTTTGGAGATGGCGACTTACTGCTAAAAGCCAAGCAATATGGTTTCAGCGATAGGCAAATAGCTGATTTAACAGGATCCGAAGAATTATCCGTAAGAAAACTTCGCAAGCAAAAAGGCATTAAAGCTGTTTTTAAACTTGTGGATACATGCGCCGCGGAGTTTGAGGCATATACCCCGTATTATTATTCAACTTATGAGCAGGAAGATGAAGCCAGGCCTTCAAAGAAAAAAAAGATAATGATATTGGGAGGCGGGCCGAACAGAATCGGACAAGGCATTGAATTTGATTATTGCTGCTGCCACGCGTCTTTCGCTCTGAAAGAGCTTGGTTATGAAACTATAATGGTAAATTCCAATCCAGAAACAGTATCTACTGATTATGACACGTCTGACAAACTTTATTTTGAACCGCTTACTTTCGAAGATGTGATGAACATCATAGATACAGAAAAACCCGACGGTGTAATAGTGCAGTTTGGCGGACAGACACCGTTAAATCTCGCAGCGGCATTGGAAAAAGCAGGAGCGCCTATTATAGGAACGAGCGTTAATTCCATAGATATGGCAGAGGATAGGGAAAAATTCGCGAAGGTGATTAAAAAATTAAAAATCAATCAGCCGGAAAACGGTTCAGCGTTTTCAAAAGATGAGGCTATCAGCATAGCGAGAAAAATAGGATATCCGGTCTTAGTAAGGCCTTCTTATGTCCTGGGCGGCAGGGCGAT
>Ga0172381_10004757_pt1 | contig 13954 bp, 15 predicted proteins | sample Leawel6488metaG_FD_119754 | JGI IMG/M metagenome (GOLD analysis project Ga0172381, IMG submission 119754) | Leachate microbial communities from a municipal landfill in Southern Ontario, Canada - Leachate well 64-88 metaG | ecosystem: Engineered > Solid waste > Landfill > Unclassified | place... | reverse complement strand
GACCAGCGCAAGGTGATCTACCAGCAGCGCAACGAAATCCTGGACGCCACCGACCTGTCGGCGCAAATCCAGGCGCTGCGCGAGGGCTGTTTTGAAGACGTGGTGCGCCAGTATGTGCCCGCCGAGTCGGTGGAAGAGCAGTGGGACCTGCCGGCGCTGGAGCGCGTGTTGTCGGACGAGTGGCAGTTGACCCTGCCGCTGCAACACCAGGTGAATGCCGCCAGCGCCATCACCGACCACGACCTTCTGGACACCGTGCGCCACCATGCCAACGCCGTGTTTGACGAAAAAGTGGCCTTGGTGGGCAATGAGAACTTCACCCAGTTCGAGCGCATGGTGCTGCTGCAAAGCATTGACAGCAACTGGCGCGACCACCTGAGCGCGCTGGACTACCTGCGCCAGGGCATCCACCTGCGCGGCTACGCCCAGAAGCAGCCCAAGCAGGAGTACAAGCGCGAGGCTTTCGAGCTGTTTGGCCAGATGCTCGATGCGGTCAAGAATGAAGTCACCAAAATCCTCATGACGGTACGCATCCAGTCCAACGAAGAAGCCGCAGCGGCTGCCGCCGATTTGGAAAACCGCGCCGAGCACATCAGCAACGTCACCTACACCGCACCCACCGAGACCGGCGGGGTGGAAATCAAGGTGGACGAAACCACGATGCCGATCCAGGTGCCCCGCGTCGGCCGCAACGAGCCCTGCCCCTGTGGCAGTGGCAAGAAATACAAACAATGCCACGGCAAGCTGGCCTGATCCCCGAAAGAACACCATGGCCGTCAATCTGTCTGCCCCCAACCCCGCCGAATTGTTCCCGATTGCCGGTGTGCGCATCGGCGTCACCGAAGCGGGAATCCGCAAGGCCCATCGCAAAGACCTGAGCGTGGTGCTGATCGACGACGGCGCCTCGGTGGCCGGTGTCTTCACGCAGAACCGCTTTTGCGCGGCCCCAGTGCAGTTGTGCCGCGAACACCTGGCAAGGGGTGAGGGCATCCGCGCCATGCTGATCAACACCGGCAACGCCAATGCCGGCACCGGTGCAGACGGTCTGGCGCGGGCTTTGCACACTTGTGAGACGCTGGCTGACAAGCTGGGTTTGGCCAAACAACAGGTGCTGCCGTTTTCCACCGGGGTCATCATGGAAACCCTGCCCATCGAGCGCATCGAAGCCGGACTGGATGCCGCCATTCAAGACGCCCGTGCCGACCATTGGCTGCGGGCGTCGGAAGCCATCATGACCACCGACACCCTGCCCAAGGCCTTTGGTGCGCAGGTCATGATCGACGGCGCCTTGGTCAGCATCACCGGCATCAGCAAGGGCGCCGGCATGATCCGCCCCAACATGGCGACCATGCTGGGTTTCATGGCCACCGACGCCCGTGTCAGCCAGGGGCTGATGCAGCAGTTGGCCACCGAGCTGGCCGAGGGCTCGTTCAACCGCGTCACGGTCGATGGCGACACCTCGACCAACGATTCCTTTGTGGTGATTGCCACCAACCAGGCGGCCCATGCCCCGATCACCGCGCTGGACAGCCCCGCGGGCCAGGCGCTCAAGGCCGCCATGCTGGGTGTGGCGCGCCAACTGGCGCAAGCCATTGTGCGCGACGGCGAGGGTGCCACCAAGTTCATCACTGTCCAAGTTGAAGGCGGCAAGACCCAGGCCGAGTGCCGTCAGGTGGCTTATGCGATTGCGCATTCGCCGCTGGTCAAGACCGCCTTTTTCGCCAGCGACCCCAACCTGGGCCGCATTCTGGCCGCCGTCGGTTATGCCGGCATCACCGACCTGGACCAGACCGGCATTGACCTGTACCTGGACGAGGTGCTGGTGGCTGTCAAGGGCGGGCGCAACCCGGATTACCGCGAGGAAGACGGCCAGCGCGTCATGAAGCAGGCCGAGATCACGGTGCGCGTGGTGCTGGGCCGGGGCCACGCGGCAGACACCGTGTGGACCTGCGACCTGAGCCACGACTATGTCACGATCAATGCCGATTACCGCTCATGAACGCGAGTTTCGAGCATTTGCTGCTGCGCGCCGAGCAGCTCATCACCCGCATTGAAGCGGTGCTGCCGCAAGCCGTGGCGCAGCCCGACTGGACGACATCGAGCGCCTTTCGCTACCGCAAGCGCAGTTCGGGCCGCGCCACGCTGGAGCCGGTGCGTCATGTCGGCGCGATGGCCTTGGCCGACCTCAAAGAGATCGAGCCGCAAAAGGAAAAAATCCACCGCAACACGCGCCAGTTTGTGCAGGGCCAGCGCGCCAACAATGTGCTGCTGACGGGCGCACGCGGCACCGGCAAGTCGTCGCTGATTCGCGCCTGCCTGAATGAATTTGCGGCCCAGGGCCTGCGCCTGATCGAGGTCGACAAGGCCGACCTGACCGACCTGCCTGACATCGTCGACCTGGTGTCGGAGCAGCCCTACAAGTTCATCGTGTTTTGCGATGACCTGAGTTTTGACGAGGGCGAGTCCGGCTACAAGGCGCTCAAGTCGATTCTGGACGGTTCGGTGGCCGCCACCACCGCCAATGTGCTGATTTACGCCACCAGCAACCGGCGCCATTTGCTGCCCGAATACATGAAGGAAAACCTCAGCTACACCCACACCGCCGACGGCGAGGTGCACCCAGGCGAGGGCGTGGAAGAAAAAATATCACTCTCCGAGCGCTTCGGCTTGTGGGTGAGTTTTTACCCGTTTTCGCAGGACGAGTATCTGACCATCGTGGCCCAGTGGCTGGGCGCCATGGGGGTCTCGGCAGCGGCCATCGCCGTAGCGCGCGCCGAGGCCCTGGTGTGGGCGCTGGAGCGGGGTTCGCGCAGCGGCCGGGTCGCTTACCAGTTTGCCCTGGACTACGCCGGCCAGCATGCTGTGGCGGCATGAGCCAGGCTGACGAGTCGGCCACTGTGCTGGTCGCCGATGGTGCGTTGCCGCGCGTCGGTGGCGCCGACCGCGCCGTGGTCGATGTGGCGGTGGGCGTGTTGATCCGACCCGATGGCGATTTTCTGCTGACCTCGCGCCCCGCTGACAAGGTCTACGCCGGTTACTGGGAATTTCCCGGCGGCAAGTTCGAGCCGGGCGAGTCGGTGCAGCAGGCGCTGCAACGCGAACTGCAGGAAGAACTCGGCATTCACATCGAGCAGATTGAACCCTGGCGCCAGGAGCTGGTGGACTACCCGCACGCCTTGGTGCGCCTGCATTTTTGCAAGGTCTGGGCTTGGTCGGGCGAGTTGCAGATGCGCGAGGCCCAGTCGTTCGCCTGGCAGCGTTTGCCCGTGTCGGTGAGCCCGGTGTTGCCCGGCACGGTGCCGGTGCTGCAGTGGCTGGCTGACGAACGTGAAAAAGAATCGTCATTGCGAGCCAGCCGTATTCGACCCGATACCGTACGCGGACCTTGAACCAGCGCCGTCATCGCGAGGCCGCAGGCCGTGGCGATCCATGCCTTCGGAAGTCATGGATTGCCCCGTCGCTACGCTCCAATGACGATTTCTTTAGGATTCCGGGTGATTTCGTACCATGAGTCTATTCTGGCAAAAAATCTTCCGGCGGCGCCGCTGCCGGCACGGCAAATTGCTCGCTGGCCCAGGCGCCGAGGTCGATCTGTTTGCAGCGCTCGCTGCAAAACGGCCGATAAGGGTTGCTGGCCGCATAGACACTGGCACCGCCACAGCCCGGGCAGCTCACGATCTTCACGGGAACTTTGGTTTGTGGGTCAGTGCCGCTCATGCGCACAAGGCCAGCTCCAGGCTGACATCTTCGTTGATGGCTTGCAGCCGGTTGTCTTCACTCTGGTGCAGCAGCCGCACCGACACCATCAGCCGGTTGCCGCTGATTTCAGGCACCAGTTCCAGGGTCTCATCGAGCGCCAGCCGCAGCAGTAAAAAGGTGCGTCCCTGGGGCAGGCTTTGTTGCAGCTGGCCGTTGTTGACGATGACTTTTTGCGGTGCGCCGGAGCCGCGCAACAACTTGAGCAAGACGTGCACGGCATCGGCCATGGGCTTCAGCGATCCTGCCCATTGCTGTAGCTGGGCTTGCCGAAAAGCAGGGGGCTTGTGCTGCCAGGCGTGGTAGGCGGGCAGATCAAAGCCGCAGGTGCCACCCGGAATGACGATGCGATTGCGAATCGCCATCAGCCAGTCGTTTTCGGTGAGGGTCTGTCCCACCTTGCCTGGCAGGCTGTTCAGGGCCTCAAAGCACTGGTCCAGTTGCTGGATCACTTTATCGAGCGCTTCCTCGGCAATGGCCGGATTGCCTCGGTAATTGTCAAGGGTATGTTTTTGCCGGTCGAGGTCTTTGAGCAGATCGGATTTGAGGTCGGCGCGCGTGCTGACTTCGAGGATTTCGAACAGGCTTGCCAGCGCAAAGTGGTGGTCGATGGCATCCACGCGCGGCAACAGCTGTTGCAAGTGGATGAAGAGATGCTCCAGTCGCAAATAGGTGCGAATGCGTTCTTGCAGTGGGTATTCGTAAAGGATCACGCTTGGGTTCAATCGGTCAGTGGGCTGATTCTAATGATAGCTTGAAGCGCGGCGCCAGCATCGCCACTTCGGTGCTTAAGCCCTGAAGCGTCAGGCCGTCGTTGAAAATCACGCTGTCGGCGGCCTGCAAACGGCGCAGGCGCTGGCTTTGGGCCGCGATGATGGCTTCGACCGCCGCACGTGTCAACCCGTTGCGCGCCATCACGCGCGTGATCTGCGTTTCTGGCAGGCAATCCACTACCAGCACATGGTCCACCTTTTGCCGCCAACGGGCGGATTCCACCAGCAAGGGCACATCAAACACCAGACAGGGGTGACCCGCCTGCTCGGCGGCACCGGTCTGGCGTGTCGTTTCTTCAGCGACGAGCGGGTGGATGATGGCTTCCAGGTTTTTCTTGGCACCAGGGTCGGTGAAGGCCAGCGCACGCATGCGGTCGCGGTTCAGCGCGCCCTCTGGCGTGACGAAGTCGGGGCCAAATTGCTGCGCAATGGCGGGCATGGCCCGGCCGCCTGGGGCCGTGAGCTGGCGGGCGATGGCGTCGGCATCGATGACGGCGGCGCCCAGCCGGGCCAGCAGCGCCGCCACGGTGCTTTTGCCGCTGCCAATGCCGCCGGTCAACCCGACATGAAACGGTGTGCCCACGTTTTACAGGCCGACAGCCTGGAGCATGGCGCTGGGGCCGGCCAGCAGGGCCGTCAGGCCCGCACCTGCCAAAAACGGACCAAAGGGCACATAGCCGCCCTCGCGCAGATTTTTCGAGAACTTCATGGCGATACCCACCACGGCGCCGATCACCGAAGCCATCAGAATGATGGGAATGAGGGCTTGCCAGCCGAACCAGGCGCCCAGGGCGGCAAAGAGCTTGAAGTCGCCATAACCCATGCCCTCCTTGCCGGTGACCAGCTTGAAAGCCCAGTACACCCCCCAGAGCGACAAGTAGCCGCCCACGGCGCCCCAGAAGGCATCGTTCAGGGTGACACTGCCCAGTTGCAGGGCGGCCAGCGCCAACCCCGCCCACAGCAGCGGCAGCGTGAGGTCGTCGGGCAACAGGGTGGTGTCCCAGTCAATCATGCCGAGTGCCACCAGCGCCGCACAAAAGCCGCACCAGGCCAGGCCGGTGGCGGTGGCGCCCCATTGCCAGCCGCACCACAGGAACAGCAGGCCGGTGGCCAGCTCCACCAGCGGGTAGCGCAGGCTGATGCCCGCCTGGCAATGGCGGCAGTGCCCGCGCAGCACCAGGTAGCTCAGCACCGGAATGTTTTCAAACCAGGCCAGCTGATGGCCGCAACTTTGGCAGCGCGAGCGCGGCACGAGCAGGCTGAAGGGCGCTTTTTCCGGCAGGTTTTTTCCCTGCATGTCGGCGCATTCGGCCTGCCACCGGGCTTCGAGCATGACCGGCAGGCGGTAAATGACGACGTTGAGAAAGCTGCCGATCAGCAGCCCCAGAAGACCCAGCAGGCTGGCGTCCAGTCCTTGTAGTGCCACCATCACACCACCTGGCCGAGTTTGAAGATGGGCAGGTACATGGCCACCACAATGCCACCAATGACGGTGCCCAGAATCACGATGATGATGGGTTCCATCAGGCTCGAGATACCCGCCACCATGTCATCCACTTCCGCTTCATAGAAGTCGGCCGACTTGCCCAGCATATGGTCGATGGAGCCCGATTCTTCGCCAATGGCACACATTTGCAGCACCATCGACGGGAACAGGTTGACGTTGGTCATGGCCTGTGTGAGCGCCGTGCCGGTGGAGACTTCCTGCTGAATCTTGATGGTGGCCAGCTCATACACCGAGTTGCCTGACGCACCCCCCACCGAGTCCAGCGCCTCGACCAGCGGCACGCCGGCGGCGAACATGGTGGACAGGGTTCGCGTCCAGCGGGCAATGCACGACTTGTCCACCAGCACGCCAAAGATGGGTAATTTCAGCATGATGCGGTCCATGATGAGCTGCATCTTCTTGTTGCGCCGCCAGGCTTGCATGAAAAAATAAATCGTGCCGCCAATGCCGCCAAAAATAAGCCACCAGTACTGCACAAAAATTTCGCTCATGGCGATCACCACCAGGGTGGGGCCGGGCAGGTCGGCGCCAAAATTGGAAAATACCTCCTTGAAGGCGGGCACCACAAAAATCATGATCACGGCAGTCACGACAAAAGCCACGACCAGCACCGAGATGGGGTACATCAGGGCGGACTTGATCTTGGACTTCATGGCCTCGGTTTTTTCCATGTACACCGCCAGCCGGTCCAGCAACTGGTCCAGGATGCCGGCGGCTTCGCCGGCCTCGACCAGGTTGCAATACAGGTTGTCAAAGTAGAGCGGGTATTTGCGAAACGCCACGCTCAGCGAGGTGCCGGTTTCCACGTCACTGCGGATGTCGTTGAGCAGCCGGGTCACACGCGGGTTGGGGTTGCCCCGGCCGACAATGTCAAAGGCCTGCAGCAGCGGCACACCGGCTTTCATCATGGTGGCCAACTGGCGCGTGAAAATGGCCATGTCCTTGGGCTTGATGGCCTTGCCTGCGCTCATGCGCCGTTTTTTGATCTTGAGGGGCATGATGCCCTGGCGCCGCAAGGTCGACTGCACCTGGTTTTCGCCCGCCGCACGGGATTCCCCTCGCACCTGTTTGCCGTTGCGGTCCTTGCCCTCCCATTCAAAGACAAATTCCTTGGTGGCTTTTGTTTTTTCGGTTGCCATAAAGTTGTTGAAAGCTTGGGTTAGGGGTTGCTGCGAGTGCAGCCGCGTTTCAGCAAATCAGGCGCTATTTTCACTTTTTTCAAGTCCTGCTTGTGGAACTTGCTGAAAGCGGCGCATGGCGGTTGTTTTCAGGCCACGTCAGGGGCCAGCACCTGTCCCAGAAAAACGCCGATGTCCACCACTTCGCGCGGGTGCAGGCTGTGCGGCATCGGGTAGCTGTGCCACTGCACCGGGTAACCCAGATGGGTCAGCAGGTCGCGACTGGCTTCGCCGCGGGCCGGGACCACCACCGGGTCCTGCTTGCCGTGCGCCATGAAGATGGGGGTGTGGGCGTTGGCGGCGCTGCGCTCTGCAGCAAATTGCGCGGCCAGCGGCAGGTAGCCCGACAGCGCCACGATGCCGGCCAAGGTCTGGGGAAAGCGCAGCCCGGTGTGCAGCGCCATGGCACAGCCTTGCGAGAAGCCCGCCAGAACAATGCGGCTGGCCGGGATGCCGCGTGCCATTTCCCGCTCGATCAGCGCCGTTATGGCTTGCTCCGAGGCGCGAATACCTGCCGCGTCCTGGCGGTCGATGAGGTCGGCGCCAAGAATGTCGTACCAGGCTGGCATCACATAACCGCCATTGAGGGTGACCGGGATCGAGGGCGCATGCGGAAAGATGAAACGGATGGCGGGGCAGCCAGACAGGTCGAGCTCGGGCACCAGCCCGGCAAAGTCATGGCCGTCGGCACCCAGGCCATGCAGCCAGATGATGGCGGCGCCGGGTTGGGGTGCGGTCTCGATCTGAATGTGGGGCAGCAGGGTGGTCATGCGGGTGAGGATCAGTGGGGGGTGAAAGGGCTTGTCAGGACAGCAGCGCCTGGGCAAATTCGCGGGCGTTGAAGGTTTCCAGGTCTTCCAGTTTTTCGCCCACACCAATGAAATACACGGGGACGGGCCGTTCGCGTGCAATGGCTGCCAGCACGCCCCCCTTGGCGGTGCCGTCGAGCTTGGTCACGATCAGGCCGGTCAGACCCAGGGCGTCGTCAAAGGCTTTCACCTGCGTCAGGGCGTTTTGACCGGTGTTGCCGTCGATCACCAGCAGCACCTCATGGGGCGGCGTGGCCAGGCTGCGCTCGTCTGACGAGCTGGCGTCCGGGTTGTCCATTGCCGGACCGGCTTTTTGAATCACGCGCTTGATCTTGACCAGTTCCTGCATCAGGTGCAACTGGGTGGGCAGGCGTCCGGCGGTGTCGACCAGCACCACGTCACGGCCACGCGCCTTGCCGGCACTGACCGCATCAAAGGCCACGGCAGCCGGGTCGCCGCCTTCCTGGCTGATGATGTCCACCGCCGTGCGGTCAGCCCACACCCCCAGCTGCTCGCGCGCCGCCGCCCGGAAGGTGTCGGCAGCGGCCAGCAACACGCTGGCATGGTTGACGGCCAGATGCCGTGTGAGTTTGCCAATCGACGTGGTCTTGCCCGCGCCATTGACCCCGGCCACCATGATCACGGTGGGTTTGAAGCGGCCGATGACCAGCGATTTTTGCAGCGGTGTCAGCAGCTCGGTGAGGGACTCGATCAGCAGCGCCTTGACCGCCGCCGGGTCCGTGGCTTTGTTGTCCTTGACGCGGCGTTTCAGGTCTTGCAGCAGTTGCTCGGTCGCCTTGACCCCGGTGTCGGCCATCAGCAGGGCTGTCTCGAGGTCTTCGTACAGCGCATCGTCAATTTGGGTGCCGGTGAACACCGTGGCAATGCTGCTCCCGGTTTTCCGCAGACCCGCCTTGAGCTTGTCGATCCAGGAGGTGCGCTCGGGCGCCGGCGCGGGTTCTGGCGCCAAAGCCAGGCCGGGCGCCACGGCGGGGCGCGCGGGTGCGGCGTCAGCCACGGGCACCACGGCAGGCCGGGCCGGCGCCTCCAGGGTTGATGGCGCGGCGACAGGGGGCGGAGCAGGGGGCTTTTTTCTGAAGAAACTGAACATTTTTTGGTTCGTGGTATCACTGCATTCTATGAAACACAACGCACCTACTTTGAACCCTCGAAACATGCGCCATTTTGGCGCGGCCTGCCTGCTCTGGGCCGCCCTGTCAACGGCCGGCGCCCAGCCCTCCACCTCGCCCGCAGCGAGCACCGCCCTCCAGGCGCAGCAGTTCACGCTGGCCAATGGCATGAGCCTGATCGTCAAACCCGACCGGCGCGCACCCACGGCCGTGCACATGCTGTGGCTGCGGGCCGGGTCGATGGACGAGGTGGATGGCAGCTCGGGTGTGGCGCACGTGCTGGAACACATGTTGTTCAAGGGCACGCCGACTGTGCCCGTGGGCGAGTTTTCGCGAAGGGTGGCCGCCCTGGGCGGGCGCGACAACGCGTTCACCAGCCTGGACTACACCGGCTACTACCAGCAAATCCCGGCTGCCCGGCTGGCCGATGTGATGGCGCTGGAAGCAGACCGCTTTGCCAATAACCAGTGGTCTGACGACGAGTTCAGGAAGGAGCTCGAGGTGGTCAAGGAAGAGCGCCGCATGCGCACCGAAGACGACCCCCAGGCGCTCATGAACGAAGCCTTGCATGCGGCTGTTTTTGTGGCCTCGCCCTACCGCCGCCCGATTGTGGGCTGGATGAGCGACCTGGAGTCGCTCAAACCCGAGGATGCCCGCGCTTACTACCAACGCTGGTATGTGCCGGCCAATGCTGCCGTGGTGGTGGCCGGTGATGTGGATGTGGCCGAGGTGCGTCGCCTGGCTGAAAAGTACTACGGGCACATTCCCGCGCGGGCGCTGCCCGAGCGCAAGCCGCGTGTGGAACCTGTGCAAACCGGCCTGAAGCGCCTCGCTTTCAAGGCGCCGGCCGAGCAGGCCATGGTGGCACTGGCGTTCAAGGTGCCCACCTTCCAGTCTTTTGACGGAGGTCCGGATGACAGTGAAGCGCTGGCATTGACGGTGTTGTCGGCCGTGCTGGACGGCTACAGCGGTGCCCGTCTGGCGCGCGCCCTGACCCAGGGGCCGGACCGGGTGGCCGACAGCGCCGGCGCCGATAACGGATTGTGGGGGCGTGGCCCGCAGTTGTTCATGTTGTCCGGGGTGCCCGCCCAAGGCAAGACGGCTGAACAGGTGGAGGCCGCGCTGCGCGCGCAGGTGGCGCGCATTGCCCTTGATGGCGTCTCTGAGGCCGAGCTGGCCCGTGTCAAGACCCAGTGGGTGGCCAGCGCGGTGTACAAGCTCGATTCGGTCTTCAACCAGGCCCGTGAACTGGGCACCAGCTGGGTGCAGGGTCTGCCGCTGGACGCCCATGAGCGTTTGATCGAGCGCCTGCGCGCCGTGACCGCGGAGCAGGTCAGGGCTGTGGCGGCCAAATACTTTGGCGACGACCAGTTGACCGTGGCCCAGTTGTTGCCGCAGCCTTTGAGTCAGCCCGGCAAAGCACGCGCCGCTTCGGCGGGCAGCAGGCACTAATCAAGTTCATTTCATGACCATGTTTAAAAAAATATCCCTCCAGGCGGTTTTGATCGCCCTCGTCACGATGGTGTGCCTGCCTGCCGCCATGGCCGGCATTGCCATTGAACACTGGACCCAGCCCGGTGGCGCCCAGGTGTTTCTGGTGCAAAGCCACGCCATCCCGATGCTGGATGTGCAACTTGACTTTGATGCCGGCAGCCGCCGCGACCCGCCCGGACAAGCCGGGCTGGCCAGTGTCACGGCCAGTCTGAGCGGCATGGGTGTGCGAGCCAACCCGGTGCGGGGCGAAGTGGCGCTGGACGAAAACGCGCTCGGTGAGGCCTGGGCCGACCTCGGTGCCCGTTTCGGCGCTCACGCCAGCAGCGACCGCATGAGTTTTGCATTGCGCTCGCTCACCTACCCCGACCTGCTGGCCAAAGTGGTGCAACTGGCGGCACGGCAACTGGCCGAACCGGCCTTTCCAGCAGAGATCTGGCAGCGCGAGCGCGAAACCATGATTGCCGCCATCAAGGAGGCCGACACCCGTCCGGCCACACTCGCCCAGCGTGCCTTTGACCAGGCGGTTTACGGCTCGCACCCGTATGGCTATGACACGAATGCAGCCAGTTTGCAGCGCATCGAGGTGTCGCACATGGCGGCCCTCTACCGCCAACTGATTCAGCCGTGCCGCGCCAAAGTCATGGTGGTGGGCGCCGTGACGCGGGCACAGACCGACGCGCTGGTGACCCAGCTGCTGGCCCGGCTCCCGGGTCCCGGCGACGCCGCGGCATCAGCCTGTCCGGCGCTGCCCGCGGTGGCTGAAGTGCAGCCCTTGACCCAGGCCAGCGAACAGCACATCGCCTTCGAGTCGGCACAGGCCCATGTGCTGCTGGGCCAGCCTGGCTACAAACGCAACGACCCCGACTTTTTTGCCATGTTGGTGGGCAATTACATTCTGGGTGACGGCGGTTTTGTTTCGCGCCTGACGCACGAGGTGCGGGAAAAACGCGGTTTGAGTTACAGCGTCTACAGCTACTTTGCGCCCGGCCTGCATGCGGGCGCCTTCACCATTGGCCTGCAGACCCGCCCCGACCAGGCCGATCAGGCTTTGCAGCTGTCACGCGAAGTACTTGCCCGTTTTGTGGCCGATGGACCGACCGAGGCTGAGCTGCAGGCCGCCAAAAACAACCTGATTGGCGGCTTTGCCCTGCGCCTGGACAGCAACCGCAAGCTGCTCGACAACGTGGCCAACATCGCCTGGAACAACTTGCCGCTCGACTATCTGGACACCTGGACACAACGCGTGCAGAGCATCACCGCGGCCGATATCCGGGCGGCATTTCAGCGCAAGCTGCAGCCCGACAGGATGGTGACCGTGGTGCTCGGTGGTCCCGTGAGCGACCGCTAGCGAGGGTCCGGCACGGGTTTCCGCGGGTAAGATGCTGGCATGAAGCGAGCTCCCTCTGAAACCAAAAATAGACCACCTCGTCCACCGCGTGTGCGTGCCGTGCAAAGCCACGAAGTGCGCATCATCGGCGGCCAGTACAAACGCAGCAAATTGCAGGTGGCTGACAAGCCCGGTTTGCGCCCGACACCGGACCGGGTGCGGGAAACCCTGTTCAACTGGTTGGGGCAGGACCTGAGCGGCTGGCGCTGTCTGGATGCCTTTGCCGGCACGGGTGCCCTGGGCTTTGAAGCCGCCTCACGCGGCGCCGCGCAAGTGCTTCTGGTCGAGCAGGATGCGGCGCTGGTGGCGCAACTCAAACGCGTGCAAACAGAGTTGAAGGCGGATGCCGTTCAGGTGGTACGGGGCGAGGCGGTGGCGGCGCTGCGCCATGCAACCGCTGGCGGTCTGGACCTTGTTTTTCTGGATCCACCGTTTGATTCGGTGCTGTTTGAAGCCGCCGTGCAAGCTGCGGCCCCGGCGCTGACAGCCACGGGTTTTCTGTATCTGGAAGCCCCCAAACGCTGGTCTGACGAGCAACTGCAGGCGCTGGGTTTGCAACTGCACCGCCACCTCAAGGCGGGCATGGTGCACGCGCATTTGCTCAAGCGTCTCGAACCGGCGGCGGCCTCAGCGGGTCGATAATGCCCGCATGACAACTGAAATACACGATTTGCCATGGCCAACGATTTGATCGCCGTTTATCCGGGTACCTTTGATCCGATCACCCTGGGCCACGAGGACGTGGTGCGCCGCGCGGCCCAGTTGTTTGGTCATGTGATTGTGGCGGTGGCCGCCGGGCACCATAAAAGGGCCATGTTTTCACTGGCAGAACGACTCGAGATGGCGCGTGAGGCGGCCAAGCCTTACCCTGGCGTGCGAGTGGCAAGTTTTGACGGTTTGATGCGCGACTTTGTGGTTTCATGCGGCGCCAAGGCGATGGTGCGGGGCCTGCGCGCGGTGACCGATTTTGATTACGAATTTCAATTGGCAGGCATGAACCGCAGCCTGATGCCAGATGTTGAAACCGTGTTTTTGACCCCCGGCGACAAGTACCAGTTTATTTCCAGCACCTTTGTGCGTGAAATTGCCACCCTGGGTGGCGAAGTGGATAAATTTGTCTCACCGGCAGTCAACCAGCGACTGCTGGAAAAAGTAAGCCGCCTGGCCGGCAGAACCCCTTGAATTTTTGGAGAAAACATGAAGATACTTTTGCCTTTTGATGGTTCGGCGATGGCTCTGGAAGCGGTGCGTTTCGTCATTCGCATGGCGGCCGATGGCCTTGACACAAGTGTGGTGCTGGCCAATGTGCAGGAGCCTGCCAGCCTGTATGAACTGATGGTGGCGCACGACCCGGAGGTGATCGAGCAGGCCAGCGCGGCGGCCGGAACCAACACCTTGCAAGCCGCGCGGGTGCTGCTGGATGCAGCCGGGCTGGCTTACGAGCAGGAGGTGGCCTCGGGTGATCCGGCGCATACGCTGGTGGACATTCTTGAAAACTACGGCTGCGATCTGGTGGTGATGGGGGCCAGTGGCACCAGTGCCTTGCGCAGCGCACTGTTGGGTTCGGTTTCCAATGAAGTGCTGCATGCCGCCGGGGTTCCGGTGATGATTGTCAAGGGTGCCAAGCAAGACAATGTTGACACCGCGGAATAAGCCAAACTTTTAAAATCAGGGCTTGTTTACTTTTGTCTGATTGCGCTTATGGCCCTGTTGATCACCGACGAATGCATCAACTGCGATGTCTGCGAGCCGGAATGTCCCAATGATGCCATTTACATGGGGCCGGATATCTATGAGATCGACCCCGCCAAATGTACCGAGTGTGTAGGCCACTTCGATGAGCCGCAATGTGTCCAGGTGTGCCCGGTGAACTGTATTCCGGTCAATCCGGACTTTGTCGAAGACAAGGACACCTTGTGG
>Ga0172381_10004756_pt1 | contig 13957 bp, 19 predicted proteins | sample Leawel6488metaG_FD_119754 | JGI IMG/M metagenome (GOLD analysis project Ga0172381, IMG submission 119754) | Leachate microbial communities from a municipal landfill in Southern Ontario, Canada - Leachate well 64-88 metaG | ecosystem: Engineered > Solid waste > Landfill > Unclassified | place... | reverse complement strand
TCCGCAACGAGTATGCTCTACGTCTTCAACACGTCTTTTATCCTATTTGGATTACTTTTCATATTTGGGATATTATTACAAGACCAATACCACAATTAAACTTAGGTTTTGATACTTTGACAGTTTATCCAGATGCGGGAAGTGGAAGTACGACTGTTGATGGTTATGTAAGGAGACAATCTTTGGGTGAAACATTTTCAACAATAAGAGATAGTGCTGGAACGAATGCCGATACTAGTTCTACTGATATATTTTTTTATTTAGCCTCTACGGGAACAACTAATCAATATGGTCAATTATCAAGGGGAATATATACCTTTGATACTTCAAGTATTGGTTCTACTCCAACAATATCGTCCGCAATTATTTCATTATATGGAATATCGAAAAGTAATGAATTGGGAAGTTCAGAGTTAGCATTATGTTCAGCATCTCCATCTAATAATGCCAATTTATCAAGTTCTGATTATGGTAATTTAGGTTCTTCTCAGTACAATAATATAACATATAGTAATTTTTCAACATCTGGTTATAATGATTTTTCTTTAGAATGGGTATTAAACACTATTTCAAAAACAGGAATAACTAAATATGGTTTTAGACTTCAATGGGATTTAGATAATAACTTTGGTGGTTCTTGGAGGGCAAATAAAAATTCATATTATGATACTTATTCATCAGATAATGGTTCTAATAAACCCAAATTAGTAGTTACATATACAACAAAAACAACTTACGATAAGACTATTCAAGCCAAAGCCAGAATTAAAATGGCTGGAAATGATAAAACAGTAACCTCAAAAGCTAGAGTTAAAAATTCAGGAACTACAAAAACGATTCAAGTTAAAGCTGATATTAAGAAAATGGTTGAAGGATCTATTCAGTCAAAGGCTAGGATTAAGATGATTGGTAATGATAAGACGATTCAGGCTAAAGCATATATAGTTAAATTTGGAATTGTTGAAACTATTCAAGCTAAGGCTGATGTTAAGAAAAATGATATTACCGAATCGATTCAGACTAAGGCTAGAGTATTAAAAATAAACGATTCATATATAGAATCAAAAGCTAGAATATTAAAAATTCAAGATCAAACAATTCAAGCTGAGGCTAGGATAAAAAATATTGATGTTGAAAAAACTATTCAGGCTAAAGCTATGATAAAGATAGCTAATAATAGTGAGTCTATCCGATCAAAAGCTAGAATTAAGATAGTTGATAATGATAAGACAATTCAGGCTAAAGCTAGAATAAAACAGGTGGGGACTTCTAAAAGTTCTCAGGCTAAAGGAAGAATAAAAAAAGCCAGTGTCAGTAAATCGATTCAGGCTAAAGCTAGAATAAAACAGGCTGGAGTAATTAAAACAATAATTTCAAAAGCCCGTATCAAAAATACAATGGTAGGATCGATCAGGGCTAAGGCTTATATATGGGCTGCCGCCTTAGGAGTTACTTTCGGAGTAAGAAAAGACTATGCTCAAAATGGAGTCAGGAATACTGCCTCTATTCAGAGCGGAACTAGATTGACTAAGAACGGATAAATATAGTATAATAAAATAAAAATATGACATACGCTCAATTTATTGCACTATTAAGAGCTGAGGCAAAAGACTCGGTTCATCCAATGCATAACGATTTTACGGGAGATGGCGCTACCACTCTTTTTGTTGTCACTGATCTTCCGATAATTGAATCTAGCTATGTCGTAAAGGTAGGTGTAACTCAAAAAACTGAAGGATCTGATTATACTTTAGATAAAGAATCTGGATTAATCACTTTTGCTGTAGCTCCAACCAATGCTACAGCGGTTACTATTGATTATAAATATGCTCACCTTACTGATGCATCCTGGCTTCAAATCATTAATGAAGTCATCGCAGATATGGAAGGTGAATTTTGGAAAGAAGTTGATGATGTTGCCTGGGATACTTCAGAGGATGGAGTTCTTAGCTATGTAGCTCCGACTAAATGTATTGATGTTATTAATGCATTTTACAAGACCTCGAGCGGAGTTGATGAATGGATGATGTTATCAGAATTTTGTAACTGGAGATATTCAAAAGATCTTAATACAGTTAATCTAGGAAAACCATTCTATGATAATACTCATCCTTTAAGATTAAATTATCTTAAGGGATATACATTAGGATCTGTGACTTCAGCCACTATCGATCTTCAATCTCTTTACGAAGGAGTCCTTAAGCTTGGATGTATGTCTAAATATTATAATTATAGATTAGCCGATAGAGTTGAGACGATTACAAAAGTATCAAAAGAAAGAACTGTCACTCCCCTTCAAAATCTTCAAGCTTTATCTGCTCATTACTACAAGCTTTATTTAAAGGAAAAAGGTCGAAGAAAGCCTACAAAGCCAATGAGAATTTTAGTTAATAATAAACCTAACGGAGGAACACCATAATATGCTACCAAATCCATTACCAGATAAACTTGATGATGTTAAATCATCTATCGAAGAAAGAACTCAAAGAATAAATTTAATCACTTCTGAAATTAAGAATAAGCAACAGGAAAGAATTGCTGTTCTTAATGAAATAAAAGAACTTCAGAAACACGGTAAAAGATTGCTAGGAATAGTTCCAGCAGTCAAAAGAAATCCTGAATAAATTAAATTATGATTTCTATAAAATCAACATATCACGTTGCCCTTAATGACATAGGCTTAATTTTACAGGGATCTCCAGAATCCCCTGCTTATGTTTTAGAGCAGGCTACTATTTTAAATAATAGATATGCTCAAGGTGATCGATCTTATGATGATTTTGCTAAGTGGTGGTACTGGGCTCAAACCGATTGGTTTCAAGGAATAAAAGATGATGTTGCCTGGGCTGATGATGGTAAGTATTATTTATCTACCAACATTGATACCTGGTCTGAGCAGGGAGCTATTAAATTATGTAGAGCCCCAGTCTTAGATAATGACTTTAATGAAGAGATCCAGTGTGGAGCTGAATTAGAGGTGGATGGAGTTGTTAAAAAATATATCGGTACTAAAAATTATTTATCAAATTTAGCCTGTGTTGTTTATAGAGATGACGGTGAATCTGGATGGACTAATATTCTTTCAGATGATATTGACGAAGGTCAAAAATATGTTTCTCAATTATCAGCTAGAGCTGGAATTTTATGGGTTTCAACCATAGGATCTGCTACTTCTACTGGACTTGATGTTGTTGAAACATTTGATGGTACTGATGCTACTGATCAAACTGCTTACATTAATTCAGTAACAACTACAGATATTAAATCTTCAAGATGTCATCTCGATGTCGGAAGTACTAAATATGTTTTTGTTGATGATTATCTTAATGATTATTATGCTTTAGTTAAATCATCGGTAGCTAATCCAGCAGCAAACGAAGACTGGACTTTAGTCTTTGAAAGAACTGGAGATGGTCTTCCGATTTCAGCCTGCGAATTTGAAGGTAATATTCTTTATCTTGTTCAACATACTTTCTTTTTAGAATTAAGAAGTTACGATATTGCCAATAGCGTAGATTCATTAGTAAGAATTTTCAGAAATACAGCAGTCAATACTTGGGGAGTTGGAGATAAATATCTTCACGTCTTCAATGGAAAATTAGTGATTACCGTTCCAACTAAAGAAATATGGGAATATGATGGATCTTCTATGACCAGAATATACTCTAAAGATGAGTATAAAATGTCTTGGGAGAATACCACTAATTACGAAGCTACTGGTTACTTAAAAATGGGAGCAGTAATTTCAGATAATAAAATGTGGTGGGGAAATCTAATGTATGATGGAACTAATTTTCATAATACATCTAAACCTTATGCTGATGCAGTATCGGCAGTTGTTTATCCTTTATTTACTGATGTTACTGATAATATTTTCTTAACCGATGATGCTGATAATACAAAACTTTATAGTCTCAATAATATAAATGGATCTGTTTATAAGGGAGCTGACAATAAGAATTACATTATTCTTAATCAGCTCGATAAGATTTCTGGAATCAATAAAATATTATTCTCAGCAACATTAATATTTAAGAAATTAGTCTCAGGTCAGAGCATCGAAGTGGAATACACGATTGGAGAATTAACTCCGACTACAACCTGGACTTCTTTAGGGGTTATTTCTTATACTGCCGATGGAGGATCAGTCACTGATAAGATCTTATTCTTTCCAGTTAATACTGCCTGTAAAAAAGTATGGTACAGAATTAAGTTAGAAGCAGGAGGATCTAATACTCCAGTACTTTACGACATAGTAACAGCTTATCTTCCTAGACCATACACAGATAAAAGATGGAGAATGTATATTGACTGCGGAGATGATATTAAACTTTTAAATGGAAGCCTTGAGAATAAACCTGGAAGAAAAATAGAAGGTGGTCTCGAGAAAGCCTGGATGACTAATCAGATAGTTGATTTCCAGGATCTTAATTATGCTGCAACAGCCATAGATGGAACTGGATGTACCGATGTAACCGCAACAATTACTGTTGATGATACTTCTGAATTTCCTGAATCTGGAAGAATCAAGATAGAAGATGAATTGATATATTATACTGGAAAAACTCCAACTACCTATACTGGATGTGCTAGAGGTCAAAAAGGAACTAAGGCTGTCGCTCACGCTAATGACACCGTAGTTCATAATGGATATAAAGTTATTATTGAGGATTTTAGCGCTAAAGTACCTATCCTTAATAATGATAAAAAAATAGAATATGTTGTTCAGCTTTATTTAAGAGAAATTATATAATAATAAAATAAAAAATATGTCTTTAACAAAACCAGAAAATATTTTTCCAGGAGGAGAAGGAATAGATCCTAGAGATCAAGACCATCCAATGTTTCCAAAAGAAATGCCCATTAAGATTTTCCTAAAGCCTTTAGTTCAAAGGATAATCGAAAAGAATTTATGGGTTGAATTATTAACTATTATTATAGCGATTGCGATAGGTTTAGGAGAGCTCTTTGGTCGTCAGCTTTCTTCTGGTATTTATTTTTCATTTGGATGTTTAGTAACTGTTCTTTTGTGGAGGTTTATAAATATTGAAAATGAAACTCATAATAAAACCAAACCAATCGAAGATACTCAATCTATCGAAGAAGATAAAAAATAATCCTTCTATCAAGATGACTGAAACGATTACCCTTAACTGGGGGCAGCTTGCAGGTTTAGTTTTAACCGCAGCAATCACTATTCTTAGTTATATTTATATGTCTATTAATGAAGTAAAAAGAAATATGGAAAAACGTGAAGAGGTTATTTTTGCTTCCATCAATAAAAAAGAACAGGAATCAAAAGATTCTTTCAAAGACGTTGATCAGAGAATAGACTATATGACGAAGTGTAATCTTGATGTCAATGTAAAAATAGCTGAAATTAATACCAATCTTGAAGTTGTCAAATCTCAAAATAACGAAATGTCGATCGATATTAAGCAGCTAATCAGGAGTACTGCAAAATTAGAAGACGTTAATAAATAAAACTATGGATGATGAAAAAATAAAAGAATTGAATAAAAAAATTCTTGAGATAACAAAAGGATTTACTCAGGAGCAGTTCCAAGATATTTCTTTTGGTTTGATCAGAATCGGTGAATTTATGGCTGAGAAAAACTTTCCTCACGAAGCTACAAAAACATTAAGTTCATCCGATTTGAGTGACATTATGTGTCGCGAGACTGGAATACCTAAAACAGTTTTTAGTCTAAACGATTACGAATATAAGATAATCGGAATCGAAGATGCTAAGAGGATCTTACTTAAGAGAGGAATATGGTATAATACAAATAGGCTTGATAATGTTTGGAAAGTAAATTCCAATGACTGCGATAATCACGCCTATAAATGTGCCTCTGATTTTAACTTCATCTTCAAAGTTAATCCTGTGACGGTTGATTCGGGAGCGATGGTATGGAAAGATGCACTTGGAGTAGAGCATCGAGACTCTCATAAATTTGATGTCTTAGTGGCTACCGATTATGATGGAGAAGTAAGATGCTGGTTGTACGAACAGCAGGAGAACTACATATCAAAATTTGAGAACCAGAAAGCCTATAGAGGTAACTGTGACTATCAGATATACTGGGTTGAAGGATATTAGTCCTATTCTATAAAAGCCCCTGTAAAGTCATTTTAGAGGCTTTAGTAAAGGTCGTATAATAAGAATAACTATACAAATATGATAGATTTATCAATTTTAGGGATGACAACTGTAGAGATTACCAATTTAATGGTAATCCTTGGGGTTCTAGCATCCATAATCACAGCCATAATTAAAGCTAAGATCGGAACGGAAGGATGGCAGACCTTATTAATGGTCGCCTCAATAGCGATTTTCTTTTCCTGTATTTACTATGTATTGGTACAGACAAACTACCTAAAGGTTGTATTGAGCATCTTAGCTATCGCAGGAGCATTCTATACCTTCTTTATCGAAAGATTGAAGAAGAGTTAGGAGAAAGGTCGGCATAATAAACACGTTGCCTACAAACAAAAGCACCCTTATTCAGGGTGTTTTTTGTCGAGTATGATTTATTCAAGTGATCCAGTAGCAGGAGGAAATTCTCTTGTTTCCTCTACTTCCTTAGGAGCTTCTCCTTCACTCTGAATTGATCCTTCAGCTGGAGCAGGACTTTCTCCTGGTTCTGCTAATTCTCCAGGAACTTTTGATTCTGGTTCAGCAGCAATTATTCCAGCTTCTACAAAAGTTTTCTTTTCCTCTTCACTCAAAGCTGAAACATTGTCTCTGATCAACTGCTTCTGCTCATCAGTCATCTGATCAACAGGAGTGTGAATTGCATCGTTTAATAATGACATATTTAAAATATTCTTATTATTATAAGATCTCCGACCTTTGATTACATTCGCCGATCAAGCTACCTTAGTGGGATGCCATCCGTGCTTTACTCCTCTTAAAAGGTTTATCTGACCTTTAGCTTTCGCTAGAGTAGTATTGCTGGATTTCATCTTTCCAGTTTCGGTATTCTTGACACCGTATCCTTTTTTAGTTCTAATTACTTTCCAGGGCATATTGAATATATTATAGCATCTTATAGATCTATTTCAACTCTCGGATCTAAAGATTTATATTCCATACCCATATCAAGAACTCGAGTAACCTGCTTATCATTGGCTATATATCCGCTTAAAGCTATTGCTTCCATTACGCACTTAAGAAGATTATCTATGTCAGCTCTTCGATTATTTTCCCTGTAGAACCATACTCTTTTTAGAGTAATATCTTCAGTGATCGGAAATTTAGGTCTCAGTTGTAACTTAATCTGCCAGGCTAAAAATTCCTTATAGTCAGCATAAGCTTTAGCTTTCCACAGAGTCCTCCCCGTCACTCTCTTCGCTGGAATCGGTTGTCCTCTTACTATAATCTTTAAGTCGTCTTTCTTCTCTTCCATAATCATATCCTAACATTAAGCCTACAACTAAAAATATTATTAGTAAAATATAAACAGTTACTGAGTTCATATTATTAAAATTTAATGCCTAACTTTTCTAAGAGTGAAGATCCTCTAGCTCTTATTCTTGGAAGTGCAGATCCCCCCTTCTTCGTTGACATACTTACTTCGTGTGATGCTAAAGGAGGAAACTTACCAGAAAGAATACCCTTTAAAGCTTCTTCATCTTTTTCCTTAGTATTGTCTATGACCTCAATCTTTTTACTAATCTTATCATACTTAAGGATCTTCCCTCTAGCATCAAGGATCTGCTCAACCCTAGTCCAGAATAAAGAAGTCTTATTCTTAAGGCTCTGCTCTAAATCGTAAAGGCTTGTTTCGAGCCCGAGGATCTCTTGAAGTTGCTCCCTGAGTTCTTCAGGAACTTCGTAATATTTCTTATCCATAATCCTTTTTTATTATTCATTAAGGTTACTCTCTGCCTACCCTCTAGTCGCCTGATGATGCTATTTTTCATCATCTCTAAAGAGTGTTTTCTTCTGAGCCACTTCTTCCTTCTTTCTTTTGTATAACGTCCTCTTTCTATGTGAATCTTTTGAAACATTTCTTCATTCATATGTTTTTCTTATTAGAGAAATGCTGACTTGATTTAAATAAAGTATCAACAGTGCCAGCATCCAACCAGAAGACATTATCTGGTAGCGTTATATAATTTAAAAGACCGCTCTTAAGATATTGATTAACGACATCGGTCACCTCGAACTCTCCTCTCTTTGATTTTTTGAGGGTGCTTAGCACCTGCCAAACATTCTTATCAAAGATATAAGTACCAGTGACAACTTGATTAGAAACAAACTTTTTAGGTTTCTCTACTATCTTAATAAGTCTTCTATCTCTAAAGTCTGCTACTCCGAACCTCTCGGGAGTATTAGAGAACTTCAAAAATATTTGAGCTCCACTTGGAATATTAATATTTTCTCTTATGATAGGAGATAGAAAATCTTTATCATAAATATTATCTCCAAGCATCACTACAAAATGATTATCGTTTCCAATGAAATCTCTGGTTAATTTTAGAGCGCCAGCAATTCCATCGGCTTCTTCCTGCACTACATAGGTTAATTTTACATCCTTTCCGAACTGAGATCCGTTTCCAAGAAGGCTTACAAAATCACCGCAGTGCTCTTTACCAGTGACAATAAGTATATCTTTTATTCCAGCCATCAACATATTATTGATCGGATAAAAGATCATTGGCTTATCATAAACTGGAAGAAGATGTTTATTGGTGACCAGAGTCATAGGTCTTAGTCTCGTACCCATTCCTCCAGCCAGTATAACTCCCTTTTTGATTTCTTCAATCATACTATTGCCACTTAGGATTTCTAAGGGAGAACTCCACGACTTTTTTTATAGCTTCCTCAAAACTATATTTTGGAGTCCATCCTAACTCCCTCAACTTAGATCCATCAAGAGCGTATCTTCTATCGTGTCCTGGTCTTGATTTGTGGAAATCAATGTATTCAATTTCAATCTTTCTTCCTACTTCATCGTCTTTAAGATTGCTCATTATTACATTACTGACTTCCTTAACAACATCTTCATTAGTCTTTTCATCAAAACCAATCACGTTATACTTTTCTCCTGGAACTCCTTTTTCCAGAATAAATTTAATAGCATCACAGGTATCTTCAGTATAGATCCATACGCGTGATCCTACAGATTTTAACTGACCATCAACAATCTCGGAGAAGATAGGCATTTTTTCTTTATTAAGAGTACACCTGATCGCCTTAGGAATAAGTTTTTCAGGATGTTGCCTCTCCCCAAAATTATTCATAGTGTGAGTTGTAATTACTGGAAGACCGTATGTCACAAAGAAGGCATAACCTATATCCTCTTGACCAGCCTTAGATGCTGCATAAGGATTAGAAGGTTTGTGAGGAGACCATTCTTTATGAAATTCCCCAGGAGCAGCTGCTCCCATACTCTCATCCGTAGAGAAGTTTATAAATTTTTCAAGGGTGGGTAATGTCCTTGCAAAATTTAGAAGATTAGTTGTACCAACAACATTATCCATAATGAAAGATAAAGGATCTTCGATACTTCTATCAACGTGGCTCGATGCTGCAAAATGTACAATGTAATCAATATCACTACCGATCATCTTGGCATTAAACTCGCTTATAGGAGCTTTTAAATCGTGAAAGACTATCTTTATTCTGGACTCATCTCCTGGAAGGATAACTTCTCTTAACCTTTCGAGACTACCAGAGAAATCAAGTCTATCTAAAGACACTATATCCCAGTCTGTATTCCTAAGAATAAAACTGATGAAGTGATGTCCGATAAATCCAGCTCCTCCAGTGATTAAGATTTTTTTATTAGCCTTCATATTATTAATCAAACTTAAAATCATCATCTTCTTTCTCTACGCTTTTAGGGAATCTATTCTTAGGCGGCTTTCTAGTGCTTCCTCCTAAGTTATTTTCATTCCTTCTCTTCTTAGCCAATCTGCAGGCGGCACATCTTTTAGGAAGTTGGAATCCTGGTTTCTCTTCAACCATTTTTAACCATCCTTCGGTTATTTCAAATTCTTTACCACACTCTACGCAGACTGCTACTCTTTTTTCAGAATCCATTTTAGTTTAATTTAGTTATTATGTTTAATTCTTTTAAGGTACTATTGACCACTAATACCCAATTTTGATTACACGGAACAACGTAGTGGCAATTCATATCCTCTACAGTATTCCACCTTCCTCTTTCCTGCCAATAATTTATCACTTCCTGAGCGTGTTTAATAGCCTCGGGATAATCTTTATAATGGCGGTAAGAGGAATCTCCTCCGATGCCCCAGCAGTTGAAATCAATCTTTCTGGTGCACCAAGCAGATTCTATTCTGGAAATTGCTATAAGTAATTTCCAATCTTCCTGTTGTAAAAGTACGTCAGTATATTCAGATAAGGGAGATCCTTTAGACTCTAAATAAGACTTGACATTATCCTTGACTACAGATGAATCTCCTTGGATCGGATGGAGTACTAATAGTAAGCCAACTATTAATACTCCGATCTTAATCCTCTGGAGCTTCTTCATCTATGTGAGGAGGAACTTCCTCAGACTCTGATCCGATACCCATAGCTTGATATTCCTTCAATGCCTTCTCCTTAAAAGATTTTATAACTTCCTGAATAGAAGTTAGATCTTTGATAAGATCGATCTCTTCGGGAGTAAGGGGCTTGTTTTCCCTTGCAGGAATAACAGTATATTCAGTATCGGAAGGTTGAGTTCCGCTTCCCTTCACTGTCTTCTTAATATTAATGTCGTAATCAGGAAGAACCGAGAATTTATAATCTTCATCCTGTTGAAGATCTCCGATAGCTTTGACCACAGTCCATCCTAACTCAGCTATCTTTAACTTATTGTCTTTTCTATCTATTACCCAGAGTAAGAATTTAGCAACTGGTTTGTTTGGCTTCTCGCCTTCCGCTGTTTTACAGAGGATACAACCGTGCTCTTTTCCTACACAGATAACAGCTTTTTTACCACTCCAATGCTTAGCTAAAACTTCGTACTCAGAAACAATACGAACTTTATTGTCTCCAGTTTCTAAAGTTAGCCAGCCATCTTTACCGCCTTTACCGATATTATAAGTCTCGGCAACCTGCTGTAATTCGTCAAATTTCATATGATTAAAAAATAAAAATTAATTATTCACCTCCTTCTATTGCTGTGCCGACCTTCTTTGGCTTATTAAGCCTCATAGCAATAAATCTTTGTAATTCGTCTTTTGGAATCAAAGTCTTTTTACCTAACTTAACTGTGTTCTTTATCTCTCCTAGATAAACCCAAGTCCTGACCGTAGGTCTCTTAACTTTTAAGATCCTAGCGACTTCATCATAGGTAAAAAACTGGAATCCATCGGGCATTTTATTTTCGTTATCTTCAAATCCGTTCATATATGTATTATACCTTATTATTATCTAGTTGAGAAGTTGTTTATTTATCCAGTGACTCGTTGAAATCTGTGATTTCCTTTTCTACTATGCCGACTTTAGAAGGTGCATTCTTCTTATAGTATTTATAACGATTCACTAATTTTTCTGCCTTGTCTATTATACTAGCGTAATCTTTTCCAAGAATATGATGGACATAATTAGAGTAAGAGATCTCCCAATTCAATTTAGGAACTCCATCCTCAAAAATAAGCAGTATTGGCTTCGGAGGAAGTATGTCTTTTTTCCAGTAATCATTAAGGAGAATCAGCTCGTCTTCAATTTCCTTATAGAGAACTGGATCAAATTCATAAGTCCTTTCCCACATCGATCCATCATCCTTACTAACCTGACTCAATACTCCAACCGCTTTTACTGGAGTGATTCCGTGCATTTTCTGAGCTATCTCCACTACTCTAGCCCAGTCATTCTGGATCTCCTTCAAGTAAAACATCATCTGCATTCTGTTTCCTTTTGGCTGCATCCCATCTTTTTTCTGCTTATGGAATAGAACTGAGGACACTGATTTAACTTCATAAACAACTACTAGCCATCCGAGCTTTTCATCGTTTACAAGAAGCATCCTATCGTAATATCCTCTAAGCTCGAGATCTTCCCTTGCCATTCTTTTATTGAATGGCGCTGGTTGATCAGGATGGAAATCAATCTCCTTGATATTGCCTTCTCCTCTGGAGATCCTGGCATCAAGGACTTCGTGAAGCCTGGCTTCCCACAGTTTACCAATCTCGAACTTCCTCATTGTTCTCTTATCAAAAGGAAGAGCATCATATCCTTTCCTTTTAATAAATCTGATAAATAAATCTTTTCCTAAATCTGATGGATACCAGGATGGATTTTTTGACTTGACGTATTCAGCATTAGCTTTTTCTATTTCAAAATCTAAGTGCTGTCTTAATCCTAAATCACAGGAGATCTCATCAAGCCAAGCGTTAGGATCTTTTTTTTCTGTTATTTCTTCTGGCATTTTCTTTTTTTCATTAAGGAAAGAAGTTCTTTCTCGGCTTTTCTTAAATTTTTAGATAAACCATTTCCTTCGCTGATTACCTTATCTATTTCCTTCAGTCTATCAGCTTGATCTCTTAATCTGGTTGCAAAATTTAAAACCCTAGAATAAACTTCGGCTATTCTTATATCTTGACTATCCCCAACACAGGGAACGTACCCTGCCATAGCCTTCCTAATATCGGAACTTACTTCAACATTAGGATCTATTTTCTTACTCATAAAATTAATAATTAGCTTTTCTTAACCTCTCCATTTTCAACTATCCACCCCTTATCACCGTCAACCCTTGTGATAAAGTACTGGTAATCGTCTTTCTCGATCTCAGATACGAACCATTCAAAGGTTTCCTTATCTAAGATTTCAACTCCATCAATACAGATGATCTTAAACTTTCCATTGAGCTTTCTGACTATCTGGAGAGCAAAATTAAGTTGCTCAGATGCTGATAGATTTTCAATATCTACCCCATTCAAGCTAACTGAATTTTCTTCAACCTTCAATCCTTCGACTGGTAGATCAGCTTCTTTAATCAACTGGTCTGGAACTTCTTTAGAAAGCTTAGTGACGATGGCTTCGAGTTTCTCCTGAATCTTAATCTCTTCACTTAATTCAGCCGATGATTGATCAACCTGTTTAATCAACTGAATTATTTCTCTTTCTTCTTCAGCTGCTATCATCTGTTCTTCAATAGCGGTAGTGTCTTCAATTTTAATAGAAACTAATTGATCGCTAAATCCTTTTAATTTAGCTTTTTCATTAGCTAATTCTTTTTCAAGATTAGAAATACGATCTGAAGATTCTTTAATATTTCTATTAAGATTAACAACAACAATTTTATTATTCTCATTAGCTGTCACAGCCCTTCTCAAAGTATCTATTTCACTAATTAAAATAGCTCCAGTCTTACCTCTATTAAAGTCTTCAGGAATCTTAGAAGATAATTCTTTAACAGTCTTCTCCTTCATCGATACAATCTTATTGGATTCAGCCCTCTTCTGATAGTAATGCTTATAGAGCTCAGCGATTACCTCAAGACCGTGGCGATCAAGATCCATATCAACTTTCTCCCCGATGATAGCTTCTAATTTTTCGGGGGTGAGCTTAATGTCTATTGCTTTCAATAGATATTCTTTCTTTTCAGAAGACTTTAGATTGAAAAACTCAACAGGGTTGAAAGAGAATTTACCGATCATCCCGTCTAGGAATTTTTGAGGGGCAGGAACTTGCCATCCATCCTTATTTGAAACAGTAAGATAATTTCCCTTTCCAGTGATAGTCCTTTCAATCTTAAATTCATCCATATCAACAGTGATCTCAGCCTTAGTTTCGCTGTCGTGGATAGATGTCTCATCTACCTTGCCAGTAAATGCAGCCTGAATCGCCTTAAGAATAGAGGTCTTACCCTGCTTATTCTTTCCGACAATTACATTCACCTTAGAAGGATCAACTTCAACATCCTTAAGCTTTAAAAAATTGTGGATTGTTAATTTAATTATCTTCATACTTCTTTTTTAGTTATTG
>Ga0172381_10004754_pt1 | contig 13961 bp, 10 predicted proteins | sample Leawel6488metaG_FD_119754 | JGI IMG/M metagenome (GOLD analysis project Ga0172381, IMG submission 119754) | Leachate microbial communities from a municipal landfill in Southern Ontario, Canada - Leachate well 64-88 metaG | ecosystem: Engineered > Solid waste > Landfill > Unclassified | place... | reverse complement strand
TTTAAGATAGGGTTGCAATACCACACGATACAATCGTGCGGCAGCGTACATATCAGCGGAGTTCGACGCCTTGCATCTACGCAAAGCTAAAAACGTGAATAATACGGGTTAATATTGCGGATAAGGAACACACAAAAAAATCCGGACAAGTCACCTCATTCGGATTCAAACAGTTCCTATATTTTATCCCTTATGAACGAATTAAATTCAGAACTGTTTTCTTTAAAGTAGAATTTAAAAGTAGAATATAAAAGTAGAATATGAAAAACAAATCTTATTAAAACATTCCGAAAGCTCTAAAGCCCAACACACCAATAATTCCGGCAAGTATTAATCCAATAATAAAATAGACTGCCACAATTACGAGTAAGCTTACAAGGAAGTAACTCATCGATTTATCATCTGATACGTTTGTCATAGGTTTAAAACCCAAATATAAAATGTATAAGCTGTAAAGTCCTCCTAAAAAGGTGAAAAATGCCAACGGTGGAAAAATATTTAATATTCCGGCTAATAATATTGCAGTATATGAAAAACCGACTAATTTTACTGCTTTGTCAAGACTTACGGAAGTATTAAAAGTGGGAGCGAGCTTATGAATTACAAATCCTGACAGATAAACACCAATTAAAATTGATATTAACGACATAATGGCCTGTACTAATCCACCACTTACTGATTGCACTCTGTATCCTAAAACACGATAACCTATAAGTCCTACTCCAATAAAAATTGCAATTGCAGAAATTAGTGCCAAAGGCAAGACATAGGTCACTACATGCTGCTGCGCACTGTTTGTATTTTCTTTCGCCACCTCCCACTCTAATTTTGGGTTTACAATAAATTGTTTTGCTGTATTTATAATACTATTCATGATTAAATTTTTTATGTTATTTTTACTTATCTCTTTTTTTAAACAGTTTGGTCTATAAATTTAATTTTTACTCATCAAAAAATTTGTAGTGTTTTTCTTCTATTTGTTCCATACGTTTTTCAAAACGTTTTAATACAGCCTCAAGAGCCACAGCTTCGTCCTCAGTAAGATCTTCCTTAAAGAAATTCACCTTACTATGATAGTCACCCCATTTCGACATGATATCTATGGATTTAAAACCTACTTCAGCACTAACTTTCATAAGTTTAATTTTATCCATCATACTCAAATTATCCAAATCTTCTTTGTTTTCCAATCCTCCTAAGTCTGACAGGACTTGATCGATCAGCATGGCATAATCATCCGCAATTTTGTTCATATCGTGGATGTAAGTAACAACCTCCGGTTTGTTTTTGAGGGATGCGGGAATTTCAACTTCTATTTTTCCAAGCTCATTATCTGCCGCCGTTCTTTTTGGATTATCAGCGCAAGAATATGTAACCATGGAAATAGCAATGATTGCTAACGTAAGAGGAAAGAATCTTTTTTTCATGATTGTTGTTTTTTTTTTAAATTGTTCCTTTTCATTTTTTATGAATACAAAACTACAATCACGACCATAGATCTACTATGACTATATTCTCAAAGAGTTGTAAAATGAGCTATTTTGGAATAAAAAGGTGGAATAAGAAAGAAATAACAATTTTAGAGACAAAATAAATTATTACTAATGCTAAACATGAGTTCACTCCGAAAACCCTCAAATGCTGATTATTAGTCTTTTTCTGTCCTTTGTCCCTGAAGGGAAAAGCCTAATAATCAGCACTCTGCCAAAGTTCCCTACGAGGGGATTTAGGGGCGGCAATGAGTGAAATTGGCTTTTCGAAGTAGACTCAAACATGAGTTATTTTATTTCAGATTGTTTTTCATGAAGCATTTTTCTATATTTGGCAGGTGGCACTTTAAAAACATCTTTAAAGGATTTTGAAAAATAAGAGGCATCACTGAATCCTGAAGCATAACAAACATCTGTAACATTCAAGTTTTCATTTTTAAAAAGTTCCGATGCAGTTTTTACCCGATGTACACGTATAAATTCTGAAACAGACATATCTACTGTTGCCTTCAACTTACGATAAAGCTGTGCACGGCTCATAGCTGCTACTTTACAAAACTCGTCAACCCCGAAATTAGGATTTGTTATTTCTTCTTCAATAACCTTACCTAAGATTACAGCAAAGGCATCCTCTTCTTTGTTTATCAGTAAATCGTGAGGTTTTAATAAAATCTCTTTACGGTATTTACGACTCAACACGTTGCGCGTTTCAATTAGATTATGAACTTTATAGCGCAAAATTTTTGCTCCAAAAGGTTTTGTTACATAATCGTCGGCTCTGTTTTTCAATCCGGCAATTATATCCTTCTCCTCGTTCAGAGCTGTTAATAAAATAATGGGGATATGATTTGTTGAAGCATCACTTTTAAGGATGTCACACAGTTCCAAGCCACTCACTTTTGGCATCATTATATCGGATATTATAATATCCGGAATATGTTCTTTTGCCAGGGATATTCCCTCCTCACCGTCCTTTGCCTCAATAGTCTTATACCTGTTTTTAAAAGTTTCTACAATATATTTTCTCAAATCATCGTTATCTTCAACGATAAGAAGAAGAGGCATTTCAGAAAAAACAGGCTCTTTATCTTTTCCTTCCTCGTTTGTTGTTTCTGCAGATACTTCTTGGTGATAAAATCTTTCTATATTTATCTTTTCAAGTACAAGGTCTTTGGAGTCCGTTTTATCAACTTTCTTCAAGGAAGGAAAAACAACTGTAAATTCAATCTCATTGTTTTCGTTATATTCTACCTTTAGATCAGCATTGTAGAGCGAACAAAGTTCTTTTACCAATGACAGACCAATTCCTGTACCACTATAATGAGAAGGACCGTCGGTATAAAAACGATCGAACATTTTGGATAACTGCTCATCGGCGAGCCGTTGGCCCGTGTTTGCAACTTTAACTATATAAGAGTTGCCTTTCTTCTCACCTCTAAGTGAAATATCTCCGTTAGCTTCTGTAAACTTAAGCGCATTTGACAATAAATTCGACACAATTATCTCTACAATATGCAAATCGACCAAACTTTCTCCACTTTCTTCTATATCTATGTTGTAGTTAATAGATTTTTCTTTGACAAAATGTAGAAATGAGTTTGAAATTCCTTTTATTGCAAGAGAGAGATCTGCTTGTTGAGGAATGATTTGAAAATTACCGGAATCTACTTTAGATAAACTCAATAATTGGTCCACTAAGAATAGTAATCGATCCGAATTACGAAGCATCATTGTTACATTTTTTTCAAATTCAGGAGTCAACTCTTCTTCGAGCCAATTTTCCAAAGGTCCTTTAATAAGTGTGAGCGGTGTTCGAAACTCGTGAGAGACATTACTAAAGAATCTGGATTTCATCTCATTTATTTCTTCCAACTCTTTACTTATTTTCCGGCTGTTATGGTTTCGATAATAGAGAAACCCAATAGACCCAGACAGTAATAAAATCAGGAGAAAGAAAATTCGTTGTTGGTCTATTCTGTTTTTTTCGGTTAAATTTTTCTCGGTTGTTAAGAGCTGTATCTGATGTTCAGCTTCTTTTCCTTTATATCGATTCTCTAATTCGAGAATACGTACTTCACTATTCTGTGCCATCACACTATCACGATATATAAAAGCTTTCTCTTTTGCTTCGTAAGCCAGTTGATAGCGTTGCTGCTTTTCTCTTAGTTCAGCCAGAACATCGTATGCTCTCTGTTGGTATTCGTAGGAATCAATTGCTTTTGCCAAATTCAAAATATCCAAGGCATGTTTTTCAGCTTCGTTTAACTCATTAAGGTCGATAAGGGTTTCTGCTAAAGCAATTTGAACTTCCAGTTTGTGAAAAGCATCTTTGGAGTTTTCCATAAGCGAATAAGCCTCGCTTAGTAATTCCACCGCAAGAGTATGATTGCCTTTTTCAAAATAGATCAAACCCATAGCTCTCTTACAGATTGCTTCTCCAATATCTGATTTAATTATTTTATTTTGTTTCAACGATTCATTGTAGTAGTAGAGTGCGCTATCTAAATCGTGACTAATATTGAATGATTCGGCCAAGTTCGCATAATTAATAGCTTGCCCCAAATTGTTATTCGATTCTTTCTCATTGGCAAGTGCTCGATAAAAATAATGTTGTGCTTGCTCTTTATTGTTTAAAACGAGAAAAATATTTCCCAATCCATTCATCGCCATCGCATGCATTTTTAAATACTTGGGATTGTTGGCAGACAATTCAAGCGCCAAATAATGATAAGTTGATGCCTCCATGTTGGAATAGGTTCTCCGTAAATCTGTTCCAATATTATTGAGCGCATAAATCTGACTCAGTGTATCTTTCGCTTCTTCCGCCAAACTCAGAGCTTTAAAGTGTAAGTTTAGAGCTTCTTGATAGTCTGCCATATTTCGTGCAACTGTTCCTCTATTGTTTAGCGCTTTTGCTTCAGCTATTAAACTATCTCTTTTTTCAGCATGTATCTTTGCCATAATTAACTCTTCAGCTTTGTATTCTTGTTTAATATTACAAGAAAAAAAGAGCTGAGAGATCAATAGACCAATGAAGTAGAAATAAAGATTTTTAGAGTTGACTTTAAACATTTTGACTTTTAAAAAAGATAGGTATGATGGTTTAACATTTTACATGTTCATTTAGACATCATAACATTCTAATTGTCATATTGTTTATAAAGAGAACATAGAATATTCTGAAACAGTTAATTGCTACATAAAACAGAAAGAGAAAATTAGAAATGAATGAGTTGTAAACCGAGACATGTGTATACTTCGATAAGTAAATTCACTTGATCTTTATCCCTAAAATCCCCACGGGACTTTGGTTAGTGCTAACTATTAGGTCTTTCCCTTTATGGATAAGAGGGTGACAAAAGGTTGAATAAGTTAGGTGCTTAAATTTACTGAGCTCACTATGCTATTTACAGCGAAAATCAAAATTAATAACTTTCTGTTAGTGTCCCTAATTAATCAATCGAATAAAATAATCTCGTGGTAGCGATTTGAAATTTATTATTTTATAAGGTAATAAGGTTGAATTGTTATGGTTATCTGACAGTTACTAAGGGTTTGTAATGAAATAAGTTGACTGTTTGAAACGAAGCTATTTTATTCGTTAACGACTTGAAAATTCTGCGAATAGCGGGCTATTCAATGAATTTTCAAGGAAATTAAAGGACAAAAGAGCACGTTTAAAGCGTCAAGTTATTTCGGCACAATCCCTAAGGTTATAGAAAAAGAAAATAAGGTTTTTTAAATTCCAAGAAAACAAAAAAAGCACATAATATATTAAATCCTGAGTCAAACCTGCAATACAACTGAACGAATCCACACCGCTGGCGCGAGTTTGTAACTCGTGTCTGCCGAGGGCAAGGAAAGATTTCGATTTGCGACACACATGCACCCATTGAGCGACGTCGAAATGTTGCAAAAGCGCGCGAGCAAAAAGTTATTATTTTTGATGTTTGTTTGAAAAACGTGAAAAACATAGTAACATGTAATTAACCTCAAAACACAAAACCCCAAGCTTATTACTTATTGATAAAGTTAACCGTAGGAACGATGCATGATAAATAAAGAAAAGGAGTCTAACTGTATAATGCTTGTATAAAGGCAGTTATGTTTAGTTAGATAGCAGAGTGTAAAGAGAAAAGGATCAAGGTCAATTGTTATAAGTCAGTTGATTAATATTCACAACTTTAAAATAAGATAATTTTCAGTGTTAGAAGATGACTCTATTATTAAAACATCGACACCACCCGATTAATACCGGCAACCAATTTATCAATCTCCTCCTTTGTATTGTAAAAAGCAAATGATGCTCTCACCGTTCCATCTACATGCATAGCCTCCATAAGAGGCTGCGCGCAATGATGCCCCGTGCGAACAGCAATGCCCATTTTGTCTAACAACATACCCATATCGTAATGATGAATGCCATTTACCAAAAAAGAGATAACACTACTTTTTTGTGGTGAAGTACCATAAATTTTTAAACCTTCAATGGTAAGTAATTGGTTGGTTGCATATTCCAGTAATTCGTGCTCATATTTTGCAATATTGTCTAACCCTAAATCGGAAATATAGTCAAGAGCCGTCGCTAAGGCAGACGAGCCAATAAAATCGGGAGTTCCGGCTTCAAATTTAAAAGGTAACACGTTAAACGTTGTTTTTTCAAAAGATACACTCGCAATCATTTCGCCACCACCGTGGTAGGGAGGTAGTTTATCCAACCATTTTTCTTTTCCATACAAAACACCCATCCCGGTTGGGCCATAGGCTTTATGTCCCGAAAAAACAAGAAAATCGCAATCCATTTTTTGCACGTTCACGGGCAAATGTTGTACAGATTGTGCTGCATCTATCAGAACCGGGACATTGTTTGCGTGTGCAATTTCTATTATCCGATTCACATCGTTAATAGTTCCCAGCGCATTTGAAACATGAGCAATTGAAATAAGCTTGGTTCGTGAATTAATCTTTTTTTCCAACTCATCAATAATTAATTCCATGCGATCGTTTAATGGAACTACCTGCAGCTTAATGCCCGATATTTCCTGTTGCAACTGCCACGGAACAATGTTGGAATGATGTTCCATGGTAGAAAGAATGATCTCGTCACCGGGTTTGCAAAACTCTCTGCAAAAGGAGGAAGCAATTAAGTTAATAGATTCTGTTGTCCCCCGTGTGAAAATAATTTCGTTGGACGATTTGGCTCCAATATATTTCTGTATGGTAACGCGCGCAGCTTCGTGCGCATCGGTAGCTTGCTGGCTCAGAAAATGAACACCCCGATGTATATTTGCATTCAAAGTGTAGTACATCTCTTCAATTTTCTCAACCACACACTTTGGTTTTTGTGTAGTTGCGGCATTGTCGAGATATACCAATGGTTTTCCGTAAACTTGGCGCGAGAGTATGGGAAAATCACTTCTTATTTTGCTAATATCTAACATCTTCTGTGTGAATTGATTTTATTTGCAAACTGCGCAATTTCCACATCGCATAAGTTCACCTCGAAATCGTTTGTCAATTAAGAATTCAAGACGTTCTTTTAGCGAATCAATGTTGATTAAATCCAAAACATCTTTGGTGAAAGCCACCATCAATAGCATTTGAGCTTCTTCCTGAGGTATTCCGCGAGCTTGCAGGTAAAACATGGCTTCCTCATCTAAATGACCGGTTGTTAAACCGTGTGAACATTTAACGTCATCGGCATAAATTTCCAATTGCGGTTTCGCATACATACGAGCATCGGGTGATGCAAGCAAGTTTCTATTAGTTTGATAAGCCAATGTTTTTTGAGCATCTTTTTCAACTAATATTTTCCCGCAAAAAACGCCTGTCGACTGCTCTTGCAAAACGTATTTAAATAATTCATTGCTGGTGCAGTTCGGCATAACATGATCGAGAAAAGCATAGTTATCAACATGCTGATTTTTGTCACCAATGGCAAGTCCACCAATGGTTGCTTGCGCATATTCTCCCAACATCCTAAAACGGTAGTTATTGCGTGTATATCCATTGTGCAAAGCAATGTTGCTGGCAATAACGTGCGATTTACCTTTTTGGGCTGTAAATAGAGAAGAGAGGCGAGTCACCTTTATTGAATTTTCTTCCAATTCATAAAAGTCGATATCCGATTCTTCGCCTGCAAAAATCTCCGTAACCTGCGTTACAACAAAATGTACATCGTCTAACGCATGATCGCAAACTAATAGTTTTACTTTTGCCCCATCTTCCCCAATGATTAACAAGCGTCTGTTAACGTTTAACGGCACTCCTCCTCTAAGAATATTTACAAGCTGAATTGGTTTGTCCACAACCACATTCTTGGGTACGTACAACACAAATCCATCAGGAGCAAACATTGTATTGAAAGCTACAACTCCGTTGTCGGAATAATCGGCACTTTGTCCGTAATGCTCTTTAAATATTTCGGGATATTGTTTTGCAAAATCTTGCATGCCCCCGGCATATACTCCTTCTGGTAATCCTTTTACCTGATAGTCATTTTTGTAATACCTGTCGTTTACAAGAAAATGTAAGTTGGTATCTAAATTGGGAACGTCGCACTTAAAAGTATCGTATGGATTAACAGGTATTGGAAGATTCCGAATATTTAAACCAAGTTCTGCATCAAATGCGTGCGAAACATCTGAGTGTTTATATTCTTCAATTTTTGAAGTAGGGAATCCAATATTTTTGAAAGTTTCAAAAGCAGCATCTCGTTGCACGTTAAGTGTTTCAATAGAATTGTTATCTATTTCTGCCCGATACTGTTGAAATAAATCTATGTATTGTTGTTCAATCATTATATTAATAGCAAGTATCTGTTATTTGCTGAGAATAACAGATAATTATTTTTTTTGATTTGAATTTGAGGTGATAAATTATTCAGCTAACCAATCGTATCCCTTTTCTTCTAACTCGTGAGCAAGCTCCGGACCGGCACTTCGCACAATTTTACCGTCGTGCAACACATGCACAAAATCGGGCTCAATATATTGGAGCAAACGCTGGTAGTGAGTGATGATTATGGTTGCGTTTTCGGTTGTACGTAGTTTGTTTACACCTGCTGCCACAATGCGCAATGCATCTATATCTAAGCCGGAGTCTGTTTCATCCAAGATAGCTAACTTTGGATTTAACATAGCCATTTGAAAAATCTCGTTTCGTTTTTTTTCTCCTCCGGAGAAACCTTCGTTCACTGAGCGACTCACCAACTGTTTGTCCATTCCCAGTAGCTCACGTTTATCGCGCATCAGTTTCAAGAAATCACCGGCTGCAATGGGCTCCATGCCCTTATATTTTCGTTGTTCATTTACGGCAGCACGCATAAAGTTTGTCATGCTAACACCGGGAATTTCAATGGGATATTGAAAACTTAAGAAAATTCCTTCACGAGCACGATCTTCAGGTTCCATATCCAGAACATCTTTATTCTGAAAAGTTATACTCCCGCGCGTAACTTCAAATTTGGGATTACCCGCCAGCACCGAAGCCAACGTACTTTTCCCGGAACCATTAGGACCCATAAGTGCATGAATCTCACCTGCTTTAACTTCTATATCGATGCCTTTAAGAATTTCTTTTCCTTCTACTCGGGCATGTAGTTTCTTTATACTTAACATATTGTGGATTATTATTTAATGTATAATCTAAAAATCACATATATAATTAATAGCATGATTTAGATAAACTTATTTCTTGTAAAATTGCAAATCTAAGTTTGCAGTTGAATAACACCTCAAATTTAAAAATGTTTGCTATGTCAAACTGAAGAGCTCTTTGAGTTCTATTTATTAGGTTCCGTTCCGGACTGAATATCCATCTTGTCACTCTCTTTAGTCTCTTTCATTTTTTTGAATATATCAGATGCAAATACAAATTCATTCAACAATTCATTGTCTGCATCCATAATTTCATCTTTAGAGCCTTCCCATTCTTTTTTACCTTCATAAATGTAAATTATATGATCGCCAATGTTCATAACAGAATTCATATCGTGAGTAACCACGATGGTAGTCATTCCAAAATCTTTTGTTATATCACTGATTAATTCATCAATTACTTGTGAAGTTTTGGGGTCTAACCCTGAATTGGGTTCGTCGTAAAACATATATTGCGGATTTAGCGCGATAGCGCGTGCAATTGCTGCACGTTTCATCATTCCACCGCTAATTTCGGAAGGAAACAGATCGTGAGCTTCCTTTAAGTTCACTCTTTCTAAGCAAAATTCCGCTCTTTTTCTTCGTTCTCTCCTATTTTTTCTCGAAAACATATCCAATGGAAACATTACATTTTCCAGAACTGTTTTAGAGTCAAAAAGAGCCGATCCCTGAAAAAGCATCCCCATGTCTTTTCTTAATTTCTTCACTTCTCGTGGACGCATTTTTAAAAAATCTTGCCCTTTATAGTAAATCTCCCCTTTGGTAGGCTGGAGCAATCCAATTAGGGTTTTAAGAAATACAGTTTTTCCTGAACCGCTTCGTCCGATAATCATATTTACAAGACCTTTTTTAAAGTTTGCACTTATATCGTCAATAACGATGCGTCCATCAAACGATTTAGTAAGGTTTTTTACTTCAATCATAATTCTTTCCTGTCAACCCATTACTAATTGTGTGAATGCTAAGTCGGTAATAAGTATAAGGATACTATTTATTACCACTGAATCTGTGCTGGCTTTTCCAACATCCAAAGAACCCCCTTTTGCGTGATAACCAAAATAGGCTGCAACGGTTGCAATAATAAATCCGAAAAGCATCGATTTTATAATGGAGTACCATACAAAAAAATCATTGAAAAACGCCTGTATTCCATATATATAGGTTTCCGGTGGAGGAGTGTTTGTGATTACGCAAATTACATATCCACCTATCATTCCCAAAAACATACTAAAAATAACCAATACCGGCATGAAAGCCACAAATGCAGTTACTTTTGGTAAAATAAGATAGTTTGCTGAATTGACTCCCATTATTTCAAGTGCATCAATTTGTTCAGTTACACGCATTGTCCCAATTTCGGAAGCAATATTTGAACCTACTTTACCTGCTAATATCAAACACATAATGGTTGATGAAAATTCAAGAAGAATTATTTCTCTGGAAACAACACCTACCGTAAACCGAGGCAACAAGGGAGAAGCTACGTTTAGTGCAATTTGCACAACCATTACGGCACCAATAAAAAACGAGATAATGATAACAATCCACAAGGAGTTAACTCCCAGCTTGTACATCTCTTTAAAGAACTCCTTGGCAAATTCTCTAAATTTATCAGGAAGTGTAAGTGTGCGATGCAAAAGCGTAGCATATTTACCAACACTATCTAATGATTGAACTATATCCATATTCTTTCCGCTCTAATTTCATACAAAGATAAAGATTGTTTGTCATTAATTGGAATATATGGAAAAAAGATGCGTAATTTCTGTTTTAAAATGTAATTTTGTTGCCATGAATGGATTTTTCGATAAAGATTTGGGCAACGTGATTGTTAAGAAGAATAGTCGTGCAAAAAAGATGATTGTGCGCCGAAAATCGAATCAGATTCAAATAACTGTTCCAAACAGCTTATCGAAACGTGAGATATTAAAACATTTCGAGAAATTAAAACCTCAAATTTTAGCATTACCCGCGACAGAAGTTGTGAAAATTACCGAACAGTCAAAAATTAAAACCTTTACTTTCGACGCAACTATTTCACGCAAATCTATCAACTCCGATAAACTCAGCTTATCTTTAAAAGATAAAGCTTTAACAATTGATGTTCCGTCACACTACAACATTACCGCTAAAAATGTACAATCGGCAATAAGAAGATTATTTATTCATGCTTTGCGCCTCGAAGCAAAAAGAGTGTTGCCGGGCAAAGTTATTTTTTTTGCAAAAAAATGGAATCTTAATGTTGCGGAAATTAAGATAAACAGCAGTAAAGGTCGTTGGGGAAGTTGTTCCAACAAAAAGAATATCAACTTATCGCTCTTCCTGATGATGCTGCCAGAATATCTAATCGATTATGTTGTTTTGCACGAACTTGCTCATACAATTGAATTGAATCACAGCAAGAAATTTTGGGAATTACTCGATGTTTTTTGCGATGGCAAAGCTGCGAAGCTAAACCAAGAAAGTAAAAACTGGAAGTGCGATTATTTGTCTTATTTGAAACAATAAATCTAAACTTCTTGGATATTGTAAATGCAACTTTCTTTTAACTTATGGAATTTTACTACCAGATAACTAAACGCATCCGCCTCTATATCAATATTATATGACCAAATCTTTTCCCCTCATTAATCATCCATCGCTGGTGCGAATTTTGTATTATCCGATTGATCAATTACGGGCAGACACTTCTTACAAATCCTTCAACAAAACATCTCCCTCTTCTTTATAAAGACTAAGTCGTGAACGCAAAAGTGCTTCCCAATGCGATTTAAACTTAACGTCTACATCAATCATAAAATCCTCTGATCCGTAGGTGTCTATTTTATCCATAAGCACTTTTACACTCATTAAATTTATGTCAAATGCCGGCTGATAGGCCATAATATCTTCGTCTTCAGCCCACGGAGTTGGAGTGATTATATGCAAATCTTGTAAAAGATCTAATATTTGATTTGTCAATCGAATTGGAATTGAATGTCTTTCCGATATTTCATCGGCAGTTAATGGGAGTTCCTCAGAAGCAAAACGTTTGGCAATAAGGGATGTTATGAGGATTGTAAAAAAATCTTTGTAGCGTCTACTAATATTTCTGGTCTCTTTCTCAAAGTAAAACTTGCGAACATTTTGCAGGGAGAACGATAGCTGAACTCCCATCAAAATGATGTTCCACGATAATTGCAACCACAGTAACAAAAGTGGTAAAGCGGCAAAACTACCATAAATAGCATTGTATTTTGTGATCCATAACTGACCGCTTATATAGACAATCTGAAATAATTGATAGGCCGTTCCGGCAACAACACCTGCAATAAGTGCGCTCATAAATTTAACCTTCGTATTTGGCATAAATTTATAAAGCAGGGTTAGTACAAGAATGGTAATAAGAAAAGGCAAGATATTTAAAACCTGTGTAACGAGCGGATTCAATATGTAGCTGAAAGCATCAAAATAAACTGTTGAAGAGCTTATCATAAATGACAAACCACTGTTTAGAATAAGAAAAATTGGCATAATAATTATCAGTGCAAAATAATCAAATATTTTACGTTGAATGGTTCTGTCTTTACTAAGTTGCCAAATTTTGTTGAAGCTGTTTTCGATCTCCGAAAACAGAATAAAAATGGTGTAAAAAAGGATAATTACTCCAATACCGGCAAAAACGCCTCCTTTTGCATGTTGCAAAGAGTTGTCGATAAAATCAATTGCTCGAGCCAGCATATCTCGCTGTCCGGGGAAATAGGTAAACAATTGACTTTGAATGATATTTTGTAAACCAAAGCCACGTGAAACAGCAAAAAGCACCGCCAATGCGGGAACAATTGAAAGTAAAGTCCGATAAGTAAGCGATGCGGCACGTACATTTAGCTGAAGCTCCATAGAACCACGAATAGTCATAATTAAGGCCTTCAGCCCATTATAGAAAATATTTCGCTTTCCACTGAGAAGATTTGAGTCTAATCGCCAAATACCATAAGTAAGAAAATCAATTAAATCTGATATCTTCTTTTTACTCTTGGTAAATCTACTTTTCTTATCGCTTTTTTTCTTTGAATTTTCCATATACATCACTTGAAAAAAATAAAAAAGCAGTCAATCTATAAGCCGGGTTCTGTATTTCCGAATAAACGGAAATGTTTGTCATTTATCTGCGAACAATGTCACCATTGTTCTTTAGCGGTCTACCCCTCGGCATCGGGCGAGCAACCCTACATAATCCGATATACATGACCTTGCAACCCATAAGACGTACGGCATTTCACATTACTGCAAAATCCGGTGAGCTCTTACCTCGCCTTTTCACCCTTACCGTTTTTCGACGAAAACGGCGGTTGTTTTCTGCTACGTTGCTCTACTCTCACAAATAGCTTCCGATTAGGAAGTATGGCGCTCTGCGTTGCCCGGACTTTCCTCAGCTCACAAAAAATGAGCAGCGACAAACCGATTGACTGCTATTACAAAAGTAACATTATATTGATGACTTTTAGCAGATAACGTTTAATATTTTACCGGAAGAATTGATTTAATACTGCATAAATCACGGCACTACTCCTTCTAACTAGAGTTTTATGGTTTACCCTGCGAAATAATGCTTTGCATTCAAGTCTACGATTTTATTCCATAGGTGTGAAGCGATTAAAGTTTGTGCATCTGTTATTGGATCTAAGGGTTTGTAATGAAATAAGTTGACTGTTTGAAACGAAGCTATTTTATTCGTTAACGACTTGAAAATTCTGCGAATAGCGGGCTATTCAATGAATTTTCAAGGAAGTTAAAGGACAAAAGAGCACGTTTAAAGCGTCAAGTTATTTCG
>Ga0172381_10004753_pt1 | contig 13963 bp, 12 predicted proteins | sample Leawel6488metaG_FD_119754 | JGI IMG/M metagenome (GOLD analysis project Ga0172381, IMG submission 119754) | Leachate microbial communities from a municipal landfill in Southern Ontario, Canada - Leachate well 64-88 metaG | ecosystem: Engineered > Solid waste > Landfill > Unclassified | place... | reverse complement strand
GGAGCTCAATCATTTTCCAATGTGTTGTCTTATGGTAACAATACTGATGGTTATGATATTATAATTTCTGAAAACGATCTTATAACGTCTGAAAATGGTGTTGATATATCAATTTTACCATCACAAAACTCTTCTGATAACGGTGGAACTGTTTATATTTCTGGTGGTATTTCTGAAAATAATGATGGAGGCAATTTAGATTTATGCTCTGGGTATTCTTTAGATGATGTTGGAAGTTCTGGATATGTTTTATTATATACATATGATGCCAATGATGCAACCAGTGGGGAGTTAAATATATGGACCGGTAATAGCAATACAAAACCAGGAGATGTATATATAGATAGTGGAAATAATTACTCAACAGAATTAGCTAGCTCTATTTTTATTAATGCCGGATTATCTTCTGGTGATAGTGGAACGGCAGGTGATGTAGTTATTACAGGAGGTGAGTATAATGGTACTAATGGCTCTGGTGGTAACGTAAGCATTACTGGCGGTCTTGCTGCTTCCCCTGGAAACATATCAGGATCTGTAAACATATCTGCTGGTCCTAATAATGTCGGAGCTGATGCTGGTAAAATATATCTTGACTCTGATACTGTTCTGGACGGTGATGGTTATGTTTCTGGAAATTTTGATATTACTGGAAATATATCAGTTGGCTCAATACCATCATCTTTTGGTAATATCAGGTTACCAGTTAACGCTAACATTAGTGCTAGAAATAACACTAATGATGATAATATAAATATTATTTCATTAATTGATAGTGGTGGTATATTACTATTTGGAGATACTGTTGTTGAGACTAATATTAATGGAGATGATGTATATATTACAGGATTATCAAATATTACACTCACGTCTACATTAATTACTTCCGATGGACTATTTGAAGGATCAACAAATCAAGGTATTCATAAAACTATCGTTGGTCCCCATACTCAAACAGATGGTTATGATGTGTATGTATTAGAAAGAACATGGACATTGCAACCAGGAGAAACAATTATAGAATGGGATATTACAGGGCTTCCTGATGGCGGGTATTATATCGAATATGATGCAGTAATGCTCAAAAACACCGGCGGAACTTACGAAACATCTCCTTTTAAAGGAATTGGAACGTGGACTAAACAATCAGGAACTCTTCAAAAAACAGCAAGTGATATGGATCCAATTGGTGTTATATACGATCCTTCATCTAATGGAATTGCATATTATGAAATAACAAACAATAATACCATCCCTGTATATTTAAACACTACATATTGTAGAGCTGTTATAAAAGGTAAAATGATTGTTACAAACTTCCAAGAAGTACCATCTACACCTATTGCAACGTGATATATACTATCATATGGTTATTTGGTGCGTCACAGGAATAGATAGTTTAGATTGGTTGCAAAATACTAGAAATAATTTTATTAGAACATCCCAAAATATAGACGCTAGATTGATATTAGTGGAAAATGGTAATGGTATCAATACTATAACAAATCTTTTTAACAATGAAATATTATTAAAATCAGAACCAGGAGTCTCGTCATATATTAACACTGGTCTTTATTATATAAGACATTATGGTAATACACATGATTGGTTTTGTAAATTTGACTCTGATGATTTCTATGGAGAGTCTTATTTAAGAGATATATTATCTCTCTCTAATAATGGAGCTAAGGCTGTTGGATCTGCTTCGTTATTTGTTAAAACAGAAAGTGATAAATTATTATTTGTTGATGCTGGGTATAAACAAGGAGATGTTCTTTACGATCCTCCTCATGGTCCTACATTATCCTCACAGATAGATGTTGCTTTAAATTTCCCTATACCTCCAGATCCATGGGGAGAAGATATGCTATGGTATGAGGCTATGAAAAATGCCGGGGTACAATTTATATCACGGCAACATTATGGTTTTGCTTACTGTAGGTACAATCATAGACAACATACCTTTCCCCCTAGAGAAGGAGAGCTTAGACATTGCTGGACAGCACCTACGTTTGACATAGGTCCATGGAATGAATCTGTTGTAGAAGGTTACGTCCCAATGCCATGTGGCGTTGATATCCCTTTTGATGAATGGAAAATGATGGATGCAGCTGAATATATGCTTGAAATGAAATTAAAAAAGGCCGCTATTTCTAGCGGCCTTTAGAATGCTGTTTTTGATAATGATTAGAAATCTTTTTGTTTAATATGTATTATACCACAGTATCATCATCAGATTGCGGTTCTGATGCCCATGTTCTACGATATTGTCTGCGATTATAATTATCAGAAGTTGAGTCTACATCTGATTTTGTATATCCAATTCCTTTATTCTTATGAACGAGTCTGCTAATTTGCAACTCTTCATAGCCCTCCCTAGATACAAAAATGGTAAAGAAAATACCATTTCTAAGCTTCATAGAAACAGGGCCAAGAGCCTCTCCTACATAATATACATTACCATCTCGATCTTGCATAGGATGAAGATCAATGGAGAATCTTCCATTGTTCATTCCTGATCCTTCACGTCGAGATTTACTTCGACGCAATGGATCTAGAGGGGCGATTTGAATCTCTTCGCAGCCATTATCGCTAACGAAAACCATAAAGGATGCACCCTCTTCAAAGTCTAGGGTGCCTGGCCACTGAAGCTTACCAATATAATAGGGTTTGCCATTAGCATCCCTAGGAATCTTATTTAGCTCAACTCGGCACTTAGCATCAGGATCAATTTGGAAATTGTTATCCATTTTGATATTTTACCTTTAATCTCGGAACGTTGTGTGTTTAATGGTAGTTAAAGAAACTGACTATCAATAACGCCCTGGTCTAAATATATCAGATCCAGTGCTTATTATTGTTCTAAGAAATTCTTTATTATTTGCAAATAAAGGAATCTCTGTATCTAGAACCCATTTATGGTGGGTTGCTTGTCCGTGGTTTGTGTTGACGATGTTCGGAATCAGATAAGAACCTATACCATAGCGGAAAGCATGTGTCAAGCCATCAAAATCGAAACCCTCTGAAATCAATAGCTCCCGTCTCTCTTCAGTACCTTTGTCCTCCAAGAGATCCTTGGTTTGCCTACCATACTTGGGTAGAAAAAAACTATATGTAGCCTGATCTATTGCATATTTTAAACAACGAAACTGTCTGTATATACAATAATTTATAACCTCTGTAACATCAGGTATTCCGAAAACATGAGTTGTAAATAAAATAGAACCCTCTAAACTAGGAGGTTCATCAATTTGCCAAAAATTATTTAAAAATTCAAACGTAGCTAAAGATGAAGCTATAGAAGATAACTTTTGTACCCTATTACCAAACCAAGGATCTGTCTCAGTTTTAGAATCATTCTTTATGATTATAATAATCTTATCACTATATTGATAACCAAACACGGCTCCTTCAATTTGTTTTACCAAAGCAAGCATTGTTCCGCTCAATAACGAGCTGGTTTTGAAACAATAAGGCTTTTCTACACTCTTTGTTAGCCTACTGAAATTTCTTCCATCGATTTTTAATATCACTGGAATTTTACCAATGATATTATAATCATAAGAATTTTCATAGGCTATTTGTCTTTGCTGTAGAGTTTGCGGCATTTACATATTCCGAAGCTCTCTTATTATGGAGTAGAGCTATCACATGATCTACTATATCGAGACTTATTATAATAGACCTCTGGTTGTTTTGAGCGAGTAATTGGTGGCTCTACATCTACAGAAGTAATACCGCAACCCAGGCATTTTGTTTTCAGTAAAGCGCCAGATGTTCCAAAGAACTCTAAAGAGTGTCCACAAGAACTACAGCACACTAAACTGCTATCTATGTAACTCATTTCCAAACTCCTTGACAATAGTATGCCGCTGTAGGTGCGCAATGTCAATGAGTTTTTCTATTCAAGCCGGAATAGTACCACAGATCTAGTGCGTCAAGCTGAAAGTTTGTTCAGTTTTTCTTAATCATATCCAGGAATTTTTCTTCTGAGAGTAGAACAATTTCTAATTTTTTAGCAGCCTGGGCTTTAGAACTACTACTATCAGGGTCATCAATAACGAGATAAGAGAGGCCCTTTGCAACAGATTTTTTTATTTCCCCACCATTCTCTTCAACCATTTTCTGGAGCAAAGCTCGTGGGGATGACATTGAACCAGTAAAGCAAAAAGTGTTACCAGAAAGTTTTCCTTTTGTTTTTTCTCTAATGGTTACGCCAGCGTTTAGTATTGCCTCTATACGGTCGGCATTAGAAAGCAATCCCTCATGAAACGCTCTTGCTCTTTCTTGGCCGAATCCCGATATTCTTTCAAGTTCGTTTACAGAGATATTCAAAATTTTATCTAAAGTATCATATCCCGCATCTACTACTGATTTAGCAATGCTAGTAGCTACTCCTTTGATACATAGTCCTCCCAAAAAGTTTTCTAATGGAATGGATCTATACTTATTTAATTCATTTATGAGATTGTTTGCGCTTTTTTCACCCATACGATCAAGATCTTGAAGATCTTTTACGGACAATTTATATAAACCATCAACATCAGTAACTCCAGATTCAATTATTTTTGCAATAATAGAATCACCCCATTCTAAAATTCCATTCTCCTTGATCCACTTGTTAATCCTTCCCTGTACTTGTGGTGGGCAGCTTCTATTATTGGTGCAAACAAGATAAGCACCATCGAAAACTGTCTTAGATCCACAGGCTGGGCAAGTATTTGGTGGTTCAAAAGCCTTATTTGTATGGCTTATAGCATTTTTTATCTGTGGAATAACATCATTTGCACGAATTACAATAACTTCTGATCCAATATTTATACCAAGTGTCTTGATTATTTGAAAATTATGAACACTAGCCCGCTTGATACTTGCCCCAAGTAAATTTACAGGATCAAATTCAACCACAGGTGTAATTATACCAGTATCTCCCACTTGACAAATGATATTATTGATAATAGATTTCGCTTCTGGTGGTTCAAATTTGAAAGCAACAGAACCTTTTGGTCTATTATTTTCCTCTCCAAGAGCAAACCTATGAGCTCTATCATTAATATGAACAACCAGACCATCAATATCATAATCTAATTGGTCTCTGGAATGATCCATGTATTCATTCCACGTCTTAATAACATCTGAGACCTGATTAACTAGAATATAATTAGGAACTATAAAACCAAGATTGTTGATATAAACAAAACTATCATGTTCATTAATAAAATCTATACCTTCAATGTTATATGAGATAACAGTTAGGTATTCAACTCCATCTCCATCTAGACGCTTAGCAATTCCTCCAGCGCCATTGCGAGCGCTTTTCAGATTAGGGAAATATTTTTCTAAATCTGAATGGCGTAAAACAATTTCTCCCCTAATATGTCCAGTAAATTTATTATTAAGAGTATTTGGAACTCCCCTCATCTTTTTTACATTACGAGTAATATCTTCCCCAATATTACCATCACCACGAGTTGCTCCGGTGATAAGAATACCGTTTTCATATTTTAACGAAATAGATATACCATCTAACTTTTCGGTAACTAAAAACATTTTTTGTGACGAATCACATTTTATAGTCCACTCTTTAAATTCCTCAGGTAAATTTACCTTATTCAAGCTACCCATAGGAACTTCATGGGTATATTTTCCCCAAGCATCATCTGAAATAGGAGCGCCAACTCTTTCAAGTGTATTCTTAGCTCTTTGTAAAAGAGATTTTTCAGATTTGGTTGTAGGTTTAAATGAAGATATGATAAGTTTTAGATGATCTTTTTTACCATCATATTCTTGATCTGAAATTAATGGCTGATTTAAATTGTAATATGCAACATCATATTTATCAATTTGGTTTAGAAGATTAGTTAGCTCTTTTTTCATTTTATAAAATCTTTCCCTTGTAATTCTGACGCTTCTATAACCTGTATCATATATTCTTCAATAGAAAAGTTTGGATTTTCGTGATATTCTGTTCGTTTAATTTCACAATATCCATTCTTTAATATTTCTCTTCGAAGAATATATGCATAAAATTCATTATTAGCTGCCCCCAAAATACCCATTACAGTGTTACTTGATGTGTTATACGAACCAATTAATACATATTGAGGCGAATGGCTAAACTTAGCACCGTACTTTTTTAGCCAAGGCTTTAATTCAGGAATATGAGAACCGTAATTGTGTGAGTGATTTCTTCCCATGACGATAACAGCTTAGCAGAAGAACAAAGACCTGTCAAGAAGTTTCTTTCTGAAGCATTGTATCCGAATAATGTAGCATTGTAGTATGGAGAAATTCGCTAAACTCTTAGATTTGGCTAGTATATACGCTGAAGCCGCCAACCATCCGCGAGCTGATTATATGCGAGAGTATATGAAAAACCGCTACCATAGTAAAAGAAATTCTATTATGGATAGATTGGGTGGTAAATGCTCAAGATGTGGAACCAATGATGGACCCTTTCATCTTGATCATATAGATAAATCTAAGAAAACAATGAGGGCCGCTGATCTTCATTCTGTAAATGATCAAAGATTTGAAGAGGAAATAAAAAATTTACAGCTATTATGTGAACATTGCCATAAAGATAAAACAAAAGAATCTTGGGATTATAGTACTCCAAAAACAAAACATGGATATTGGATGTACCGTAAATATGGTTGCAGATGTAAAAAGTGTGTAGAAGACTATAAAGCTAAACAAAAAGAATGGCGAGAAAAACGAAATTAAGATAACACAGCAACCTCAGCACAATATAACGCTAATTTAGAAGCGTAATCTGTGTGGCCAATAGCTTTTTTTTCGGCATTTATTATATTATCAACACCTACCTCTGGTAATTTATTGCTTCTACGAAACTCATTTACACGATCTAATAGTGACATCCTCTCGTATAATACCCATTCCCAAGTATTATTTTCTTTATCAAACTTATTAAATTGTGTTCTTTTTTGTGCAGCCCGCAAAAAGACATCTAACAATTCTTTTGTTAAATATTTAATTTGTAATTGTCTGTGATTCATTTTTAACTCCTTAAGCTCAATTGTAATATCATCAATTTGATCACGGGCATGGGAAGCTGTCTCCGCCGCCCTGTCTCCGGAGCTTCTCCAGGTACAGGATCTATCAACTTTACCAATTGATTATATAAATCTTCCATAGATATGAATCATCCTATCATACCATAACTAAAACCACAAGAGGGTAAAATTGACTCTATCGGTTAGCCGGCTGATTGGTTAAACCACTCTCCATCGTTGAGAAATATGATCATATAATATGGTAGCCGAATCATCTGCGTTTAAAACTAATCCACCTAATTGTGATATTATTCTATTTGCTTCTGAACTGTTTGTATCTTGATGTCCTAATATAAAATTATAATTACCAATATTAATAATATTTTTACGAATAACAGAAGCTCCAGCATCAAATCCAGATATTATATATCCATCTGCAACTGTATTTAACCTTACTATTGTAGATGTATCCCAATTATCTGGGGCGTAATTGTTTAAATTATCATTTACATCAGGTGGAGATATGAAAGCCTCATCAACCCTACCCCCTCCTCCTTGAGGTGGAGCTGGGTACCATGTTATACCATTCCATGTTAATACATACCCATCTGTGTTGCCATCAATATAGTTTAAATCTCCATTGTTAGCTATAGCTACATACCCATCTTGTGAAAATAATGGATTAGTTACATTACCAAATCGTGGTAATGATATTCTAACCATATTACAAACAGCATAATTTACCCCTACACTCGCTACATTAAGCTTTATTTGTGCTTCATATATATTTTCACCCTCATCTATTATAATGGTTTGTGATAATGCAATATGCTCATAGCCATCTGTAACGATTATATCTCCCACCTGAAGACCTGTGGTTAAATTTATTAATCTTAACTCTGCTTCAAAATAACCATCAGCATTAGTTAAATATAATATAGTTTCTAAAACACCTGTTCTTGAAGCGAAATTGTCAGAATTTATATTTATTGACCCAGTTGTTTTCCATATGCTTAAATCATTAGAAACAGACCCTGAGAAAACATTTAAATATAAATCTCCAGCATGTAATAAATCATTAATTCTTCTTAATGATAATCTTGACATATTACAAGTAGCATAATTTATTCCAGCGCCACTTTCACTTAATCGAAGCTGTGCTTGGTAAATATTAGACCCAGTAGCAATTGATACTGGATATGATATAAATACCTCACTATAACCGTCTACCTCTATTATATCTCCTACTTGTTCAGATGTTGTTATATTAAATAATCTTAATTGTGCTTTAAGATTATTATCAACAGCAGTATCTGTGGTAGAAAGTATAGCTTCAAAATAACCATCTAAAGATGAGAATTTATCAGAATCAACCTCTGCATAACCTATTACTAACCAACTGTCTTCATCTGTAGATGTTTGACTCGTAGATAATGTTATAAAAGAATCACCAATGTTTGCGCCTCGTGTTGAGGGAAATTGCCAACTTGCTTCAGTGTCAGAGTTTGCAATTAAAACTTGACCAGATATTGGGTAAGAAGAGGAATCTATTGATACAACAGTTGTTGCAGTTCTTAAGCCATCAGCTGTTCTATCATTAGATAATCTTAAATCATCAGTTTGAACAAAATATCCATCCGCATAATTTTTGGTAACTGCATCTTGAGGATCAATAGGATCTGCTAAATTAGTAATATTTAAACTATTAGCGTCATTACCATAAGCTAATACACCTGCCAAATCCTGTGATCCACCACCACCAGCAGTCCAAGATAAAATTCCATACCCATCTGTGGATAATACCTGGCCATTAATACCTGAATTCTCTGGTAATGTAAGTGTATATGTATCAGTATTATTTGAGGTATTTATAGTTACAATATTATTAGACTTATATAAATTTATATAACCATCTATTTGTATATCACTATGTATATGGGTATAACCATCTGGTATAATATTAATATTATATTGTGATATGATATTATCATTTAATGATATAACAATATCATAACCATCAGTAACATTTCCATAAGATAATACACCTGCTAATGACTGAGCGCCTTCTCCAGGTTCTATCCAAGATAAAACACCAACTCCATCTGTAGATAATACTTGCCCATTAGATCCAGTATCCTCTGGGAGTGTTAAGGTATAAGATGAAAGAGTTGATGGAGCATTTAACAACACTCTAGCATTATTATCGTTATTATAAAACGCTAATGAATATCCATCATATATATTAATTGAACCATCACCAAAGTTTATTTCTGATGATACCCCAACATTAATATATCCATCTACCTCTAGGTTACTTTGAATATGAGTATATCCATCTGGAATAATATTAATATTATCAGGAGATGTAATATTATCATTTAAAGATATAATAATATCATAACCATCAGTAATATTTCCATTGTTAAGAACTTGAGACAGTGTAGATGCTATTTCTATATTATCAACGTAGTTTTTGGTAGCTGCATCTTGAGGGTTTATAGGATCTGCTAAATTAGTAATATTTAAATTACCAGCTCCATTTCCACTAGCTAATACGTCTGTTAAAGTTTGAGAGCTAGAAGATGGGGCCCAATCCGCTTTCCATATCGTTTGATTTGTATGAACATTAGTAACTTTATTAAATAATATTTGGAACCATGGATCTATACTTGCAGCTCCAACCCCAGTAAACGCCAATTCAAAATCAGAATTAAATATAAAAGAAGGAGTTACTGGATACCCACTCCAACCAGCCCAGTTTTCTGGATTAAATGGATCTCTGGTGTTTTTAGAGTTAAAACCTATTCCGGCTGATGTAATACCACTTAATGTATCAGAAAAACCCATGATAATTGAAGATAAATTATCATCAAAAGATCTTCCTGTAAAAACAATTTGGTTGTAATCATTTTCTATAAATATTAATTCTCCACGACCTATATGTCCTAAATCAGAAATATATTGAGCAACTAATGCCGAAGTATTTGAATTAGCACTTATATTTATTAACGATGATGTTCCAGTGTCTATTTCTGCGGTAATTATATTCAGTCTATCTGAGGCTTGAGGAGCAATAGTTCCATATACAATTAACCAAACCCTGCTTACATCAGGATCAAAACCCATTACTTTTACTGATGAAAACTCATAAGTAGCATCAGATGGTAATGATATAGTATGTGTTACCACAGAATCACTTGGTCGTAATAGTTTTATTGATGTAATATCATCAAAAATAATTCTACCTTCTCCATCTCCATAATCAGAGTTATCATAATATAAATTCAAAACACCATTGGATGTTGTAAATTCAGTAACTACTAATTCTATACTTGATAAATTATCTAGCGCTATTTTATATAGAGCATTTGATCCGGCATTAATCCATATATACCCGGCCAAAATAATTGCATGATAAATATTACCAGCTGAATTTAATAATGATAAATCTATTGTATTTACTATTGAAATAGGTTCTCCCCGAGTAAGAACCCTTAATTCCCATTCATTAGTTCTATTTTCAGATAAATAAGAAACCCCACTGTTAATTACACACAAAGCTAACCATCTGTTATTATCTGGGTCATCTAACAATGTATGGCAAGATACATTTCTATAGGCAGTTTCTGATTCCTGATCTAATCCTAGCTTTATAAAATCAGGCCATTCATAAGTTCTAATAACATCTATTTCCTTAGATGTTTCCGAATCATATGTTTCTTGAGAAATGATATTTATACCGCAAAAATTAACAGATGAAGATAACATTCCATGAGTTAACTCTGGAATATAAAACTTATCATCATAAGATATACCTTTGCCAGGGCTAGTTAACTGTGTGGGTATTAATGTTAATACATTAGATAAATTACTATCATCATATGGAGGTAGTCCTGAGCCTACACCTCCTCCAATTATATTCCAAGTAGCAGATATGGAATCAAATCTAAGTATCTGACATCCAAAATTTTCTGATATAACTAAAGAAGAAGATCCGTCTATATTATAACCATCTCCATTAATTGTTATATTATTTGACTCTGCAGAGCCTGTAGTATCTTTAACTACACACCAATCATCATGTTGAGGATCCGGTATAAGTGTAATTTCTACCGGGATCCCAGTATTAACAAGCACCAACGCATATCCGCTGTATATGGTTGTATCTGATGATATTGAAATATTTTCCCACTGTCTATGTCTTTTTGACAAAACCCAAGTAGAATCTGTATATTCTAAAGTTATATGTTCAAAAGCACTTCGTAATAATAATGCATTAACTGTAGCATTAGGTATTAGACCTGTAATTGGAGCGCCAGGATCAATGGTTACATAACTAAGGTTTTGCCCTATTTTACCTGAAACATCCGAAATAAATGCTCTTGTAATGTTAGATGTAGATATTGTAATTGGATCGCTATCTAGTGATCGAATTATATTAAGAGAAGTATTTGGATTGGTTAAAGTATAACTAGAACCAGTTTCCGGAGTGTTTACTACAGAACCAGCCAGAGCATCTACATATCCTTTAGTAGCTACATCTTCTGGATGTATAGGTACAGATAAATTGCCTATTCTAGCTGTTGATGCATCAACTGATTCATACCCATCTTTTGCTAAAATAGTAATTTCTTGTAGGAATTGTTGGCTAAGTCGAACCATTTTTCTCCTGTTAAGGTTCGAGAATATGTTAAATTATGCAGTATATATGTTTTACCATATTATTACAAAACCCCATTGTGAAAATTAAGTGATGCCCCATTTGTTCATTAGGTATTCGGAGAACTGACCGGCTACTTCATCTGGCAAGCGATCCGTGATCGCAATTTCGGCGTAGTAGCTCTCCTTCTGGTTGGAAATTCTAAGTTGATTAAATTCTGCCCCACTAGTCCAAGGCTGTACAGTATCCGACACAAGTGTGCCATTCTGCCAAAGTGCAGCACGGCCTGGCTCCCGCACGATCCGAATCAGCATCCTTGAGCCGTAGGGCACCGTTGTTTCCACAGACACTGCGCCTGAAGCACCTACGCCAGCGTAAAAAGATAGGCTGCTGAACTGGCCGCCTGGGTTGCCGCCGTAGTCGTAGAGATTCATCCACCTGACGGAATCCATCAGAGTCAGCACTTCGGCAAACGGCCCGACCATCTGTGCGACAAGCCATAGCTCGAACGGCGTCGCGATCCCCAGGGAGGGCGGGGGCTGCACTCTGGATTCGTAGTCCGGCGCCCAGCAGTCCGAATAGTCTCCCGGCGCGGACAGGTGGACAACCCTATTGCCGTTCCACCTCGTATCGGTGTCGATGTTTACCGTGTAGGAGGTGCGCTTCCGTAGAGGTATGGTTCCGCGTCGTGGTTGCCATTCAAACTCTGTTACAGTAGAGGTTTCATCCCACCAAATATATGCATATGGCAATATAAATTCCGCAGGATCTGGAGCTATAACCTCTATCTTCCCTAATCTCACGGGTGGCTTTATCAAAACTCTCGGTTTAATGCGAACAACCATATCTATATCCCTAATTATTCCCGCAAAAAAGGCCGGGCTAAGCCGGTCTTTCAACTTCTAATATGTAAATATTCACATTTCGGGATATATTAATCCAGGTTTCATGAAACCATGAAACCCATCCCTCTTAGCATCACTTTGCCAATCATCCCATTTCTCTAATACATTATCCTGAAAATGTACCAATCTAATTTTTGACTTTATCTCCGCAGGTAATGTTACCAAAGATGTATAACGTGCATGTACTCCGCTCTTATACAGCGTTTCACAATCATGAAATATTATATCTGCTTCCCTATAATATGCCATCATACTAGTTTCAGGAGCATATTGTGTGTCTGTGGTCAAATATACCCTCTGGGATGTAACAGGATCTGTAAACATAAGCCCAAAAGAATCAACCACCGCATATTTTGCAGACACATGAATTGACTGCACAAGATCAAATTTAATACCGGCAAATTCAAAACTAGAATTCTTCTTTATTGGCTGGGCTTCAAAATATGTTTCTAAAGTAGCATCCTTACCCTCTAAACACTCTAAACTACCTCTCCAAGAATGATCCCATAAATCTCTCATTAAATGAGTTTCACAAAATAAAACAGGCTTTGATCCAGTCTTGTTCTTATATCTTGGATCAAAATATGTACAAAACGCAATGTAATCTATACCAGCGGCATGATCTCCATGAGAGTGCGAAATGTACAAAGCATCAATATCTAGATAACTAAACCCTAAATCATGTAAAGAAAATCTAATATCAGTGCCACAATCTATTAATAAACTCTTCGTTATACCATTATCAGTAACCCTAAGTAAGAAGTTTGTCTGATAATTATTAATAGTAAACGCAGACCCCGTACCTAATGCTAATAATTCAATGTTCATAAAACTTCCTCTGGTAAATAATTACTCAAAACTTACAGCGAGATTGTAATATTTTTTATAAGCATCTGGGTTTTTGTTATACAAAAACTTTAAAATAGGAGTTACATTTTCTTTACCATTGATTAGCTTTTTTATATTTTCTACTTTAGGACCATGAAAATGAATAATCTTTGCTTGTTCATCCCATCCTAAATATGGTCTCCAGTTATAATATTTGCATAAATGATCCCATTTGTTTTTATGAAAATCGAGGCAAGAAAACCCACTACGAGCCGTAGGCTCGGATGCGCCTACGGCGCAAGGCTTGTCCTGTGGGATGAATTGCCTCATATCTTTTGATTCTCTACATTTACACTCCCTACTGATCCGTAATAACACCCTCGATTCCATAATCTACTCCCCCAAAATTTCCTACCTTTTAACTTAGGAAATTATCCAAATATATGTACTGCCGATATACTTTTTAATATTCTTGATATATCATTCGGTCGGTCTCCTGGACCGACCTGAATGAATAAATGTACATGTTCTGGCATTATCTCTAATGCTTGAATTTT
>Ga0172381_10004751_pt1 | contig 13966 bp, 17 predicted proteins | sample Leawel6488metaG_FD_119754 | JGI IMG/M metagenome (GOLD analysis project Ga0172381, IMG submission 119754) | Leachate microbial communities from a municipal landfill in Southern Ontario, Canada - Leachate well 64-88 metaG | ecosystem: Engineered > Solid waste > Landfill > Unclassified | place... | reverse complement strand
TTGGTAGCTACGCGGCGCGGAGCTGCTTCCGGATAGACCCGGCGCGCGGTGGCTCGTTCGTCTGGTGTGCCGAGGCTCGACAGTGTCGCGAGCTTACCGAGAAGCTGCCGTACTGTGTCGGGAATTTCGCGGCAATATTTTACTTCGAGGCGCGAGGGCAGTATATCCGCTGCGGCGCCAGATTCGGGATAGTCGCTCTCTGCAGTGATGGGCTGTTGTTCGTATCGTTCTTGCTGCGCGATAAGCCATTGTTCTTGTGTCCGAATTTCGGGCATGTGTTGTTTCATAATCAATATAATAACACTCATGCTAATAAATGTCAATACCCGCTTGAAAAAACGACAGAGAAACGTTATACTACGTAACAAGTTTTATCATAACCTGATATAGGAGAACATTTCATGGCACAGCCAAAAAAACAGAGTAGCCCCCGCAAGACGGGCCTCCGCCGTAGCCACTTGGTACTGAACCTCGCGCGCCGCGTCAATGCGAAATCACCAGTCAAGGTCAAGACGACCAAGAACGAAACCGGTAAGAAGAAGTAGTTTTTACTGCTTCTTCTATGAGTTGAGTGGGAAATTTTAACAAAGAAAGAACCAAGCGCATATGGCCTCCAATCGTCATCTCGGACGAATCGTAGCACTACAGACACTGTACGAATATGAATTTCGTACTATGGCTGAAGATCCCGATGTCGATCTAGACGAAATCCTTGCTCGTAATCTCGAGCGATATGAGTCAGCGATCGACGATACGACGTTCGTCAAAACTTTGGTCGATGGCGTTATCAAAGAATCGACCGGTCTGGATGAAAAAATCCAACCGATAGCGCCTGAATGGCCAATCGAGCAGATTGCTCGTGTCGATCGATCTATTTTACGGATCGGTCTATACGAACTGCTCTTCGAACAAGCGAAAGTTCCGCCAAAAGTTGCTATCAACGAAGCGGTGGAGCTCGCGAAGGCGTTTGGTTCTGATAATTCAAGCAAGTTCATAAACGGGGTGCTCGGTACCGCGTTCCGTACGCTTGTCGAGGAGAAATCAGACAATGGCGACACCAAAGCTTGATAAATTCAAGAAGTATTTTGGAAAAAAACCTTCGATTCAAGAAATCGTTCGTGAGCCGACTGCGGGTGGCGTGGTATTTCGCCACGGCCGATCCGGCGACATTGAGATACTGCTGATTCAAGACGCCAAAGACCGCTGGACGATTCCAAAAGGTCATATCGAAGAAGGCGAGACTGCCGTTCAGACCGCTCGCCGTGAGATTGGCGAAGAGGCTGGGTTGCATGACCTTGATATGCTGGGGTGGCTCGGTAAAATTCATTTTCGCTATCGCCGTATCGATCGGCTCGTTCTCATGACGACGCAGATCTATCTAGTACGCGTCAAGACTGACGGTAATGAGATCCAAAAAGAAGAGTGGATGAACGGTATTAAGTGGTTCTCATTTACCAAGGCGCTCGATCTGATTGAATACGAAGATATCGCGAAATTAATGCTGAAAGCGAAAACAAGAATACGAGAGGAAAAGCTATGAGTGGGATGCCTACCGCTCCGTATGAGGAGTTTGCGCGCGAGAAATTAGGGATTGAATACAACGAGATCGAGCTGCTTGTTACGGCTCTGACGCACCGTAGCTATGTGAACGAGCACAAAAAGAGTGTGACGCGCCACAACGAACGACTCGAGTTCCTTGGCGATGCCGTGCTTGAGCTGGTTGTTACCGACTATTTATTCCGTAATTATTCCGAGCCGGAGGGCATCTTGACAAGCTGGCGCGCGGCATTGGTACGCACAGAGAGCATCGGCGAGGCAGGTGATAGGCTTGGTTATGAGCCACTGGTGCGCATGTCAAAGGGCGAAAAACACGGTTCGACTCGGGCGAGGCTCCAGATTCTTGCGAATGCATTTGAAGCAACGATCGGTTCGATCTATCTTGATCAAGGATATGACACTGCGAGCGAGTTTATTCACAAACACATTTTGAGTAAGCTGGATGCGATTCTAGCAGAGGGATCATGGCGCGACCCGAAGTCGCACCTTCAGGAGGTTTCACAGCGTATCGACGGTGCAACGCCGGTCTACAAGGTTATTTCCGAGGAAGGTCCCGATCACGACAAGGTCTTTACGCTCGGTGCTTACGTCAATAATAAGCTGATGGGCAAGGGAATCGGCCCAAGCAAGCAGCATGCCCAACAGCAGGCCGCTCGTGCCGCGCTAGTAGCTTACGAGAAACGTGAACCGCAATCGACAGATTGACATCGGTCGCGAAACAGTGTAGACTAGTTCAGAAGTAATAAAACAACTTATAAGTGAAGTAAAAGGAAGTTTTGATTTATGCTCGCAATTCGTTTGCAACGCCTAGGCCGCAAAGCCTACCCAGTTTATCGCCTCGCCGTCCAAGAAGGGCAGCGCCACCCATCGAGCGGTCGTGTTGTCGCCTATGTCGGCAACTACAACCCTCACACCAAGGAAGCTAGCGTTAATAAAGAATTGGCTCAGAAGTACCTCGACAATGGTGCGCAGCCAACTCCTCGTGTCGCGAAGCTACTTAAAGACGGCGGCGTAACGCTTCCTAAGTGGGTTAAGGAGTTTGGCGCCGACAAGAAGCATGTCGTGCGAAATGCTGAAAAACTACGCAAGAACCAGCCAAAAGAAGAGCCAGTCGAAGAGACGACAGCTGAATAAATAGTAGCCTCGTCGGCTCTGACGGACTGCAGACTAAACTAAAAAGACACCCCTCAGAGCGGGTGTCTTTTTGTCATCCGTGCCGCTGCGTAATTGCGATGGCTCGCGTAGTACAAAACCTGCTACAATAAGACTACGATATTTGTTAAGAGACCGTAAAAAGGAGACCTGTGGGCATGTCAACTATTGACCAGCAATTCGTAGAATATATCGTAAAATCGCTTGTCGGTAACCCCGACGACGTCGTTGTCGATCGCATTATCGATGAGAAGGGCGTATTACTAACGCTCACTGTTAATCCTGAAGACCTGGGGCGCGTCATAGGCCGTCGCGGCGTTACGGCACAGAGCTTGCGTACCTTGCTTCGCGCGCTCGGCACAAAGAATGCAGCGCGCTATAATCTGAAGATCGTCAACAATGACAACCCAGAGGAATCGACGCTCATTACTGATGATGATGCCGATGAAATTGCCGTTGTGGATAACTCTTCAGAGGCCGTTGTGGAAAAAGAGTCAAGCTACGCAAAAAAGTCTCGTGAAGAGCTTGCGGAACTCGACGACTTGGATATATAATCATTACCAGTTCACCACCACACTGAACTGCGAGAAAAACCAAACAAAAAAGCTCTTGCGAGCAAACCAAAATCAAGGTTTGAGAGCCTTATATGTGTTAAAAAGCCCACCTTCACGGTGGGTTTTTTGATTGTCGGGATTGTCGAGGGTGCCCCTAGTAGCTGCTGGCTGGTTATCGAGGGGCGACGAGCAGGTAGAGCGCTGTGCCGGCAATAACAAGTACTGCGCTCGTGAGGGTTAGGGCTAGAATGTGTCCGCCGGTACGACGGTCTGAGTACGACAGCATCTCTGGCCGCGTCTCCTCGGTGTCGGTGCTGGTATTTGCAAGTGCTGGGCCGCTAGTGTGCTGTGCAATGATTTGTGCATCCGAGGCGCTATCAACCTTAATGGCATCTGACAGCGGTGTTATTGTGAGTTTTCTGGTTTCTGCGGCGAGGCGCGCCGTTATTTCTTCATCAGAAAAAGAGTTTTGTGTGTGTTGTGTTCCCATATCCATACTGGTTATAGTTTACCATACCCTGAATATGAAAATAACCCACCGAACGGGCTCGAGCTGGACGGGCGTGATACGACCCGGGATGCGAAGTGCATCTACCAGATCGAGCCTGTTCGGCGGGCGATTTTCGGTGGGTTCAGTTGGGGGTGTGGAGTCGCAGCGTGTCGAACACCGCGTGCGGCGGTGAGGACAGGTACCGAGTGAGCTCGGGGGTCACGTGAAGCCAGTCTCCATCCTCCGAGAGGATGATGAGATTGGCGTCCGCCAACTCCCGGATACTCTGATCCAGATAGCTAACCTCGAGTGCGCACTCGGCGTGCAGCTGTCGCAGGCCGTCTTCGGGTTCGCGACGCAACCGAGCGCGCATGGTGCGATCGTTCGCCCGCGTCGTCAGCACGGCGAAGTACCACCAGTTCTTGAGGCCGACGACGTTAATCTCGACCCACGTCTCGATGGGGTGCGCCGAGAAGAAGGCGGGGAGTGCTCGGACGAGCGCCTCCATCTCAGTACGCCCCATGTGGCGGAACCGGATCTCGGAGGGTGTGCCGGGGAGTGCGACGCCCGCCGGGAGATCCCTGTAGTAGGCGTCGTACTCGCCGTAGATGCGCTGCGTGAAGGCGAGCGCAAGCAGCTCGGCTGGCGACGGGTTTTCATCCTTGCTCATTACGAATCCTTCCGTGTGCTCGTATGTGCTCGGGTGAGCAATACGTTAATTATACGATACCACGTATTTACAAAAGTGTCAATGCGTGCAATACTGGTAAAGATGAAGAAGTTCCAAGTCGTAACCCTCTTTCCCGATATGCTTTCCGGGGTTTTTGGCAGTTCGATGATGTGGAAAGCCCAAAAGGATGGCCTGGTTGAGCTCTCGACGATAGATCTACGGGAGTTTGGGCTTGGTCCTCGGCGGCAAGTCGACGACACGCCGTATGGCGGCGGCGATGGCATGCTACTAATGATCGAGCCGCTTTGGAATGCGGTCATGACGGCCAAGGCAAACGACCCGACGGCGAAAGTACTGCTCATGACGCCACGAGGGCCGCGCTGGACGCAGGCGATGGCGCAGGAGTACAGCGAGTCTGGTCATGGTTATATTTTCATCTGCGGGCGTTATGAAGGCTATGATGAGCGTATTATGGAGTTGGTTGATGAAGAGATTCGGGTTGGCGACTATGTCCTCACGGGTGGCGAGTTGCCGGCGATGACGATTGTCGATAGCGTTGTTCGGCTGATTCCGGGTGTGCTTGGGGGCGAGCAGAGCGCGGCGATTGAGAGCTTTGCGGACGGTGAGACGCTGGAGTTTCCGCAGTATACGCGCCCCGAAGAGTGGCACGGCCGTAAGGTGCCATCCGTGCTGCTCAGTGGCAATCACGGCGAAATAGCGAAGTGGCGTGCGGCGCAGTCGAAAAAAGCCGTATAGCCCCCGTCTGACCAGACGCTTCAGGGGGGGCGCTTCCTAACAAAAGACCTCGCTAGATGCGAGGTCTTTCACGGAGATATGTTGTGGTGGATATATCGTAGAGCGATGTTGCAAGTTTTTTGGTGTGTTTGTTTTTGTAACTTCGCTGTAAGTACAATACACTGACGGCACGTTAAGCACAAGGGTATTTTGAAAAATAACAACAACGGATCACTCACTTGCGGTATACTGTAACTATGAAATTGTTATTACGTCGTATTTTCCCAATTGAATTTTTTGAGCGACCTGAGTATTTTCGGGCATTGGTACTCGGGCTTCTGTATACCTTCTTCTTGATCCTGCAGTTATTCAGTTTCGAGAAATTTCCTGACGTTATTGCCGACTATCACGTCGGACTCCCGGGGCTTTTGGTTGCTATTGTGCTGACGTTTTTCGAGGCTGCGTCGTTGCCGTTTTTGCTCTCGACCCCGTTATCAAAGGTTGTGCGGAACTTGTCTCGATTCTCGACACTTCTCTCGGCCTTCCTCTGGTTGGGGCTGGCGACGTTGATTAATGCGCATGGCTATACCGGGAATGCCGGTATCTTCGGGGATACGCTTGCGAGTGCAAATGGGTGGTGGTTCGTTGGCTTCACGGGCTTGATCGCATTGAGCGCGTTGCTCGTAGTGTGGGAACTGCCTGCGCGACGCAGCGTTGAGACGACCGCTTAAAATCACAAAGGGATGTCTTAATAGGGTGCGTCTGCGTATGTGCCAGCTTTATACCGTTGGTTCGCGCAGTATGCCGCTTTTTGACACGAGGGGTTCGGTCGAAAGGTTGCGGTTCCAGCAGCAGGGACGACGTTCGCCGGCTTCGAGCTTGGAGCAGGCGACTTCGATCCGATGCCTGCGAGTCGCTTCGCTATTCGTAGAACGGATCCAGCGCACCCATTCCCAGTGGGCGAGGGGCGTGACGGTATTCCAGAGAGCATGAGCTTGCGGATGGGCGGCCAGTGCGGTTGAAATGTCATCGGGAACGTTTGGTTCTGACCATTCTTTGATTGGTGACAGGGCGACTGAGACGGTATCACCGGTCGTGGCGTGGATGGCTTTTTCGAGCGAATCGTCGATATGCAGCCAGTGGCTCCATCTGCCATCGGGCTCAAGCGGGGCGGTGAAGGGGGTATTGTTAATCACTCCTTTTACCATGACTTGTCCGCGCGAGGGCAGCTCTTTTGATGCGTTTTCCGGCACATGAAGGATAACCCATCCGTCGATGCTGTACAGAGTGGTAGAAAATGCAATGGTCGGCAAGTCATCCATAGTCTATTTAAGTGTAGCACCGTTATTCACCCCTATCCAGCTCAAATGCGAGGCGGCCAGCGGCCAGAGACCTAATATTCGTAATTTTTATATGAATCAAACCGGATATTTGCTTCTGGAGTGCCAAGTAAAAGGAGGCCCTCTCGCATGCTATCGATGTATACTGGCGGACCAGATATGCAAAATTGCGTGCTCGGATTGCCGTTCGCGCAGGCAAGGATGCCGTCGGCGGTTATCTGCTGTGGTGAGATGATGGTTTGCGATGATGTGAATGGAAACGGATGCAGCAGGTCGTCAAATACGGCGTCGTCGACTGAGCGCAAGCCGTAGAGCAAGCTGATGTTCCGGTGTGATTCGTTTTTCCCGACGGCGGTGAGAATGCTAATTGCCGAGGCGATACCAATTCCGGCGCACGCAAAAACGAGCGGGATATTTGGGTTATCTGGCAAGACAACATCGCCGCGCGGTTTGTCGATCGACATCTTGTCCCCTGGCGATAATTCGGTAAGGTGCTGCTTAAATACGCTTCGCGGTTCGGTAATGCGTGTCATGAACGCCACGGTCGTGTCGAGTGGCTGGGAAATGAGCGTGAATGTTCGGTGTTGCTTGCCGCTAGGGTCGGAAATTTCAAATGGGAAGCGAAAGCGCGCGTATTGTCCAGCTATGAAGGATAGCGGCTCTGACGCGCGAAAGGTATAGCGCCAGATAGTTTCGGTGAGCTGGTCGCGTGAAATAAAGGCGAGGTCCGGCATGGATCAGTCGAGGTTGGTGATGCCGTTAAAGTGGTCTTCCTCTTCGTCTGCTTTGGTTGGCTGTACTGTGTCGCGCAGGTGTTGCGGACCAGAATAAATAGTATAAAGCTTGACGGGCTCGTCGCTGGTATTGATAATGTTGTGCCATGTGCCGGCTGGAACCATCACGATTGAGCCGTCGCGCAGATCATATTCCTGCTCGCCATTATTGACGATAGCTTTCGCGGTGCCACGTTCAATGCGGATAAACTGGTCGATACCATGAATCTCGTTGCCAATCTCAACACCGGGTTCTAGGCTCATGTAGACGAGCTGCGCGTGGTTAAAGGTATTGATAACTCGCCGGTAATCGGTGTTATCGGTCGAGTCTTGCTCGATATTGGTTGTAAATACGCGACGATTTGCCATGGCACCTCCTTTACTGGGTTGTGAACTCAGTATACACCACTTGCTGAAGTGGTGTATGGACGGGCGCTATTCGGATTGCGCTGCGACAAGCCGGGTGAGCTCAGCGCGTGGAACATCGGCACCGAAGACATTCGTACCCGCTTCGAGTTTGCGTCCCTCGTGAAGGGTGCCGATAATGAGCGGGTCAAATCCAAGAGAATCGACGAACGTGGCAACGGTTTGGGTGTCGCTATCGTTGTCGCCGGCGATAGCGATAGCTTTTCGACCCTCGGCACCACGGGGCTTTGGTTCGTCGTAAAGATCGTGGTAGCTCATATGATTGAGAGCTTTGACGACTCGTGAATCATGCAGAAATGCCTGAACGGCGCTGCTTGACGGAAGGCCTTCGGTGATGAAATCATTCCGATCGCCGTCGACTTCCCACCAATAATTCATGGCGTCGATGACGAGTTTGCCGCTCAGCTGGGTAACGGGCAGATCGCGGAATTTACTGAGTGGTAGTGCGAGGATGACGATGTCTGCATTTCGCGCCGCTTCGGCGGACGAGGCGGCACGCGCACCGGGTACGAGAACTTCGATCGTGAGCGCAATTTTTTGCGGATCACCAGAGCCGGAAATATATACCTCGTAGCCTGCTTTGCGAGCCAGCTGCGCGAGAGTGGTACCGAGCTTGCCAGCGCCAAGAATGCCAATAGTTTGAACAGCGGGTGTCACGATTTCTTGTGCTCCTCAAGGAGCTCGCGAACGCGCGGTATCACCTTGGTGGCAAAGAGCTCGATAGTGCGGCGGCGCGACGTCGCAGGGACAGGGCCGAACCCGTAAACGAGGTCGAATCGCTGTACGCCGATAGCTTTCATGGCTTTAACGATTTTTTGCGCGACCGTTTCTGGCGAGCCGACATACATCGAGCCTCGTTCAACTTCGCTCATAAAATGCTCTCTCGTCATCGGCGACCAACCACGAGTCGAGCCGATGCGGTCCATGGCTGTTTTGAAGTAAGGAAATGCTTCCTCGATAGCTTTTTCGTCAGTATCGGCTATATAGCCCGGCGAATGCATGCCAAGCGGATAGATTGGTTTGCCGAGTTCGTTTGCGGCGCGTTTGTAGAGCTCGGCGTATGGCGTGAAGCGCTCGGGCGAGCCGCCAATAATTGCGAGCATGACGGGAAACCCATACGCAGCAGCACGGACGATTGACTGAGGCGAGCCGCCGACACCAACGAAGGTCGCAAGGTGTCCGGACTCGGTCTTGGGGAACACGTCCGCATTAGTAAGCGAAGCGCGCAATTCGCCACTCCATGTGACGGGCTTTTCGTCGAGCAGCTTCGAAAATAGATCGATTTTCTCCTCGAATAGTTGATCATAGTCGCGCAGCTCGTATCCGTAGAGAGGAAACGATTCGGTAAATGAACCTCGGCCAAGGATTACCTGAGCGCGACCGTTCGATAGTGCATCGATGGTCGAAAACCGTTCGAATACGCGCACTGGATCGTCGGAACTGAGCACTGTGACTGCGGAAGCGAGCTTGATGTTTTTTGTTCGCGTCGCGATGCCGGCAAGGACGACGTCCGGGCTTGAGATGGAATACTCAAACCGGTGGTGTTCGCCGAGGCCTATAGCATCGATGCCGAGCTTATCGGCCAGAACCGCTTCATCGATAACTAGTCGGAGCGATTCGGCATAGTTCATCAGGGCGCCGTCATCTTTTACGGCAATATCGCCAAATGAATTAATGCCAAATTCATAGGGTGAAGCAGTGGGGGATTTTTTAGTCATAGTGCTCAGTTTTTCCGTGTGTTCTCGGTTGTTATTTTACGAAAGTAATTGCGCTCATCCAGCCGCCCTGAAGCTGCTCTTGCGTTGCCATGTGGATGAGTTGCATGCCTTCGAGGTGGCGGGCGTTTTTGAGTGCTCCGGTATCGACTGGGCGCATGCCGCCGTCGCGGACTAGTTCTGCAACTGTCTTCTTGGCTGTTTCATCGTCGCCGGCAATAAAGACGTCCAATGGGAACCCACCGGCCTTGCCGCTCATCAGTGTGCCGGCGAAGGTTGTATTAAAGGCTTTGACGATGCGGGCATCGGGCAGGGTTCGTGCGATTTCCTCGGCGCCGGACGTGCCAGCTTCGGGAATCAGCTCGAAAGTAGTAAAGTCGACAGGGTTAGTTATGTCGATAACTGTTTTGTTGGCGAAGTTGTCATAGTGGCTCGCCACATCAGTGATGGCGTCGTAAGGGATGGCAAGGATGACGAGGCCGCCGAGATCGGTGCCGATTGCAACAGCCTTGGCTTTGTCGCCGAGTTCTTTGGCGAGTTCTTCGCCCTTGCTCATGTCATGAGCATGTAATTCTACGGTGTGTCCACCGGCAACCATACGAGTTGCGATGCCGCGCGCCATATTGCCTGTACCGATAATGCTAATCATCATATTGACTTCTCCTTTTGTAAGTGATACAATTTATATAGTAATTAACATTATAAAGTACTATATAAATTAAAGCAACTACAAAATGGCAACTTTAGACACGACAAATCGCATCTGTATTCCGAGCCTCAAGCTGCTCGGCGACTATTGGACGCTCCGTATCGTTGACGTATTGAGTGAAGGTGAGCTCCGCTATGTGGAGATACGTCGCGCGATCGATGACATGAACCCTGTTACACTATCAAATCGGCTCAAAAAAATGGAGGCAACGGGACTTATTACGCGCACGGAATCATCTCGTGCCGACGTTTCCTATGCGCTGACCGAACTTGGCCATAGGGCGGTTCCTGTGCTCGAGGCGGTCAATACCTACTCTGCGGTCGCGGCAGGGCTAGATGTGCAGAACAAATCTTAGCCCATAGGGAGAGAAGATATATCTCGAGCGGATAGGTGACCCGTTTTTTCCGGATGCTCATTTTTGACATATGCATTATTGGTCTCTGCCGCCGATGCGCGCGCAGAGCAAACTGAAAAATATGTGAAGAATGTCGCATCGACCTACGAGCTGCTGATATACACTGTGCGTGCATAGTGTTAATGAGGAGGTAGCCAATGGGGTTTTTGAATCGCAAATTACACATACGGTACATTTTCGCTGCGATAACGATATTTTTTGCGACGGCGATTGCTCAGACCATTCCCGGTAGTCGGGTTATGGCGGCGCCGACGGGTGTGCAAAATGCCAGTCTCGAAACCACCGTCAACGGTGTACCGACTTGTTTTGAGCAATCGGGGTGGGGGAGCAATACGGCGACGTGGTCTCCGTCGACCGACGCGCACACGGGTGGCAATGCCCAGTTGCTCACTATCTCAAATTACACCGGAGGTGATAGGAAGTTGCTTACAGGTGAAACGGCGAGCTGTGGGCCAGCGGTCGTGGCTGGCCAGACCTATAATATCGGGATATGGTATAAATCAACCGCTACTAAGAATAATTTGACAGTATTCCGTCACTCCGCTGCTGGATGGGCATATTGGACCGACCTCGCAAGCTTCCCTGCGAGTACTGTCTGGACGAATGCGACAGCGACCACTCCCGCCGTTCCGACTGGAGCCGATCAGATTGCGTTCGGGATGTCTATAGCGGGGAACGGTACACTGATCACGGATGATTATTCATTTGCCAATGCAAGTGGCGGCACGACAACAACAGGCGAATTGATGCAGAATCCGGGATTGGAGCAGATTGCTGGTACGGTGCCCGCAAACTGGATGCGCTCGGGTTGGGGTGATGGCGTCGTGACTGGTGGTAATACGACGGATGCCTTTACGGGTGCGAATGCCTATGAAATTACATTAGCCAATCGGACGACTGGAGACTATAAGTTGCTTCCCTCTGATGCTGCGGCTCCGGGAGTAACACCTGGCGAAAAGTACTTGCTTACCGTTTATTATAAGGCGACCGCTCAATCCAACATCACGCTCTTTACGCATAGTGCGTCGGGTTGGGCTTATTGGACGGACCTGAAAGTGTTGCCGCCGGTCGGCGTCTACACTCAGGCTACTGCGACGACATCGGCGATTCCGGCGGGCGTTGATCAACTGGCGTGGGGCGTGTCGCTTGCGGCAAACGGCACGCTCAAAACTGATGCGTATTCCATGACGCAATCCGTGACACCACCACCGACGACTGGGGCGACACAAGGACGATGGTCAGTGTTGAATTACAATATGCCGATCCGCGCGATCCACTCGACCCTGCTCAAGAACGGCAAGGTGCTGCTTATCGCAGGATCGGGCAATAGTGTCGAGAACTTTAACGCCGGGTCATTTAAGGCGAGTGTTTGGGACCCCGTGGCGAACTCGTTCCTAACACTCGACGTACCGTCCGATATGTTCTGTGGCGGGCACGTGACGCTGCCAAACGGCAAAGTGCTGATTCAGGGCGGCACGAGTTCGTACCCGACGGATCCTCTAGCGGTGAATTACGGCGGCATAAAAGATTCATATATATTTGACCCTGACACAAATATCTTCACGCGCACCAATGACGCGAACGAAGCGCATTGGTATCCGACGCTTACGGAGCTCGGAAACGGTGATATTTGGATGGCGGGCGGGTTAAAGGCTGATACGACCGGTGCGGTGAATACCGAGATGTTCAGCTTTAACCAGAGCGCATGGCTGCCGACGGCTCAGATTCCGCAAACCTGGAAGTTCTGGGGGCTCTACCCACACATGTTCCTGTTGCAGGACGGCCGATTATTCTACAGTGGTGGCCACGTGTTCGGTAATGGGCTGCCCGGATCTGGCGCGTCGCTCTACAACCCGTCGACGGCGTCGGTTGTCGACGTTCCTGGCTTGCGATACAAAGACATGCGCGACCAGTCGGCGTCCGTTCTGCTACCGCCGGCACAAGATCAAAAAGTACTGATAACGGGCGGGGGTAATATCGACACACAGAACCCCGCGATTAGTGCGACCGACGTGATTGACCTGAAGGTCGCCAATCCCGCGTATGCAGCCGGTCCGGATTTACCGGGTCCTGGCAAGATGTATATTAACTCAACGATTCTGCCAGATCGGACGGTATTTACGAGCAATGGTGCGCAGCTGAATCGAAATGCGTCAACCGATGTCATGACGGCGCACATCTATAATCCTGCGATGAATTCGTGGGCGGCAATCGCGGCGGATCCAATCGCGCGCCAGTACCATTCGTCGGCGATTCTGTTGCCTGATGGTAGGATAGCGGTCTTTGGGTCGAATCCCGGCGATGGCAGTTTTGAATTGCGCATATCCTTGTACGAGCCGACCTACTTGTTCAAGACGCCGCGGCCTTCGACGACCGGCACGCCGAGAAGCGCGACGTACGGACAGGCGGTTACGTTTAGCGCGACGACTTCGGGCGCGAAGCAAATTAAGTGGGCTCAGCTACTCCGTCCAATGTCGGCGACGCATCAGTCCGACCCGAATCTGCGCCTGGTAGACCTGCCATTCACCGTCAATAACGGAACGGTGAGCGCGGCGATTACGACGAATCGCAACCTGTTGCCTCCGGGGCCGTATATGCTCCAAGTAGTCGATACTGACGGCATACCCTCAGTGGGCCAATGGATTACGATCAACTAGCACGAAAACTTTTGTTGCGCAATTTGCCATTTTATTGAAATCGTATTGGTGATATATGGACAGTCGGCTATGATAGCTGTGGGTTCCCTGTCTTTTTAATGTCAGGAAGGAACCTTTTCAATTCGGTCCATCAAATACTTCGTTTGGAGGAGTAACATGCGGCTACGACGTGCAGTATCGTTCGGCGTGGTTGGAGGTGTGGTATTCGTGGGGGCGCAGCTGTTGCTGTATATCCTCGTTGATTACCTGTATTGGTCGCCACAAGTGGCCAATATTGTCACATTGGCTCTGAGCGTTTGGGCGAATTACGAGCTGAACCAGCGCGTCACATGGAAGCATGTGCCACGTGAGTCTCGGCAAGTTCAACGCTTTGTGATGAGTAGGCTAGCAACCTTGGCGCTCAGCGCCTTGGTGTTCAACGTGCTCATCGTCGCGTTGGAGGTTCACTATCTGATCGCGAACGTCGTTGGCGTGGTCGTCGGGATGGTCGTGAACTTCATCGTGTCGGACAAGTGGGTGTTCATCGCGAACCCGCGGACGAGCAATCTGAAGCTAACGTGGAGAACCACCGCTAAGACTGCTGCTTTGATCGGCGGTATTATGTTGGCGGCATGGATCGCTTCGCCTGGTGTATTCTTCTCGACAATCTTCACGGGTCTTGCGGTCATCGCGATTGCGGCGGTCTGCTTGAATCTGGTTGCCGGGTTGTATGTGCATCGCAATGAATCGTCGTGGCGGCCAGCTCCTCAGCTTGCCGATATTGCGCGACCGTT
>Ga0172381_10004750_pt1 | contig 13968 bp, 23 predicted proteins | sample Leawel6488metaG_FD_119754 | JGI IMG/M metagenome (GOLD analysis project Ga0172381, IMG submission 119754) | Leachate microbial communities from a municipal landfill in Southern Ontario, Canada - Leachate well 64-88 metaG | ecosystem: Engineered > Solid waste > Landfill > Unclassified | place... | reverse complement strand
GAATACGATGAAACAGTCGATGGAAAAATAGACATCGCCATAGACGACGAAGTTTCATTTGATATGGCTGATAAAAACATTATAGTAAAAACCAAATAAGAGATAGATTGGGAGGAATCAAAAGTTCCTCCATTTCTGTCCCTTACAAGACAGAAAATACTCTTAGGAGCTAATATGCAACAAGAACAAACAGAAACAGAAAAACAAGCACAAAAAGAAAAAGAAGAAAAAGAAAGAGAAGAAAAGGTTAAAAAACACCAAATGTGGCTTAAAAAAGTTTGTTATGTATAAGAGTATAAAAGGGAGAAAACTAACAAATATTCTCCCTTAATTTATCAATTCACTTCTCAGAAATGAGATTAAATAGTATATAATCCTTGGGAGGTATTTAGCTCGTTCGATTCGAGTTAAAGGATATGAGTTCACCGCCTTCGATAAGGCGGCCAATAGGGAACTTATTGGCATATCTCTCCTGGATTGTATATTATTACTTAAAATTTAACAACATGAAACAACTATACGCAATCATAGAATTTAAAGGTAAAAAAATAATACCACTACAAATATACGACAAAAACAATCCCTGTGGTAGATTACTAACATTCTCAAGCCTTAAAAAAGCAGACAAATACGCATACGACCACGAAAAAGCACAAGAAACAAACTGTAGAGTTATAAGTTTAAATTCAATAATAGACTAACATGAAAAATACAATAATATATCAAATCTGGCTAATCGTTGGGGGAATACTACTACAACAAACATATTACCACAAATACTGGATAATGCTCCTAATAATACTAACTATCCTTTCTATAGAACTAATAAACGAAAATTATGAAAATAAAGAATCTGATTAAAATTATAAATCCATACTGCCGATCAATAACACATAACGGAAAACATTACAAAGCAACACTACCAACCGGAAAAGTAATAACAATATCATCAACATCAAGTGATAGCAGCTTCCATAAAATGGTATTCCAAGATTTCAGAAGACAAGGAATTATTATTAATGATTTAAACAAAAATAACTAATATGATTCTAAAACACGGAATGAAAATAAAATGCTATCTAGAAGGACACAATATAGAAGAAGCTAAAATATCCATAGATCCACCGGCTTTCGGTGAAGAACAAATTTTTATCTGTCAAAACACAGCGAGCGGAAACGAGGCACAACAAATGTTTGGATACAAATACAGTTGGTTAATAGGAAGTAGAAGTTTAAACTACGATAGACTCACAGAACTAGCAATAATAAACAGATACGAAATAGATATACTTAAAACACAAAAAGAAAACGAACAAACACACAAACTTATCAACCTAGGCAAAGAATTCAACATAAAACAATAAATATGAATAACCCAAAGGCCGGACAAAGAGTAATCTTAAAAAAATACATATATAAAGATAGACCATCGAACCCTCTATGGGGAGGAATATACGGAAAAATAAAAGGAACAATCATAAGGTTTTTAGAGTCATCTGAAATTGAAGTTAAATGGGATAACAAAATAAAAAACACATACTTCCTCTCAGATTTAACACTCATCGAATCGACACACCAATCAACACATAAAATTATTAACATAGGTCAAGAATTTAATATAAAACAATAATATGGAAAAACCCAAACTAATACTAATAAAAAGCCTAATCCATTTAGTAAGAATGATAGAAGAGGGTCATACCAATTACACAATAATGTTAGCTGGAGGATTAATAAGAAGCAGCAAAAAAATAAGATATGACTCAAAAACACACAAATTCAGAATATTCAACTCAATTGATGATACAGAACAAATACTAACAGTAAAAGAAGTCTTAAATCCAAAACTAACAAATATTGGAAAAGCTATAACATTACAAGCCCTCTATATGTACACATAACAATAAAAGAAATAAATATAAAAAAATTTAATATTAAACAATAAAAACCATGTTAAAACCAATAGCATACTACCATCCAATTGTATTTGGATGTGACCCAGAATTTTTCTTCAACAATGGAGAAAGAATAATAGGAGCAGAAAAAATAATTCCCAAAGAAGGATTACATGCAGGAGCAGGACAAGGAAAAATCATAATTGACGGAGTACAGGCAGAACTAAACCCAAGACCAAGTACATGCAGAGAATTATTAGCAAGCTCAATTTCAGACTGTTTTAGAACTCTATACGAAAAAACAAAAAACGACCAAACTCTTAAAGTAATATTTGATCAAACAGTTCAAATAACAAAAGAAGAACTAGACACACTAGATGCAAGCTCCAGACAATTCGGATGCTCACCAAGTCACAATGCACACGACAAAAAAGCAAAAATAGGAATTAAAGATGCATCAAAGTATATGTCGAGGTCTGCAGGAGGACACATACATATAGGAAAAAATACACCAACAGGAACAAAAGCAGATAAAATCTTCAAAAAAACACCAGAAAGACTAGTAAATATGCTAGATATCATTGTTGGAAACACATGTGTATTACTAGACAGAAGCGAGGGAAACAAAAAAAGAAGAGAAACCTACGGAAGAGCCGGAGAATACAGATTACCGACACACGGACTAGAATACAGAACCTTATCAAATTTTTGGTTAAAAGATTACGCATTAATGTCTTTTGTTATGAGTATGACAAGACTAGCAGTCTCTATTGTAGTTACATCAACACCAAAAAACAACATAGAAAAAGAAATACTATCAAAAATAAAAATAAAAGATATCACTAAGGCAATAAATGAAAACAACTTCGCATTAGCACAAGAAAACTTTTCTAAAATACAAAAAATACTAACAGAAATAACACAACCAACCAAAGATAAATACGGACGCAAAATCCAATATGAAAATTCCCCAATAACAGAAAATACACTGGAACTATTCAACCATTTCACCAAAAAAGGAATAGACTACTGGTTTAAAGGAAACATAATAAAAAACTGGATAGAATATAGATCAAACAAAAAAATCCCAATGGGATGGGAATCATTCTTACAAACGGTCGTAAAAGAAGATAAATTAAAAGAAACAATAAACTAATCATATGAACATATCAGACACATCCTGTTGTGGATTAGACGAATTTCAAGATATTTCAGACGAACCAAACAACAAAGAAATACTTAAAAAAATGAAAAGACACTATCATCATGATTCGTGGGGAGAAAGCCCAAATAGTGTAGAAGAAGGAAACTTACCAACGTTCATATTATTTACTGGAGTAACAAAAGAAAAATACGGATCTAATTTAGAAAAATTCATATTAAAAAATAAATACGGAACAATAACAAAAACAAAATCAAAATTAAACTCAAACTCCGGAAACCAAATAACAGCATGGATCTGGACACTAAACAAAAAAAACTTAGTAAAAAAACTAAATACAATAAAAGTCGAACCAAAAGACGAATAAAAAATAAACCATGAAAAAAATAGCAATAACATCCTCCATAATCAGTAAAGATAATAGGATAAACACAGCATATATTACCGCCTTCACAAACAACAAAACACTTCCCATCATCATCCCCACAATCGTAAACAAAATACTTGATTATACAGATCCTAAGAAGGAAAAAGAGTACAAAGAAAAAGCAGAAGAAATTGCAAAAACTTGCGATGCTTTAATCCTAACAGGAGGAGCAGATATAAACCCACTCATTTACGACAAAAAAAACAACAACTCAATAGCATGTAATACAAAAAGAGACAAAACAGATCTCTACCTAATCGAAGCATTCATAAAAGAACAAAAACCAATAATGGGAATATGTAGAGGTATGCAAATCCTAGGATTAATCTTTAAATTACCTAACTTCAAACAAAACTTAAGTAATATTGAAGAATTACACAATGCAAATACAAATGAATTAGCAACGAGACAAGAATTTGCACACACAATAAAAATCTATGGATCACTAGAAAAATACTTCATAGAAAACAAATACATAACAGAAGAAAAAGAAAACATAAATGTAAACTCATTCCACCACCAAGGATTTGCATTTATAGAAAGAAAACAAGAAAAAACAACAACAATAAACACAAAAAAAGAAATAGAAGAAATTAACGAAAAAACCGAACTAAACATTCTTGCATCTACAGATAGAATTATAGAAGCCTTTGAACATAAAAAATTACCAATTTTTGCAGTACAATGGCATCCGGAAGAATACGGAAACAAAAGTGCAATAATAAATTACTTCATAAATAAATATCTAAAAACATAAAGGTCGTAAACAAAAACAAAAAAAAGAAATGATTAAGTGTCCACATTGCAACGCAGAAATAGAATACGCAAAATTCACTATGGATGTAGTAGAATACGGAACAGTAAACTTAAAAATAGCAGAAAATGGAGAAGTTTATGCAGAAAATTACGATACGGATAACTCAGATTCAGGAAACACAAATCTAGAATGTCCAGAATGTAACCAAGAAATAAATACATCCGAATTAATCGTAACAGAAAACCCAACACAACAAAAAACAACATATAAAATAGGAGATATTGTAAATATAAAAACACTAAAAAACACAAAAGGAAAAATAAAACAAATTTACGGAGAAACGGCCGTAGAAATAATCATTACAAATGGAAAATATAGAGGCAAATCCCTAAATTATAATATAAACCTAATAGAAAAAGTCGACAAAACAATAGATAACGGGGAATCAGAAAACATAGACCTAATAATAGAAAGAGACGAAGAAGAATACACATTAGACCCAATAATAAACATGGGAGCAATATGTCCAAAATGTAAACACTTATTCGCCTCAAACAACAATCAACCAATCATAAACAATCCAAACATATTTGGACAAACAAGAGAAACAAACGACGAAGTAACCATATGCCCAAAATGTTTACATGAATTCAATAGAACAAAAGAATTGCAAAAAATAATTAACAATAAAGGTCCAAAAAATTAACAACAAAAAAAATGTCAAACTTAAAATTCAAAATAGGAGCAGACCCAGAATTCAATCTAGAAATGGAAAACAAAAAACTAGATGCGGCAGCAACAATAAAAACACTCCTAACATCAAACAAAGAATTCAAAATAAGTTCAAAGGGAGATGGATACTCATACAAAAATTTTGGGAACATAGGCTGGGACGGACATAACGCCACAGCAGAAATAAGACCCTCAGCTGAAAATACCCCCAAAGATCTAGTTAAAAATATGGAAGAAATATTCAAAAAATTCCATGAAATTGCCCCATCATTCCAAATGTCAACCTTAAGCAGATACGCTCCAATAGGAGGACATGTACACTTTGAACTTTCAAATAGTCTAACAAAAGACCAACACACAATGAAAGCAAAAGTACAAGCAATACATAAAAGAATGGCATCATTCTTGCTTCCACTCACTCTAGGAGAAAACAAAGTAAACCAAATGGTAAGAATGAGATCATCTTCAAGATATGGAGAATATTGTACACCAGATATTTCATTCAGAGTAGACGCACAATACAAAAAAACAAATGGAGATCCAGGATACACATACGAACTAAGAACACAATCGGCTGAATGGCTAACAACCCCACAAATAGCAAAAGCAACATTAGCGTACTTAGCAACAGTATATAATGAAATAACAAACAATCCAAAACAATTCAACGAAAAATACGGAGATATTATAATCAGAACTAACGAAATGGGAAATGCGCTCCAATCATTAGCTTTAACTGAATACAAATTAATAACCACCGTAGTATTCAACAAAATTAAAAAATATATAAAACAATTCGAATTATACGAAACATATAAAGAAGAAATAGATTATATATTAAATCCAAATAAAGTATTAGCAGACAAACAAGCTGCTGATTACGACATAAGAATTGGATGGGGATTACAACTACAAGAAAAAGAAGCACCAAAGAAAACAATACTATCAGAAAAAGAATTCCTCAAAATATCAAAAGATAAAGATATAGAATCATTGAGTAAAATCTACAAAATAGATTACAACAATGATCTCAACGTAAAAACATTTACAGAAGTATTGTCACAAAAAATGGCAGCATTTAACTGGAAATTAAGTAAACAATTCTTCTTCTTCGGGATAAGAAAAGGAATAGAATCCTACATCATTATGAATGGTGAAAAAGAAGTCATATCTGGACTTGAAATAGCAAAAACAAAAAGCGATCAAGAGACAATCCAAAAAATAATGACAAATATGTATAATACCTATACAGAAGAATACCAAGGACAAGAAAAAAACAAAATAAACTTCATAACAGGTAAAATAGAAAAAACAACAAAAGACATATTCATTATTGGAATTCCCTACAAAGATAGAGTTGAATTAAACACCAAAAAATTCATAGAAACAGTATATAATGTAGATAAAAACATTATTAAAAAAGCAGAAAAAAACAATAAAGAACTTATTGACGACACAAAAGAAACCGACGCAAACAAAGGCGAAATATTCAAAATAATCAATAAATTAAGTAAAGAAGAAGAAAGAAAAGAAATCGCAATCGAAGCAAATGGAGACGACGAAGTAAAAACAAACAATACAATAAACCAAATAGAACAAGAAGTATCCGAAGACACTGAAGAAACAGAACTTCTTGAGGAAAACAATGAAGATATAATAGAAACTGGTATTTCCGCCCCCCAAGAAATACTACAGCCAAATCAACCGGTCGAAATTACTAGAGCAACAAGAATTAACGAATAAACAAAATGTGTGGAATACTAGGAGCAATAAACACAAACCACAAGAGTGGAGGAAAAGAGATAAAAGCTAAACCAGTTAACGAATGGATCTTAAGCCAATATGAAGATCAACACAAAAGAGGAACAGAAGGTTTCGGAATAATTACAATTAATGAAAAAGATGAGATAAAAATAATGAGAGCAACAGAACCGATAAAATTCATTATTGATCTTAATCTAAACGAATCAAACAAAATTATTGCCCATCACAGAAACCCAACATCCACAGAAAATAAAATGGCTCAAACACATCCAATAATAGTATCAAATGGATCATTAAAATATGATTATGCAGTAGTACATAATGGAGTCATATCAAACGATAAAGAACTACAAAAACTACATGAAAGTTTAGGTTTCGTATACACAACAAAAGAAATAAAAAGCTACTCAACAACATACACATGCGAAAACTTTAACGACACAGAATCAATCGCAATAGAAACAGCGAGATTTATCGAAAAACAAACACCAACAATAGGAGCAAAAGGATCTATGGCTATTATTGCATTACAGATCAACAAAAAAACCCAAAAAGCAGAAAATATATTTTTCTTCAGAAATGGAAGCCCATTAAATATGAGCAAAACGAGAGGAAAACTAAGACTATCCTCAGAAGGAGAAGGAAATGCAATTGAAGAAGACGTAATGTATAACTGCGAAATTAAAGGAGATATGAAACTCCTTAAAAGATCAATAACATATAAAGTTATTGAAAAAGAAGAAAAACCAATAATATCAACATATCTACCAAACGCAGGATACAACTTCAACAAAAATACTAAAGAAATAGAAAAACCAAAAAACAGACAAGAAGACATTGAAGAAAAACTAGATAACCAAGAAACTGTTATAGACGTCTCAATTGAAAATTTACCAGAAAAATTCGATGAATACTTCAATCAAGAAAAGGATAACATAGACGCAATAATAGACAACTTTGGATTAGAACTCGACACAAACCCAGAAAAAATAAACGTAGACAATACATTAGTATTAATAGAAGAAATTCTATTAAGAATGGCAGATACAGTCAAAAAAACAAATGAATTATTCGAATCAGTCGGAGGACAAGTGACAGAATATATAGGAGACCCAACAGACTACATTAATAAAAAAGAAATGTCTACACCTGAAGAAGACTATGAAGGAAGACATATACCTAGTTATTAAAATGTATCCAACTAAAGAAGAAATTCTTAAAGAACCACAACCTCCAATTGAAAAAGAATTAACCATAATTAAAAAATGGAAAAAATTATTCTATAAAAATTGGAATAATAAAAAAGAAACAAAAAAAGAAAACCAAATAATTTCATTATTAAAAACAATTTGCAATAATTATGAAATTAAAAATCCAAAAGTCAAGTTTGACAAAAAAACTCAAAGTTGCTATAATGTCCAAAGTAAAACAATTATATTACAAAATACAAGTATAATAACTGCTTTACATGAACTATCACACCATTTATTTGGTTCCTCCGAACTAAAGGCGTGTAGATATTCAATTTGGATATTTAAATTAGCCTTCCCTAAGAGTTTTGAAAAATTAAACTTTAAAGGTCATTTATTAACCAAATAACAAAATGAAAAAACAAAGAAAAGGTGAGGGCTGAAGAAGCCTAACAATTAATAAAGGTCGAAAAATTAGCAAAAAACAAATATGAAAATACCAATAAAAATAGATGAAACAGTCACCTTAACAAAAGAAGGAAATGAATATAGAGGTCTAGTAGTAAAACTACAATATGATCTATATCTCATATTCAAAAAAAGAAGGGAAGAATACGGATTCTATTTAATTAATCCATGGAATGGAGAAAGAGGCCATACCAAGTGGGGGTTAACAGAACCTCAATGTAGTAGACTTATAAACCAAGTCCTAGAAAAACCAAAATACGGATTCGGAAAAGAAGAAAGAAGAATTAGAAAAGAATTAATTAAAATAACCAATAAAATAAAACAAACATATGTTAAACACAAACTACCAGAAAACAATAGCAGCAGTAAAGGTAATAGCAAGAGATCAGCTCAGAATGGAACTCATTTCAAAAAGAATGACAAAAATTGCAAACCTAGAAACAGAAAAAATAACAACAAAGGATTCAATTAAGTCATACGATGAGGCAATAGCAAGAGATACTAAGGATATCGCAAGAGCAACCTATGCAAAGTCAAAGATAGAAGATGCTAACCCAGACGCAGAAGACTTGAGAAAGGAACAAGATGAAATTATTAAGTCACTTAATGAGTCTATAGCAGAAACAAAAGAAAATAAAATTTCTGCCCAAAAAGATATAAATGACACTATAGTTGAACTTGATAAGGAAATTGATGAGCAAAAGAAAGGAATCAAGAAGATTGAGGATGGAGAAACAAAAGTAAGCCTCGAGGAACTTAATCAGCTTACAGATGTATTGATGTTGGATATAACAAAAGCCGCAGCAAACGCATCACTTAAGGATATCACAGCCTCACCAACTGTAGTCGCTTAATAATTTAATAGAATAAAGAAGGGCTCACCTAACAAGTGAGCCTTTTTTTATGCTATTAAAAACTATTTACTAAATAACACAATAATTTCATTTTAGTCTTTTTGGTAGGAGTTGAGGGCCATTGACTTTCCGCAAAAACTATTACAAAAAATGATTTTAGAAAGAGCCAGTATTTGAGGGTTAGGCACCCTTAGTGGTAGGTAGGCTCGTTTTTGGCCTAAAAACCTCACCAGCGAGGCCCAGCGAGGTCCTGGAGGCCTTTAAAAACAAAACCCCTTTATAGAAAAGGGGTTTAAAACATAGGACTCATGACATAGACGCTCGCCATCCAGAACTACGAACCAACTCCTCCCTCCCAGCTTCGTATCGTTGTGTACCGTTATTTTCAACATAATGCTGAATAAGATATTCTGGGTGAATATCGAGTTCAACACCCGTACACTGGTACTCTCTGAGAGTAGCCTCACGATTTAATATGTTCGTGAGGGCGTCAAGTAATTGCCAAAGCTGAAAACCTTTTTGGAACTCAATTTTTATCATCTTTGGGGCCATCTTCCTTCTCCTCTTCTTTTTGACGAAACTCCCTTATGCAGTTGGTTCCACAAAACAAAACATCTTTGTATTCCTTAGCGATACAAGGAATAGGTTTATCGCCACAGTTGGGACAAAATTCAACCATGTCATCCTCCTAAATTAAAACAAGAACACCCAAAACAGTATAACATTAAATCTTATCGTCTTCAAAAGGATCTCCATACTCGTCCATTCCATTTCCACCATCTTCATAGCCACTGTCATATCCATCCATATGCCCTGAATCATAACCTTGAAAAGTACCAATAAGTAGTCCCGCTAAAAAGAAAATAATTCCAATTATAATATAGTTAAGCATTTTTTTTATTTAATTTTCTATTAAACGACTTTTCTTTATTAATATCCACCATATGTTTGACACTTAGTTGTCTATCTAAAAATTCTTTTTCTTTTTGATTTCTGAGTTTAATTGCTTTTTCAATCTGAGGTTCTCTTCTTTCAAAAACAGCCAGCTTCCTTCTTTCATGCCTATTCATTTTAGAAACCTCCTCTTTTTTATTTGGAACTACTAGACTAACATTGGAATTTTCTGACATATTATCTCAAATTAATATTTTCTAATTTTTCTACTCTCCCAGAACTCCACTTTCCACAATCTTTACAAACAAATTTCTTCCTCCTAGAAACCGCGGTGTAAGTCCAACCTCTCTGTTCAATGTTTTTAGAATTACATGAAGAACAAGAATTATGATCAGCCATAATATTCATATTTGGATGATTGGTTGCCCACGGCCTAATTTTTAAATAAACTTTTTCAAGAAGAATAACATCATTCTTGTTATATCTAATCATCTTTTTCCACGCAGACTTATTGCCCTCCATACAACCTTTCCATAATTTAAATCCTCCAGTTTCTACTTTTCTTCCCAAACCTAATCTATTTCCTAAATCATCGAGTTTGTTAGAATTAAATTTAAATTTAGACTTAGCAATTTTTTTAGTATCTATAGTTTTTACGGGATTGGGTGGAGTAAAACCGTTTCTTATAAAAGCTGCATTGGCAACCTTAATATCAAAATCGTCTCCGTTGTGTGCAATAATAATATCTGCCTGGCACCATATTTTATAAACATCTTTTACTAAATCAAAATCGTCCTCTGGGTCTTTCTTAAATTTGGCGTAATCACACAAACCCATTCCATAGACTCTCTTTTCACCCAGCCATTTATAAGAAAAAGATAGGATATAAGTTTCCTTATCGTAATCAATAACATCTTGTTCGTATTTTCCCCAGACCCACGCTCTGTTGGGGGCCGTCTCAAAATCTACCAAAAGAACCTTAAGACCCCCTGTATTTATTTTTTTCATTTATTATATATTATTAATTTACTCAGTGTTGGGCAGAAGGGACAATATTTATCTAGAATAAACCCTTCCATGCGAGTGCAAACTAATTTTTTAATTTAGATACTCGCTTACCAAATTACTCGACCCCTTCGGACCTTTCACTTGTGGTTTTCCTCCGCTTGCAAGGGAGGCGTATTCACCCAACCCAACACTCAATAAACTAATCTAATTTCCATTATATACCTATTATTTTAATTGTCAAGCTCCATAAAATAATAAAATACAAAAAGGCCCGACTGTAAAGAGGGGCCTTTAAGGAGTTGTTTTTTACATCGAAAGTCTAATTTGGTTTAACTGCTTTAAAGCAAACTTCTCCGCCCTCCCGCTTTTGATGTGAATATCCAAAAGCCATTCTGGGTGGTGGTAAAGTGTCTTGTCATTACAACTATGTTTCCTCCTAGTCTCCCTACGGTTAACTGGGTTTGTTAGCGCTTCCATGAGTTGTCCGGTGTTATACCTAAATTGGTCTAACATTTCTTTCTCCTTAGGAAAGAACTTTAACGGCGTTAATTTAAGTAGCTTTTATTCTTAATCCAATCGTCGTAACATTCGATTGAACAAAAATAAAGCCTTTTTAATTCGCTCAGGCTAGCTGAACGAACACTAAAGAACGTTATCGTTAATATAAAGAAAACGGTTTTTTCGTGACGACAACATTCACATGTTTTTTTCACTTTTTTGTCTCCTTTTTCTTATGTAATTATAACATTCTTCTAAACAACAATATTAATATAGCCCCTTTTAACGTTTCTTATGGTTTTGTATGAAATTCCAAGTTTAAAAGCGATCTCCTTAAGACTAATTTTAGGATAATTTTCTTTTATAAAGATTTTAATTTTTCTTATTTCATCTGGGTTTTTTATTTCTTGATTATATGGGATGTCTCCTTTTTTAAATCTTGGGACTATGTTGGTGACCCCCCTTCCTTTTTTGAAACAATCCTTCATATTATCAGACTGGGTACCTAAAAAAAGATGGCCTGGATTTACACATGCAGGGTTATCGCATTTGTGGCAAATAAACATACCCTTAGGTATTGGGCCATTAATTAATTCATAACTAATTCTATGGGGGGAATATAGTTTGCCTTTAATTTTAAATCTACCATATCCTTTAGAACTCTTAGAACCTAACCAGTTCCAACAAGTTTTTGTTTTATCTACTTTTGTCCAAAATCTATTTTCCATATATTTATTTAATCTGGGTGGACTTGGCGGGATTTGCACCCACGTCTTTATTATATTTTAAAAAACATTTACATAGTATAGCTAGTTGTGAACTAGCAACAAATTATTTACCGCCACGAAACTCTACCTTTTCTTTTAGTGAATCTTAACTTGGACGGAGCTGAGTTAAGTTATTGGTTAACATTTAAGCTGTGTATAAAGTTAATTTTATCCCGCTAATCGAATAAATTAACTTCCGTTTAGGCGAATGAAAACTCTTTTGGAGCAAACAAACTCATGAACGGAGATACAATAGATTTTATTGCATTTGGTTTTGACGAATACTTTAAGTTTTTATCGTCATTAACTACTATGAATTTTTTAAAAGAACAATAAATCAAATCTAATACAAGCCCATATATATTATACCACGAACCATTCCATTATACTCCTATTTATTTTCTTGTCAAGTAAATAATAAAGCCCTCATTGGAATCCTGAGATTCGGAGGGCTTGGACAGGGTGTGCGAGGAATAGAAAGGCGTGCACACAACTAGTCGTCCAAATATTATACCATTAGACTAATCTTCTGTCTTCCCCATCTAACTTAATAATGTTACATGACCCTATTATCCTAGATGTTATTCTATCCCCAATCACTCCAGATAAATCTTGCATAGACAAATTACTTGTAAAAATAGTTGGTACCACATCTTCATATCTTTTATTAACAATCTCATAAATTCTATCCTGAACCCACTCTGTCATCTTCTGTGATCCCAAATCATCTATTATCAATAAACCTTTGTGATTTAAAATTGTGGACAAATTACTCTCAATGGAACTTCCTTGTGTAGAAACAACATCCTCTTTTAAAAAACTAATTAAGGAAGAAAAATCAGTAAAAATAACCCTAATCCCGTTCTTTTCAACAAAATCACCTATAGCATAAGCAATATGAGTTTTTCCGACACCACACGTTCCGTATATATATATTCCTTTCATAGAATTACCCAAATCCTTAACTAGGGATTTGATATCTTCTGGAACATCGTCAAATTTCGCTTTTTTGAATCTTTTGGGTATTTCTTTCATTTTATTTCTTTTGACTTACTACAGTGCTTTTAAAGTTATCATATTTTCCTTCTGGTGGTTTAAGGGTGTTGGTGGAAACGTGGGTCCTTATTTCATCATTCCATCTCTCCTGATTAATATAGGTGCTGGCCATAGGAACATATATACCCCCGTCTTGTGTCCATTTGTCGCACTTTATCCTTTTAGGCAAATCCTTCATTATGATTTCCTTTGTCTCCTGGTTTAATTTGTCCCATTTATCTTTGGCTACTGTTTTGGCCTCTTTTTTGGGATATAGATTCCAAAATTCATCAAAAGAACTTGTGGGGTCGATTTTTGGGGTATTTATATTCTTCTCCTTCTTCTCTATCTTCTTATTATTCTTGTATGTGGTTATTTGTTGTATATTTGTTGTATACTGGCTGGTTACTGGTTGTTTACTTACTTGGTTATTAGATTGATATAAATCCCAATTTAGTATTGTAATTACTGTGAATTTATTAGTACTTTGGGTGGTTATTCTGCTGGTTGATTTTAG
>Ga0172381_10004748_pt1 | contig 13970 bp, 5 predicted proteins | sample Leawel6488metaG_FD_119754 | JGI IMG/M metagenome (GOLD analysis project Ga0172381, IMG submission 119754) | Leachate microbial communities from a municipal landfill in Southern Ontario, Canada - Leachate well 64-88 metaG | ecosystem: Engineered > Solid waste > Landfill > Unclassified | place... | reverse complement strand
TTACCTCTGCTCCTGGGAGCCTTACCGTGACCCGTAAACAACTTACAGCAAGTGTATCTAACATAGGACAACCTAATGTAATTAGGAAGGAGTATGGACAAGTTAATCCGACGGCAGACAATGTGTCATATGAAGGTTGGATACCTGGAGAAACTATGGAGTCTTTACTTCTATTGGGTGTTCCTTTCACTCCTCCCGTTCTAAACTATCAAACCTTGATTGGAGATCCGATTCTACAGTTTACCAATATTGGCACATACACAATTACTTTAAGCGGAGGTACGTCGAAGAATTATTCAATACCAACTTCTACAGTAACCTGTATAATCGTTCCAGTTGCTCCTGCAATCGTTCTCCCTTCTATCTCTACTTCATATAAGGCAACAACTATTGGATACCCATACAATGACTTTGATGAATATAGTAATCCTATAGTTAAGCAGGCTTCAGTAAATTCTGTTGGAGAAGGTGGATCTGTCCCAAGAGAAGGTTTAGTTACTTATCAATATAGATATGAAGAACAGCCTTGGTCAGGGGACAAGCCCAGAAGGGCGGGCACATACAGTACAAGGGTACTATATAAAGCAGAAGATGGAGACAATTACAAGGATGTAACCGTTGATTTTCTCAATAACATAGTGATATCAAAAGCTGTTCCTACTATATCTCTTGGTTTGTCTCAGGGTGAAACCCAATATGTTAGAAACTTTACAGGACAACCAATTGATCCAGCGAGTATTCAACCGATTGTTTCTGGCGTGGGGACGGATAAACCTGTTGGAGGAACTATTGTAATTCAGTTTAGAATCACGGGAGAAACTGAGTGGGTTAATGAAGTTTCCGCCGCAGGAACTTATGACTTGTATATTAAATTTGTCGCTTCACCTACTGACAACTATACAAATTACGATAATCCAGATGAGCCATTTACGGCTGCTTTATTAATTAAAGATGGAGTGGTAGACATTGTCTTGCAAGATGGTTGTAGAGTAATTGTAGACTTTGACGGATTGTCTCATGGCTTCGACCTATCCAAAGTAAAATTTTATGGTAGTCCAACTGACCTTGATGAGTTTGGATTTAGAAAGGTAATTCCAGGAACCGCATTTGTTACTTATTCAAAAGATGGGGTCAACTGGTCGAGCGATGCTCCTGTAAACGCTGGGATATACTCTGTTTCCATCGATTATACTACCGATGAAGGAACAAACTATGAAGGGAATACAGTAGCTTTTAATAAGTACAATGGGCAAGATCTCTTTACCATATATAAGGAAAATATAAAAGATTACATGGGCATTAATCTTGGAAGTGCTATGCAATATACTTATGATGCAGAATATCATATTATTCCTGCAGAGCTAGTTACTTTAGGAAAGCTTCCAGATGACATTACAGGACCTACAGGCGTGGTTAGCGTAGGATATCAGCTCAGCGGCACTCCAACAGCTGCGGTACGTGCAAGAGTAATAGAAGTAGGTAGTTATGATGTAGTTCTTCAATACACAGAAGGAGCTAACGATAACTATGTATACACTATACCACAAAGAATTCAGGCAAGGCTTATAATTAATCCTGCTGCAGTGCAAATCTCATACGCATCTACATCCAATGTTTTTGATTTTACTGGCGATTCCCATAGAGTGACAGTTTCTATGATTGGAGTAAAGGGTGAAATGCCCAAGGGCACTTTAATATTTGAATATAAACTTAGCGGAGAAGAGACATTTGCTTCAGCCGCTCCAGTTAATGCTGGCTCATACGATATGAGGGTTACCTATCAGCGCAGAATTGACATCGTTGACAACTATGCTGCTACCTCGGATAGAAAGGATAACATTATCACGATTAATAAGATATCACCGATAATAGTAATAAACGATATTATCGTTGATTTTGGCGTTATTAATGCACAGTATGTCCCAAATGTTATTCTTAGAGGAGCAAGTAGAGATCCTATAGGGCCTCCGTTAACCAATGTAAACGGAACCTCTACGGTTTCATATGAGTATGGTGTGTTTGCGGACAACAAATACAATTGGTATCAATGGACAAGTAGTTCATATCCGATGGAGAGTGGAAAATACAGTTTAAGGGCGACTTACAATCCCTCTTATGATACAGATTCAAGAAACTATCTAACAGCAACAGCTGTGAGATTTATGTGTTTGGAAATAAGAAACATAGCTCCTACTTTCGTTCTTAACGGAAAGACTGTCTATTATAATGGCAGTTCTGTTCCAGCCTCTTCTGCAATAATTTCCAATGCTGGAGGCTTGACTCCCCCTGGGAATATTTCCTACGAATACAAGAAACAGGGAACATTTGTATGGAGAAATAGTCCGCCAGTAGAGGTAGGGGTATATGATGTTAGAGTAAAATATTTGGAGAGCCCTAAGGGGGATACTTTCAGCTCCTTTACTGAGGTCTTTACTAGTGCTCTTGAGATTCTAGCTTTGCCTATAACCATAGTGCCTTTGCTAGGACAGGGAAATGTTTTCGGAACAGCGGCTGTGGCTTCTGGGGATATCGTTTACTCATATTATTATGAGTTAAATGGGATGAAATATTTTGTTTATCCTACTGTATTTGATAAGAGATATGGGGAAAATGTACAAGTTGGATTTGCAGATTATGTAGCAGAAGATGGATATGCTTACAGCCTGGATTTGGTCGATGGAGTGGCCTGCAGAGATTTCTCTTGGGTCCCACTGTCCATTCAATCATTTAGATTTGGATATACAGCTAATGACGGGACAGTAGTGAATGAAACTGTTGATTACAACGACTTGGTTTTTACTGATAATATTGCCGAATTTTCTTCTTCGGGAAGAGAATACATCTTTGATTCTTCTACTGGGTTAGTGAGATATAAAAATTATTTTGAAAACACCATTTTGACATACAATACAAGGGATGGTTATTTCTTCAGTATTATTGATAAAGACGGAGTTGTAGAGAATATTGAAATAGTTGAAAGAAGGGTCATTTGGCTCAATACCGAGAGAACAATTGGTAATTTCGATGTAGTTAGAGAGGGCTATACTGTTAGGTATACTATCAACTTTAATAATATGACTGCAGTTGCGGGGAACAAATTATATACTATCAATAGTTCTTCTGGATACGTATCTTATGCGGATAGTAGCGAAACACTGAAGACTTTATTGATTGATCAAAATGAAGTATATAACAGAAATCTTCAAACTGATACAGCTTTATATAAAGCGAGTGATGGTTATGTATATGAAATAGATTTTAGTGGAAATAAAGCTACTCGGTTATACCCCATCACAATAGAAGATGTTTCCTTCAATTACTTAATAGAAGATGATTATAGCTCGGAAACTCAAGAGATTTCAGTAGATATTGCTCTTGCCGACTTAACACAAAAATATGAAAATCAAACGGGTGTTTACATCTATGAAGATGAGGAAAGAGGAATTGATTTCTTAATTGATATTCAAAAAGGGATAGCGCTTAAGGATATGAGATACTCTCTCCTTCAAGGACCTGTCGATAAATATTTTGAGTATACTATGTTTGATGGTTCTGTAAGAAGAATAGATATAGGATATAATGCTTACCAAGATACCGATCGTCCTGGGGTATACTTCTTCCAAGATACTATTTATCAAAGTGGTAGCTATTATATAGATACTAATTTAGGGTATGTGAGAAGGGAAGAAAATAAAGTTAATTTCAATCTTGGAGAATCTGAAATTTCTTATATGATTTCTGGTGAGCTTGTGGAAATCGATGTAGATTTCCACGAAATATACTTTGATTCTTATAGTGGGAATGTATTGTCAAGAAGGCTCACAATGTTTGGTAAGAAGTTTGATTTCACTCCACCCTCTTTAATTACGGGTAACTCTTGGACTGGAAACATGAGAGCACAGCTTGCCGGAGCTGGTGGCTATGACATAGAAAAATCAACATTAAATGCAGGCACAAACTACATTGTAAATATGTCAACTGCTGGAATTAAATATACTGTGGATCGGGCCCCATTATATGTTACATTTACTGGCCCTGCAGATAACGTATATGACGGAACTTCAAAAGATATTTCCTATGAGGTATTTGGATTAATCGGAAATGATAATGTGGAAATCCTAGGCTTAGTGGAAAATATGGAAGGCGATAATGTTGCAGCAACCAGAGCCGGATATAATGGATTCAGAATGAGTTTATCCATTGACCCGAATAATAAAGTAGGCGCAAATTATTACCTGACAAACAGTAGGAGTTCCTACTATTTCATTAATCCTGCTGTTATGGAAACAATAACTTTTACCCCGATACAAGGTGGTATTGTATATGATGGCAATAGACACGAACTCAAATTAGAAGATATAGATTCATCATACACAGTAAGGTACAACGGAAAAGAGAATATCCCATCATTTGTCAATCCTGGGACATATCATATAACTGCACTAGTTACCAAGGAAAACTATATTCCGCAAACTGTAAATCTTAGTCTAATTATTAAGAAAGCTGTCTATTTAGTGGAACCAGATCCGGTAACAAGAGTTCTTTATTATGGAGATAATATGCCTGCTCTTACATGCTCTAGTGAAGATGGGACACTGAGATTTATTAATGGTCAGTACTTACACCCAGCAATAACAGAGTATTATTGGGAGTTTGTACCATATAGAACTGATTTTTATGATTTTTATCAAGGACTACCCGAGAACAATTATCTAGTAAAAGGTGAAATGACCCTTAATGTGCAAAAGGCTAAGCCCTCCCTTCAAATATCTGGGAATCTTGTGCAAGTAGAGGAAACTCCTTCTGCTCTGCTACCTTTGATTAATGGGAAATCTAGTGGTTCTCAAGATATTTCAATAACCTTCCAGTCTACTGATGGAACAGTTTATACTTCCCTTCCAACAGCTCCTGGAACATATACCGTAGTTGTCGAGTATGCAGGAGATGAATTCTATGAGGATACTACATTTGAAACAACCCTTACAATAAAAGAAAAAGAAAATATGCTTTGGTTGTGGATCACTGGAGGGTCAATAGCAGCGCTAGCACTTCTTTCAGCTCTCTTCTTTATTATTAGAAAACAAAAGACTTATGCATAAAAATGCGTTCTAATTATTTTTACCAACTAGATATATAATTTAGAAAAGGCCCCTCAAAAGGGGCTTTTATGTTAAATAAGATGTTACTCTAGTTCTTTTACTTCCTATTTAATCAACGAGATTTTGTTATAGTTGTTATGACTCTAGTTATTCGTGTTCTTTTACTGACTATTAAATTAACTTGATTTTGTTATAGTTGTTATGACTAGTTGCTTCTGCTCTTTTACTCCCTATTTAATCAACGAGATTTTTTTTTACGTGTCATGACTAGTTACTCGTGCTCTTTTATTGTCTTTGACATAAACTCCAAAAGCTTTTTTTGATATTCTCCCTCAAGTCCAAATGATATGTTTGCCTGTAAGAAACCAAACTTGTTCCCAAGGTCGAATCTTTCTCCTTCAAAGGTATATGCTACAACCTTGTTTTCTTTTACCAGGGCAGAGATAGCATCCGTCAAATATATTTCTCCGAAATGAGTTTCTGTATTTGCTAGGGCATCATATATCTCTGGAATCAAGACAAATCTTCCTAAACTGCATAAATTTGAGGGGAGGGCAGATAGCTGAGGTTTTTCAACAATTCCTAAGACTTCTGTATATCTTCCTTCTGTTTTTCCTCTTTTTACAACGCCATACAATATTGCTTCTGAGTCAGGGCGCTCTTGTACCCCAAGAACAACCTTTCCAGTATTTTGATAGGCATCTATAAGCTGTCTTGAACATGGGTCTGTTCGGCTCCTAATAACATCATCCCCGAACATTACCACAAATGGGTCATTTCCAGTAAAGTTTTTTGCTAATTGTACCGCAGCCCCATTGCCATTAAGTACTTTTTGAGTGATATAAGATATATTTGCTTTACTTACTAACTCATCAATTTCATATAATCTTTTTCTGTCTTTGATTGCATCATAAGGGCCTTCTTTTGCAAAATACTTTTTAATTGCCTCTTTTCCTTCCGATACAATTATTAAAATATCGGTACAACCGCTATCTACTGCTTCCTTAACTATATAATGGAGGGTAGGTTTGTCATAGATAGGCAACATCTCTTTTGGAATACCTTTAGTAATGGGCAGAAAACGAGTTCCATAACCTGCAGCAGGAATAACCGCTTTTTTTACTATTTTCATGAAATTCCCTCCTATGTCAAAAAAAAAGATAAATTAATAACTATATATATTGTATACAATTATATAATAAAAGGAGTGTCCAGACAATACCACATCAGGTTTCAGGGGGGGATAAATTAGATTGTTAATTCTCAAAGTAAAAGATAAATGAGATACAATGTATACGAGGAGGTAAAAATGAGGCTTTTTGAGTTCTCAAAGTAAGCGCTAAAGTAATTCGTGGATTTAGTTACGAAGGGTAAGTAGAACTCAAAGAGTTTCAAAAATTAGACGCAATGTATTATTCCGTAGGTGTTAATAGTAAAAACTTTTTGTTATAATTTATATATTATTTTTTAAAAAGGGAAAAATTATGTTGCAAGGTAAATTTGAAAAGATTCCACTTGGGAATATAAAACCGAAGGGATGGATATTAAAACAGCTGGAGATTCAGGGAGAAGGGCTCACAGGGAATGTAATGGATCTATTTAAAGATCTGTCCCTTGAATCAGCATGGCTTGGAGGAAAGGGAGAAAGCTGGGAAAGGGGCCCGTATTATGTAGATGGGCTAATGCCGCTCGCGTATTTACTGAAGGATTCAAATCTGATGAAAAAAGCTAATTTATGGATCGACTCTATTTTGAATTCTCAAGATGATGAAGGTTTCTTTGGCCCCGTGAAGAGTAAGGACTGGTGGCCTAGAATGGTTGTAACCAAAATGCTCCCCGATTATTATGAAGTATCCTCTGATGGACGGGTTATTCCGTTTTTGAAAAAATACTATCATTATATGAATGAGACTATTGAAAACAGACCATTTTTTAGTTGGGCATCAGTAAGAGCTGGAGAAGAACTCATTGGGATAAGATGGCTCTTTCAAAAAACTGGAGAGAAGGAACTTTTAGATCTTGCTAAAAAGATACTAAATTACAGATTTGATTGGAACAAAGAGTTTGCAAATTTTAGATGGCCTGCAGCTTCGAAAACATATTATTCTTCAAAAAAGTTTAATGTAAAAAAAGTACTTTTTTATGCTCCCGACTTCATTAGAAACATCCTTGGAACAAAAGAACGGAAAAAGGAAAAAACAATTAAAAGAGAAGAACTGTTTTTTAATCAGTTTTACCATGTTACCCATGGTGTAAATATTGCTATGGCCTTAAAATACCCTATATTAGAAGGACTGTTTACAGGTGAAACCGAGGGAAATGAAACAACAAAATCTGGGCTTAAGACCATTATGGAGAAAAATGGTACCGCTATTTCTTTATTCACTTGTGACGAGCATCTAAGCGGTTATGAGGCGTTTCAGGGGACAGAGTTATGTACTGTTGCAGAAAGCATGTTCAGCGCAGAGAAAAATTACGAAATAACCGGAGATAGGTTTTGGGCAGACCTACTCGAGAGATGGGCCTATAACGCCTTTCCCGCTACCTTTACTCCCGATATGTGCGCCCATCAATATGTGCAGCAAACAAATCAAATCTCTGCAACTACAGCAAAAAGAACTTGGTATGATTCATATAACAAATCTAATATTTATGGACTTAAACCAAACTATGCCTGTTGCCTTTCGAACATGCATCAGGGTTTTCCAAAGTTTGCTCAGCATCTGGCACTAAAGAAAGACGATTGTATTATACTCCTAGCTCCTTTATCCTCCGATATAGATACTCAGTTGAATCATACAAAAGTATCTTTATCTATCCAGTCAGATTATCCTTTTAATAATATTGCCTCAGTGAGAATTAACAAGGGTAATTTTAATATTCTAATTCAAAAACCTGAATTTGTGGATTCCATCATAATTGATGGAAAGGAAATTGCTGAAGAAGAGATTTTATTGAAAGCTGAAGAAAATCAGGAATATACATTGCAATACAAATTTAAGCTAAGAACTATAAGAAATCCTGACTCTTCTTTATCTGTCTATTATGGTCCCTTGCTTATGGCTCTTCCAATTAAAGAAGAGGTTTTAATGGGCCCGTCAAAATTTTCAGATAGAGAAATGAAGCCTGTTTCCGAATGGAGATATGGGATAAGAGAGGATTTATCTGATGCGATAATAGAGCAAACAAATATTGCCGATAAATTCATATTTGGGCAACCCAATATATCTATAAAGGTTACCGGAAAAAGAGTTAAATGGGGAATAAAGAATAATCAGTGCGATCGTGTTAGCCAAGCAAAGGAGACTGATTCTGAGTATGTTAAACTGGAACTAATCCCTTACGGATGCACGAACCTACGAATTTCTCAGTTTCCGGAAGTTCGTTAAATCAAGGGTAAATGATATAGAAATATCAAGTATTTTTCTATTATTTTAAATCAAAAACATTTATTTACTAGTTTAAGCAAAATTGTAAATTTTTCCTTTCTCGTCAATCTGGAAGAGATTCAGGGTTAATGTTTGCAGCAATAATTTCCTCTTCCAAACCTTGGAATACCTCAGGATAATTTTGATTGAGCAGCCTTGAGGGAGTTATACTTTCTCCATTGATAGTAAGTAGCGTAGCTCCATCAGGAAATGTCATCGTTGATCCCTCCATTAGAACTGGAAGAGACTTAATATTTCCTCTTGCTCGTAGAAAATATGATCCATATGATAGGCTCTGGGAATAAGTGAGCTTTACCCCTTGGTATTCCACACAATAGTCGTTTACATGATCATGCCCGCAAATAACTAGTTTTGTGCTTTGCTTTTCAAGTATTGCATCAAACATCCCCGAGTTAATTTTCGAAGAACACTCATTCTCAAGTTTTTGTCCATAAATATGGGTAGCTTCAGAGGCGGTTTCTTCCTCTTGCGATAAATCAAATGCATCTTCATATTCATAAAGAGGAATATGGATAAATAGGGCAGAGTTAGGCATTATATCCAAGTTATCTTCTTTAATTGAATCAAGCGTTGTTTTATACCAATCGATCTGATTTGGTTTTATAAAGTCATATCCACTTTTATAATCGTAACCGTACTCGGCACATTTCTCTTCGCTCGTATAATCTCCACTGTCCATAAATATTAAAGTATTAGCGACTTGGCCGGATGAACCCTTAATATTTATGACATAATTTCCAAATCCGTAAATATCAGAGGGCCCCTTTTTTGTAAGACATAGAGGAAAGTTTTCATAGTTTGTGATAAGTTCTTCCCTTGAAATTGAGGAGCCTTCTCCATCATGGTTACCTAGTACAACTGCATAATATTGGTTATTTCTTTGAAACAAATCATTTAGTGCAATTTGAGCTTCTTCTGCTTTTGACCCTAGGCAAATGTCACCTGTTATAACCACAAGGTCTGGTTTTTCCCGCTGGATATGTCGTTCCATAATAGTTAATGTCAGATAGGTTAAAGAAGAGGTCCCATCATGAAGATGGAGGTCGGTAAAGTTCATAATTCTAAAATCAGCATCAACAATAATCCCATCATCATTTGTTTTTGTAAAACAAGGTATATCTTCAGATGATTCAATATAATTTAGAGTTAACACTATCTCCTCTGGAGTACAAGCATTAAGAGTTAGAGACATTGAAACTATAAATATTAACAACAAAAAACTGAAGATTCTTTTCATATTTTCCTCCAAGTACTAATCATTATTATATCATAATAGATTTAAAAATAAGTAATCTTAGACAGCAAATATCAGGAGTAAAGAGAATGGAGTAAACCATAGAATGCAACAAGACATTGGAGATATTTAATAAAGATAAAAGCATGCCTAGGTTTGGCTTAAAATAATAGTACAAGTTATTTCTTTTTGTTGCGTTTAGTGCAACGATAGATATTGCAAAACAATTATTTAAGTAATATAATTTTTTATAGATTAAAACAATCGGAGGAATAATCATGAAAAAAGTTATTTTATCAATAGCGATTGTCTTGATGCTTTCATTGACCCTTACCGCCTGTACTCCCGAATTTATTGAAGAATTTGGGGAACTTAGCGAGTTTAATGAGGAATATGGAACGGCAAGAACTGCTTTTACTGATCATGTAACAGACTTGTTTGAAACTCAAGTTGATGCTGACACTGAGCTACTTTATCAAACGGATATTATGGCTTTGGACCTTGCTTACGCGGGAGAACTAATTTATACCGCGTCCATAACTTACTATAATCTTGGCCAAAGTTTTGCAAATCAAAATATGCCTGGGTTAAGTATTTCGAAAGATGGGGATAAATATACTCTTACTTACACCGAAGGCAGTGAAACAAATCTTATTACAATAGAATTAAGAGAGGAGACCTCTTATACGGAAATATATACTGGGAGTGTTTTTGTTAGCAAATTAGAAAAAGTAAAAATCAATGATGTTGCCTACGCTGCTCAATACTATTCTCTTGATGGCGGGACATATACTATCATTCAATTGCTTATTGATGGAAATACCGGGAGATTATCTTTTACTGAAAATGCAAGTGTCCCTCCAACAAGTATTTTTAATAATGCGGGTGCAGCTGGTGATCAATTCGCGGCAAGTGGCACAAGGACCTACGTTGTCACTGAAACGCAATTTGTTTATGATGGGTTAGATTCTGGCACTGGAGAAAATGGATATTCCGTAAGTTTTGAGGAGAATGGAGGCTTTGCAATAGAAAATTTAGCCGAAGTAACTGAAATACTTTCCTCTCCACAGGTAAATCGCAATGGATATATTTTAGAAGGATGGTATACTACAGCTACGTTTGAGATTGGAACAAAGGTGGTTTTTCCTTATTCTGTTACAGCAAACACCACTTTTTATGCAAACTGGGTAGAGGATAATGGAACGACGTACACAGTATATTTTGAAGAAAACGGAGGAAGTGGAGTTGCTGATATAGTAGGAGAAGATGTAAATACCTCGCCCGTTAGTACAAAGGATGGGTTTGAGCTAGAAGGATGGTACACAACTGCTACCTTTGACCAAGGCGCAAAGGTTATTTTCCCCTATACTCCCACGCAATCTATTACTTTCTATGCAAAATGGACCAATGGAGCCTTTAATACGACCGAAATGTATTGGAATTCAATTAATGGTTCTGAAACTGGTTTTGTAACCGCTAACATGCAACATCAAGCAATTACTGGCAACAATCAAATGAGTGAAGAATCTCTTTATTTCTTTGATGATGTTTTTAATGCTTTATCCAATAGGGAATCTCTACCTTCAATCATTTATACTGCCTTATTAAATACACTTTTATCCGAAGAAGAGTTTGATTTAGCAAATCCTCCTTCTGTGATAGAGGGGACAAACCCTGTCGAATATACTGACCCATCTATAACATATAACCCGGATACTTCCACTTATCAAATAAACCTTTCCATGAATGTGTTTAGTAATCTATATAAGACATGGGTTGAATCCACTATCAAATACGATGACACGAATAAAAGATTACAAGCGACGATTAAGACAGGGATAGGGGAATTACAACAGATATATGGAGAGCTTGAATATAAATATACAGAGGGAAGCTTTGAGAGCATGATTAAGGTTCCTAATGAAGATTCTCTTACTCCTTCCGAATATACGGTATATAGATTAATTAATAATAACGCGATTGGCAAATTTACAGAAACAAGAAAGGTTTCATCGAGCGCTATCCTTGAAAAAATATACACCTCTGGGGAAAACGTAAACGTGACAAACTATGATATTATGTTCGAGTTTGAAAGTTCTTCAATAGTGAACTTTAACAACAGCCTTTCTAGCCCTGCAAACGAATTAGTAAATTAATATGATGAAATGTTGTCTAACATATCCACTCTAACACAACAGGAAGAGGAAAATAAGCAACTTGGATTCAGTATTGATAATTATACCGGTAATATGTATACATTTGAGAGTTATCTTGAATATATTTCTGCAATAGATAAGAAAGAGACTCTTCCTGAAATGCAGGGGGTAGAATACACTTTTTTAAATGGAATCCACAAGTTTACCTTGGTTGATGAAGATCTAGATTCTGAGGAGTTTTTCTCCATTCAATTAGTTGGAGAAATAGGCGTGTTTTTGGGATATAGCCGTATTACTGAACTGTCTGATTATTATGTATATAGCGGTGAAGATGCGTGTTTAGCTGATTATTGCCAAGAATCTGAATCAGTTGAGATTTTAACTCTTCCCGGAGGGTATGCTATGCAATGGATTTCAAGCATAGAATATTATCAGGATACAAACCTTATAGACTGTGATGATAATTCTTACGAGTATTCCCAGCTCAAGATGTTCGGCGGAGATGAAGCATATTTTGTAAGAGACATGGACACAACAGTTCTTTATTCGATAACTGAACCTGATTACTATGATGATGAGACTTTTGCTGAAAATCCTGCAGGGGAGAACTCTTTTAAATACGTTAATACTGTCTTAGCTTACCAATAGCGTGATAAATAATATTAGTAGAATTAACCGGGTCATAAGACCCGGTTTTTTATAAAAAAAGCCGGCTAAGCCGGCAAATTACTTGTAAATTTGAAAAAACTAATTTCTTGCTTTAAGATCAGTATAATCTCCAAATATTGTAATCATTTTATGGTTGGGTAGATTTCTAGCTAGAAGGGTTACCTGTTCCTCGAGATACCTTGCTATAACTTCTGCTTGATCTTTAATGGGTTCATCAGGATTATACTGTATGGGTTTTCCAAAGTGAGTCTCTTTGAGAGTTTCTGCACAGTAAAGGGGATAAAACTTAATTTTCTTTCCGGTAAGCTTATAGAAGTTATATGCGACATAAACAAATCCAGTTGCAAATTTACATACTACCTCATTAAGCCTGTCCTCAATTACCTCGGGGTATACTGCAACATTTACATTATGCATTAAAGTGTTGGAGCTAGCTTTAAAAGTTTTAGCAACTCCCATGTCTCTATAAACAGGGATACAATTAAGTTTCTTACGGTAATACCAGGAAATAAGGGGGATTCCGGCAGGAAGAAGCATCTTCAGAAATCTTTCTCCCTTTAAGTCTTTAATAACTTTATTCTTGAATAAATCATAGCAGGATTTTTTTTCAATAAGACGTGCATCACTCCAAGTTCTTACCTTTCCAGGGTATTTATATTGAACCGCAAGTGGTCCACGAAATCTGGTGTGATTGCCGACAAAAATGGCTGGTTCGTTGGGAATTTCGTCATGAAAAACGAAGCTCATCTTCGGAACAACCATTTTACTTAATATGAAGTTGACTATTTTTGAAGAAAACCCTTTTCGCTCATGGGTAAAATTTTCATTTTGCTGAGCTTCTACTTTATTTTTCAAATTAAGCCTCTCAACGATATGTATTATAACTTATGTAAGTTTATCATAATAGGTGGGGGAAATCAATATTAATTTTTTATGGAAAAGAGTAAAAATATAACAATTTTTTCCGGGCATTCTCTTTTGTTTGGGAAAAGAGGTTAGTTGAAAAAAGGGGGTTCACTAAGTAAAAATGAGGAAGAAAAATAATCGAAGAAAGATATAAAAATTGATTATAACGAAAAACAAACCAGGGTTATTTCTAAATAAAATAAGTGCTAGTTTCTTTGGTTATTTAAAACTTGGTTAATGAAATAAGAGATGCTGGAATTAACTAGTTTTTCGGAGAATCCGTATGAACTTTGTAGTCCCCGTATACTGTTACAATTTTATGCGGGGGAAGGGATCTTGCTAGTTCGGTAATACTATTCTCTAAATATTCAGTAATCAAAAGGGATTGTTCTTTCATTGGAATTTCCGGATTATATGCGATAGGTTTTCCAAAATGAATTTGTCTTAAAGTTTGAGC
>Ga0172381_10004747_pt1 | contig 13970 bp, 14 predicted proteins | sample Leawel6488metaG_FD_119754 | JGI IMG/M metagenome (GOLD analysis project Ga0172381, IMG submission 119754) | Leachate microbial communities from a municipal landfill in Southern Ontario, Canada - Leachate well 64-88 metaG | ecosystem: Engineered > Solid waste > Landfill > Unclassified | place... | reverse complement strand
GCCGCGATTGCCCACGGTTGTACCGGAAAGGGTAACGATCAGTTGCGGTTCGATTTTATCATCCGTGCAGCCGGCCTTGAAGTCGTTGCGCCCATCCGGGAGCAAAACCTGACCCGTGACTGGGAGATCGAGTATGCCAAGGAGCACCGGATCCCGGTGCCGGTAAAAAAGAGCAAGCCCTGGAGCATTGATGAGAATTGCTGGAGCCGGAGTATCGAAGGCGGCAAACTCGAAGATCCAGCATTTCATCCTCCTGAAGAGATCTACCTTTGGACCGTCTCAACGGAAAAGGCCCCGGCAAAACCGGAGCAGATCTCCATAACGTTTTCCGGCGGCATTCCGGTTGCGATAAACAGGAAAAAACAATCCGGCTATGACCTGATCCAGAAACTCAACATTCTTGCCGGGAATCACGGTATCGGCAGGAACGATATGATCGAGGATCGTATCCTCGGGCTCAAAGCGCGGGAAAACTATGAGCATCCGGCAGCGACGGTTATCCTTGCCGCCCACCGGGATCTTGAGAGCCTGGTGCTTACCCGGCAGGAACTGGCGTTCAAGCGGATGGTAGATGACAAGTGGTCGGAACTTGCATACAAGGGACTGGTATACGAACCTTTGTATGCCGCGTTGAACGCATTTATCGACACAACCCAGGAACGGGTAAACGGCAGCGTTGATCTTGAATTCTACAAGGGCAGTGTCAGGGTGCTTGGCCGCAGTTCACCGCAGGCTATTTACTCGGGGGATCTTGTCTCCTTTGACAGTGCATCTATCGACCAGTGCCATGCGATTGGTGTCTCCCAGTACTTCGGATTGCAGGCACGCCTGGTTCATGCCATGAAACAGAAAAAGGCACAACGAAAATAATTCCTTGTGTCATATCCCCCCACCCGTCTCCCCTTTTTCATACGCCACAAAAAAGAAATCTATATCCCGTAACAACCAGATCGTTAGAGTATGTGCGCCGGTTTTTTTTCCCATCTTGGTAAACCAAAGCCCCATATCGTAGAAAGTCCCACTCCGCCTTCGATCGCGCACGGAGCGGGAATGCAGATCCCGGAATACAAGAACAAGCCTTATTTTATTGTGGCCTCTGTGGAGATGGGGAACACCACCACCAAGTGCATCCTCACGGGGGTGAGCCTGGAGACTGGCAAATCCTACGTGATTAACAAGACCGTAAGTATGAGCCGGGATATCCGCCCGCCAAAACCCGGCGAGGAGGTCTTTGGTGAGACCCTTGACGGAACAAAACTCTCGCGCCAGGCAGTTACCGAACTGGTACGGGATACGCTGATCCAGTGCCATAAGGATGCACACCTTGATATCCAGAAAGATCTTGACTTCGTCGTCCGCAGTACCGGTGTAGTGGCCGAGATGGAGTCCCCGGATCAGGTCGGTGATTTTGTCATCGCTCTTGCAAACGGCTGCCTGCTTGCAGGTGTCCCTCCCCGTAAGATGACCCCCCCCATGGCAAAGGGCAACCAGCCTGAAAAACTCCAGCCGTTCAGTTTTGCCGACAAGGTGGTGTTCATCGGTGCTGTTGCGGGGGTTATTCCTCCCGTGGGATCGACCGGGGTCGAAATGGTCGCAAACGAGATGGAGGGCGAGCTTGCGATGGCCGGGATCAAGGAAGGGGCAAAATGGACCACGGTTGATTTCCGGAACCCATGCGTTTCCATGGATTTCGGGACAACGCTGGACGGGCGGATCACAAGCGATGTGAGCCCTGACGATCCAAACCCGTTTGCAAAGACCATCGGGAACTTCTGCGGCCTTGCCGGGGCGATTCCCGATGCGATTGTACGGGGAACCGGTCTTGTACAGGAACGGACAGGTACAGCGCTCGACATCTTCGGCGAGCACAGTGTCGCAGGCGGTTTCTTTTCTGGAGGCAACCGGAGGGTCGTGGACGATTATGTGAACCGGTGCCATGAACATATCGATATCCGGATCGTCCCCTCGGATCGCGATCGGTTCGGGCGGGTACCGGTTAACGCGAAACTTGCAAAGGAATCGAAGGTCGCTATGATCGGGTGCGACTGCGGGGTGAACAGCAGCGATCTCGACAGGCTTTTTGAAATTGGCGCAGAGATCCATAAAAATTATAACCTCTCTACCCTCAACGAAGTGGTCGATCGGGTCTGCGCGAAGATGGCGCTCCGGCTTACTGATGTAGCCGTAGAAGAGCACCTCGTTCCCAGGAACGCATCGATCGGGTTTACCGGGCGGGCAGCTATCTCGGGACGAAAACCTGAGTATATCCTTGAGGGAATCACTGAGCGCAATCTCTTCGATGAGCCAAACGACCACCTTGTCTTTGTGGATGACGGCCTTGCCCGGGGCGCGTCCCTTATGGGACGGTGCATGAACTCTCTTGGGAAACCCAAAAATCCCATTGGCGGGGTCCGGGGCGGGCCCTGTATTATGAACCGGCGGATCAAAATAGGTAAATAGGAATGTGTCAACTATGCCAGACGAGATGAATGCCGAAAAGAACGATGACAGGCAGACTCGGGAAGAACCACTCTTTGATGTCCTTATACCCCCCGGTGTGCCACGCTCCGTGATTTTTGATGTGGTAAAGAAGTTCGATGTCGAAGTGGTCGAGCGCAAGCAGCAATTTAATTTTGCCAATATGGACGGCGACGAGCGGGAGATCCTCGCATTCCGTGGCAAACGGGAAGATGTCGAGCAGGTAGAAAAATTTTTGATCGAAAGAGTCCGCGCGTTTATCGGGGAATAATTACCCTGACGGTTTTTTTATTTTTTGAGGAGTTTTACCAGCAGTGATTTCTGGGCGTGAAGACGATTCTCCGCTTCGTCCCACACCAGACTCTGCGAACCATCGAGTACATCGCCGTCAATTTCCTCTCCCCGGTGGGCTGGCAGGCAGTGAAGAACCCGGACATCCGGTGCCGCGTGGCTGAGCAGCCGATGGTTTACGGTAAACCCTTTGAATGCGGCAAGTCGTTTTTCCTTCTCCGCTTCATCGCCCATCGAAATCCACGTATCGGTGACGATTACCTGTGCGTCTTTTACCGCCGCCTCCGGGGTCTTTGCGGTAGTTACCTCTCCTCCAAGGTTCCGTGCCTGTTCTATTAACTCCGGTGCCACTTCGTAGCCTTTCGGGCTTGCCACGGTGACCTCCATACCGGTAAGAGTAGATGAGAGAACAAGAGAGTTGCAGACATTATTCCCGTCACCAATCCACGCGATGCGAAGTCCGCTGACATCGCCGAAATGTTCCCTGATGGTCAGGATATCGGCAAGGATCTGGCAGGGATGCTCCCGGTCGGAGAGTCCGTTGATGACCGGGACCGTGGCGTTTGCGGCCAGTTCCTCGACCGTACTGTGACGGTATGCACGGATCATTACGGCAGATACATACCGGGATGCAACCCGAGCGGTATCCCGTATCTCTTCCCCCCTTCCGATCTGGAGATCCTTTGCATTCAGGAAGAGCGCATGACCGCCAAGTTCGTGCATGCCCACTTCAAACGAGATATGTGTCCTGGTTGAGGACTTCTCGAAGATCATCGCAAGGGACATGCCCCGCAGCAGTTCGTGGGGAACACCTGCCCGCTTTTGGCGCTTGAGGCGCTCTGCACCTGAGAGGATTTCTTCGAGTTCTGTTTTGTTGATGTCCAGAATTGAAAGGAAATCTTTCTTCATTGTAACTCCTTCATATGCGCAATCCGCCGGTCGAGCAGGGCCTGAGTGCCGATATCGCGGCGGTGGTGGATGCTTCCTGTGACTCCAGATGCAGCCTGTTCTGCGATCTGTTCTGCCTCTGCAAGCGTGGGGGCTTTCCCGACAAATGCAAGGGTGCGGGAGGAAAGAGTCCAAAGCCCGCCCTCTTTTTCTTCCACGTTTGCATAGTAGAGAATAGCCCTCCTGGCATCCCCGATGGAAAGCAGACTGCCAGTCTGCGGGGCCACGGGATACCCTTCAGGAACAAGATATTTGCAGACTGTTGCTGCATGCTCAAATGAAATCTTTGAGGACGAAAGCGTCCCCTCTGTGATACCGGTCACTGCATCGCAGAGGTCCGAAGAGAGGAGCGTTAACACATTCATAGCCTCGGGATCCCCGAACCGGGCGTTGAACTCTATTACCTTTGGCCCTTCTGCCGTATTCATGAACTGGCCGTACAGGATGCCTTTGTAGGGATAACCGTCTTTTGCCATCGCGGCAACGACAGATGCCATAATTGAAAGGGCAGCGGTATATGCTTTTTTACTTACAAAGGGGAGCATGTGATCCGGCATTGAGTAGGATCCCATTCCTCCGGTATTAGGGCCGGTGTCACCCTCAAAGGCCCGTTTGTGATCCTGTACGAGGGGCATGGGGACGATGTGGAACCCGTCGACAAAAGCCTGGAGAGTGAACTCTTCACCTTTAAGCCGTTCTTCGAGAACGACATCGCCTTTTATCTGCCGTACGTAATCAAGGGCACCGGCGAGATCGACCTGCTCTCCCATGATCCGGACACCTTTTCCTCCGGTGAGACCGATGGGCTTGATGGCCAGATCTCCCGCATGGTCCTTCACAAACGCGATTGCCTCGTCCGTATTATGGAAGACCCGGTAAGCCGGGTTGCCGCCAATGTGATGATGCGTCATTAAATCCCGGCAGAATGCCTTATCGGTCTCGATACGTGCCGCTGCTTTTGTCGGGCCAACGCATGCCACCCCGGCGGCAGAAAGCCGGTCTACCACGCCGGCCTCAAGCGGAGCTTCGGGGCCGATAAACGCATGGGTGACCTTTGTCTCTCCGGCAAACGCCACGATCCGGGCGAGATCTGTCTCTTTTGTGAGACAGACTTTCTTTGCGATCCGGGCGATACCGGGATTTTTCATTCCCATTACCGAATAGATCTCGGTCTCGCTGTTGCGGGAGAGTGCAGTTGCTATGGCGTGTTCCCTGCCCCCCCCACCAACAACGAGGATCTTCATATCCATTTCATGGGTTCTATTGGTTAAAAATGGTTTACGCTCCGGTGTGAGCGCGTCAGAGAATCTCGCTGACCCGGACAAGCGGATAGAGTGCGATGGCCTGCTCTTTTAACGTGGCCGCCGCGCCCTGTTCCCGGTCGACTACCGTGACGACACGGTCAGCCCGTGCACCCGCATTCCGCAGCGTGGAAATCCCATAAAGGGCAGATCCTCCCGATGTGGTGACATCCTCGACAAGGAGAATATCTTTCCCTTTCACATCCCCGATGATCAGTGACTTCTTGCCATGGTCTTTTTCTTCTGCACGTATAATCGCAAAGGGTTTTTGTGCGGCAAGCGCTGTTGCGACCGCAAGAGGTACCCCTCCTACTGCAACACCGGCAACGACATCAAATTCGTATCTTGTTGCGATTTCCTGTGCTATTGCCGCGAGAAATTCCGGATGCGTCACTGCGGTTTTCACATCGACATAGTACCGGCTCTTTGCGCCGGAAGCAAGGGTAAAGTCACCGAACTCGATGGCTTTGTGTCGGATAAGGAGATCTGCAAGTGCATTCATGGTTGTTCACCAGGGTTCTTTCTTGACTCCGCACAGGTACCCGATAATGTTGACCGCACGGTGGAGAATGGGGGTCATGATCAGGATAACGATAAAGGCCGGCAGCGTAATGTTTGCAAAGAGCCAGGACGGATCAAAGATAAGCATCATGACAAACGCACCGATGACAAGGTCATACTGGTCGGCGATCGGCCATGCATCTCCCCGGTTTTTCCCCAGCCTTCGCTTGAAAAAACTCTTTCCCATATCCCCGAGGAGTGCCCCCAGCGAAAGGAGGACAATCGATGCTGCCGTATGTTGTGGCAGGAAAGTCCATCCTCCGGTGACGGCAAGCCAGATCTGCAGTGCCCCGACGGCTATCCCGGCGAGCACTCCGCATACGAGACCACGGTATGTCTTGCCATCCCCAAGGAGCCGTCGACCATCGGAATAGTTCCTGTTAAAATCTATCGGGGTCCCTCCGCCGCAGAGTGCCGCGACGGGGTTTGGGATGTAGGCAGGAACCATGATCCAGAATGCGGCGAGCAGTGTCGAGAGCAATGGTATTATGAATAACTCGTCATTAATAATGTAGCACTCCAATACCTCTAAATAAAGAACAGATAAAAAGATTAAGGTTACTCAACAATTCAATTACTCAACAATTCTATAAATATCAGTCATCGCTGCATCGGGTGGATATATATGTTGATTAAAAAAACACGCAGCCTTTGCCCTGTCTGCGGGGCAGTCCTGGAAGCGGATATCGTAGAAGAAGAGGGGAAGATCTGGATCGTGCGGACGTGCCCGGAGCATGGTTTGTTCCGGCATGTCTACTGGTCGGATCCGGAGATGTACCACCGGTTCAGACAGTACGATGCAATTGGTCGCGGCGTGACCAATCCTCAGAACCAGGGAACGTCAGATTCCTGCCCGACCGCGTGCGGACTGTGCAGTAACCATCATTCAGGAACGCTTCTGGCAAATATCGACCTGACCAACCGGTGCAATCTCGACTGCGATTTCTGTTTTGCCAATGCCCGTGCCTGCGGGTTTGTGTACGAACCAAGTTTTGACGAGATCGTCAGCATGATGCAGGTGCTTCGAAACGAGAAGCCCGTGCCGACACCCGCCGTGCAGTTCTCCGGTGGCGAGCCGACCATGCGGGATGACCTTGTTGATATTGTCAAAAAAGCAAAGGAACTGGGATTCCCGCAGGTTCAGATCGCATCAAACGGTGTGAAACTGGCAAACAACCCGGCCCTTGCCCAGCAGCTCAAGGATGCCGGTCTTTCAACGGTCTATCTCCATTTTGACGGGGTCTCTCCTGCGACAAATCCCTTTTTGAAAATTCACCTGAAGGCGTTGGAGAACCTGAATACGGCCGGGGTAGGCGTGGTGCTCGTCCCAACGATCATCAAGGGAAGAAATGATCAGGAAGTTGGAGAGATTCTGAAATTTGCCGCAGATCACATCTCGATTGTGAGAGGAGTCAACTTCCAGCCTGTGGCATTTACCGGTGCGGCAAAAGATGAGGATCTTGAGAAGGAACGGATTACGATCCCCGAACTCATCGGAGATATCGAGATCCAGACCGCCGGGCTCTTAAAGAAAAGCGATTTCTACCCGGTTCCCTGTGTGCTGCCGTTTTCCGATCTGGTGGAAGCCTATACCGGCCGGCCGCAGGTCCGTTTTACCGCTCATGAGCATTGCGGTGCGGCAACCTATGTCTTTGTCACCAAGGACGGGATGACACCGGTTACCCGGATGGTTGATGTTGAGAGTCTCTTTGCTGCGATAGAACAGATGTCAAACAATCTCAAGAAGGGTGGCACTATCAACAAGTATGCCACGCTCTTGGAGGGTGTCAAAGAACTCCACGCATCGTTCAAGAAAGGTGAGAAGGGAAACACGGCTGAGTTCTGGAAACTGATAGGAAAGACGCTTATCGGCCAGAATTTTGATGCTCTGCGGGAATTCCACTGGAACGCACTTTTCATAGGCACGATGCATTTCATGGATCGTTACAATTACGATATCGAGCGTGTCCAGCGGTGTTGTATCCATTATGCAACACCGGATGGCAAACTTATACCATTCTGTACCTACAACAGCGGACCGGTCTACCGTGAGCAGGTCTGGAAAAAATACGCAAAAGAAAATCAGTAAATTTTTAATCTTTTTTAGGGATATTAATATCCGCTCCAAGAGTCTCCAGGAAAGCTGCAGCACCTCTCATTGGCTTTCTGGTTTCCATTTGTAGTGTATCCGGATATTTTCGGGTCACTGGGAAATCATACGTGAGCTTGAGAACAGATATAGTTTTTATAAAAACGGCAGTTCCATCCAGGTTGCCTGTTGCATCGCAATCGATGCAATCGCCAGATCCTGAATGGCAAGCCCGGTTGAGTCAAAGACCGTGATCTCATCCGGGTTTTCACGCTTTTTCTTACCTGTCACAACTTCACCAAGCGTACCGGCGATCATCCATGGCTGGTAGATTCCCTTGCTGATGGGTACGTTTATCTCTCCCGAATGGAATGCCTGCGCCGGATCGTCTACGAAAACCTGGGCCCGGTGCAGGATTGTCGGGTCGAGTTCCTCTTTTCCCGGCGCATCGGCACCGATTGCGTTGATGTGCGTGCCCGAATGGATCCATTCGCTTTTCACTATAGGAGTGCGGGAGGGTGTCGTGGTGACCAGCACATCACAGTCGCAGGCATGTTCAAGGGTCACGCTTTCTGCATCAAGCGGATTAAGCCGTGCGGCAAAAATCCCGGCATGGCTGGAATTCCGGCTCCAGACCCTGACATTGGTGAGAGGTAGTTCCCGTGCGATTGCCCTTACCTGTGCTTCTGCCTGACGGCCGGTGCCTACAACCCCAAGCACGCACTCCTTTTTTGGTGCAAGATATTTTGCGGCGACTGCCCCGGCGGCTCCCGTTCTCATGTTCGTGAGCCGGGTCGCGTTCATGAGGGCAGTAGGCTGGCCGGTCTGCGTGTCAATGATGATCGTCAGCGCCATTACGGTTGGGAGCCCCACCATGTGGTTGTCCGGGTGGACGTTGACAATTTTCACCCCGGCAATCCCCAGCGAGGGCAGGTACGCCGGCATCGTCCGGAAGTCCCCGGTGGGCAGGGTAACGTACAGTTTCGGTGGCATCTGCACGAGACCTTTCCCGTGATCGGCAAATGCAGCCTCGACAGCCCGGTTAATCTCGCCTATATCGAGGTCTTTTTCCGGATCAGGGTAATAGCGCATGAACGATTGATCCATCTGCTTGGATTTAGCGTTATGCTCACAACAGGTATCAGAAAGATTCTCATAAAACGGCAATTCGCACATTCCCGGTGCAGCAGATGCCTGTACTGCGGACAGGTTCACCGGTGAATTATCAATTCCCTCACAACAAGAATGATCAAAAAAGCGAAAGAAAAATTCTAGGCGTATTCCATTTCCTTGAGCGTTTTTTCCGCCAGGTCCTTCATGCGTGCCGAGATCCGTGATGATGAGGTGTAATCCACATCTTTCATCGCGTTTGCAATCTCGTTCCCAAGGACAAAAATGGCATATTTGTGCTCAAGCTTGCTCTTGTGCAGCTGGGAGGGGGTGATCTTCAGGGCACTGTACTGCGAAAACTTCAGGTCAGGGTTGACTTCTTCGAAATAGTCCTTGACCTCGTAAAGCATCTTATGAAGACTAATAAGTTCTTCCTTGTGCATACAGTCACACCAAAGTGTTACATGGAGTGCACCATGCATAAATAAATTTGTGTGAACCCGGTTTTACGAGCTCATTTTCATCAACCGGATGTTTAAAGGTCTTTTTATAATTCCTTTAAAATCTTTTGCTGCTACATATTCAAGCCCTTTCCAGACCAGGCGGTCGAGCAGTTTCTGATCAACGGCCCGGTCAACTACGAGACCGGCTGCCGGTGCATCCAGCGTTTCTACTGCCTTTTCGACCTCTTCTGACCGGATCTCCCTGATTACTGCCATATCTCCATCAAGGAACCGGGCGAGATTCCTTCCTTTCACATCCTCCATATGATCACGGATGGTTACCGGGACTTTTGACGGGTTCTCTTTTGCTCTCTTCTGTCCCGTGCCGACCCGGTCTGCCGTGTCGCTGCGATCCACATCACCGGGAGCCAGTGCCGCACGGGGCTGCCGGGACAAGTCCGTCGGAAGTTCGGCTGTGTCCTCGAAGTACTGGTCGCGGACGTACTCGACCGGTACCTTGTTTCGGAGCGTCTTGATAACCTCTTTTTTGGTCATGTCTTCGACACTTTTCCCCCGTGGGGAGAAAGCGACGAAATCGATATCGGCAACCTGCAGGAGTTCCCGCAGGATCAGTTCTCCGCCACGGTCGCCGTCAAAGAATGCGGTTGTTGTTTTCTTCTCGCAAAGATCGACAATCGATTTGGGGATGTTGGTACCCTCCACGGCCACTGCATTCTTGATGCCGTACCGCAGGAGGTTGATAACATCTGCCCGACCCTCGACAATAATAATTGCATCCGACTCAATGACGTTAGGGCCTGACGGCAGTTTTTCCTCGCCTATTGTCCCGACCTTCTCGACCCTCATTGTCTGACGAACATCGTCAAGGAGCTCGTCGCTGTCGATCGTCCCGTCATCAAAACGCTCGATGAGAATCTCCTTTGCGCGCTCGACAATCTTCTTGCGCTTGCTGACCCGTATGTCCTCGATAGACACCACGGCTACGCGCGCAACGCACGGCCCCACGCGGTCGATGGTCTCAAGTGACGCGGCGAGAATTGCCGTTTCCGCCCGGTCAAGGGAAGTGGAGATCAATATCTCTCCGGTAGTCTCGCCTTTCTTGCTTACTATCTGGACGTCGATCCTGCCGACCCGTCCTGTCCTCTGGAGATCCCGCAGATCAAGATCTTCGCCGAGTAACCCTTCAGTCTGCCCGAAAATGGCACCGACTACATCAGGTTTCTCGACCACCCCCTCGGTGTTGAGGCTGATATGAATAAGGTACTTGGTAGTATCCGGTGAATACACGTAAACGCACCCCCATGTATCATGCGATAGATGAAATGCCTGATCATAGGTATAAAATATATATAACGTGTGGAATTACTTAAAGTGTAGGTTTGTGTTCAGGCCTTTTTCGCACGAATCCGAAAAATAACACAACGCGTTTACCTCTGCCCCGGTTATCCCCAGTGGTGATCTCCGACAATTATTCCTTTCCTCTCGCTGCACAAAGCTGCCCGGCGATTTGCGCTCGGGTGATACCGGAGATCCGCACTTTCTTCTGGGACGATGCGAGACCGGAAACAATAGAAACGGACGATGCCGGGACTCCAAGCGTGGTGCTGATGAGCCCGATCACTGCTTTATTTGCCTTCCCGTCCACTGCAGGAGCGGTAACCCGACAGCCGATTGCCTTTCGCCACTCGTTGTAGCCCGCAGGAAAGAGATCTGATCTAGCACCGGGTGATACCTCGATGGCAATGAGTGTACCATTGTGGTCATCGAAAAGAGCATCAGCCATTGTTGACATGGAGCAATCTTCTCTTGGGAAAGGATATGTCGCCCGGCTTAAACACACACGGATCATCAGTGGCTGCTGCCGTTCTTCACCGGTGGATAAAACCCTCGGCCGGGCGATGCCTGTCGCGCACCCGGGTTGTCCCATGGATCATATCCAGGCACTTGCCAATCGATCACCCGGGGACCTATGGGTGCGCTTTATCGGCACCCTCTTTCATCTGTTCTCTGGACACTTTATCGTTTCGTGGCCAACCCCCATCCGACTTTCTCTGCTCTTTGCACAGTCAGGTACAGCATGCCCGGTGAAAATACGTTCACGGATTTGAGGGAGCGTAGCCCCGGCCGGAAAACCAGATTGGATCTGCACGGCAGAATTCCCCGTGATTGTATACCATGACCCCGTCCCGGATCACGGTATAGGGAAAGACCGCCCGGTGCCCCTCAAACGGCGTCCAGCCGCACCTGCTATGCAGAATTTCCGGCTCTATCATTACAGCAGAATGTGGGTAGAGTGCAAAATCCGCCCGGTCGCCGGGTGCAAAACCTGCCGGTGGAATACCGATGAGTGCGGCAGGTGCAGTCGCGGTCTTCCGGATCAGGTCGGGCAGGGTGATCTGCCGGTCGAGCACTGCGGCCATGAGAAGGGGCATCATGGTCTCCACGCCCGGGACCCCCGAGGGAGCTTTTAAAAACGGAAGCGCTTTTTCTGTTTTTGTGTGGGGCGCGTGATCGGATGCGATCATATCTATGCGGTCCCAGCGTGCAAAGAGATCCTTTCGCTCCTTTTCGCTCCTGATCGGAGGATTGACCTTGAACCGTGTATCGGCAGCCCCGGTTTTTTCCCGGGAGAGGAAGAGGTGGTGAGGGGTTACCTCCACGGTTCCCAGTGCGGCATCGATCGCAGTGGCCGTGCTCATGTGGCAGAAATGGATCCGGCAGCCGCCCGTATTGCAGGCCTGCACCGCAATCACTGCATCTCTCTCGTTTTCGGGTGAGCGCAGGGCATCATGCGTGGCGAGATCAGTGTCCTGTCCCGGAGTAACGCCTTCTGCGTGGATCGTGGCAAGCCCTCCCAGAGCCCGGATACGATCGAGCGCACGGGAAAGTGCCGGGGTGTCCAGTGCCTCGCCGTAACTGGAAGGAGCAAAAAATGTCTCGCCAAAGGCCATTGCCCCTGCCGCCCACATCTCCCTGAAGGGGGTATCCGGAGTGACTCCGCTGTTGATCGCAAAATTACAGAACGAATGTGCCTGTGCTTCGCGGACCCGGGTCAGAAATGCTTCCGGTGTCGTCAGGGGCGGGAGGGTGTTTGGCTGGTCAACGACAACGGTTACCCCCCCGGCAAGGGCGCTCATGCTCCCGGTTGTCCAGTCCTCTTTTGCTGACTGGCTCCCTCCCCGCATATGGACATGAACATCGACAGCCGCCGGGAGGACAAAAAGACCTGTGCAATCGATCTGCCGGTCTGCCGCTGCCCCGGCACCGATATGCGCTACCCGACCGTTCTGGATCGTGATATCTGCCCTGCGCCCATCCGGGATCTGGACATTTGCAAGCACGAGGGTGGGGCGGCGTTCCATGCAGATATGATCGGCACCTGACCATATAGTCATGCTGTTTTTGAGGAGATGCCCGGGGAATAGAATGTTTTTTCTGTCACGTCCCGGAATTAGTAGTATAACTGTGCCGGAGAAACCGGGGGCCGCTCGTTGTATCAGGACTCCTGCGGTTGAGCCGGCGCGGGGGGATATCATGGATAAGATTATAAAATTCACGCTGGGACTCTTTGTCCTTATCATGATTCTTTTTGTGGCGGTTGTTTCCTACACATCGTATATCGATACGACATACAGGAACTCGTTTTCCGGCACGTATGTCTATTCCTGTACCATTACGACAGATGCCGTCCTGTCGAATGTTACGCTCTTTTTGCCGGTTCCCGCAGATCTGAAAGGCACCTCCCCTCTCGATGTCCAGATAAGCGGTCAGCACGTTTCCGGTGTTCCTGAAGACTGGACGATCACGCTCTATGATACCGGCAAGGCAACCCTCCTGAAAGTGACGGCCCCTTCAATCGGACAACCTGCCGTTAACGGGAGCGCACAAACGACCGCGATCACGCTTGCGGTAAATGCCTCTTCGTATACTCCGATCGACACCTACACTCCTGTCGAGAATGCGGCTGTGTTCCGCCCGGTGCAGGATATTCATACGGTGGCTTGTCCTGCCGGCGATGTGACAACCGACAGCACACCGGAATGCTCTGAATATCTCACCAGCATCTATGCCGATTACACAGCGCCGCTTTCGGCCTCGGTAAGCATCAGCGCAAGTCTTGAAGCGACGAACTCCTGGACGATCTTTAAACCGGAGTCCAATGGCTACAAAAACCGGCTCTACCTCTTGATGCATGGCGACAACCATGGCTGGGAAACCTCACGGGGTTGGCTTGAATCCGGGATCGGTGCGTATGATGCACCGAAGACCAGCACCTGATTTTTATCGTGCCAAACGCGACATGATTGCCAGAACAGGCAGGTTTCTCCAGCCTGAACCCACTCTCTGGATACTCTCATGGAAAAACGACCGGACCCGGCAACAACCGGAAAATACCGTGATGCCATACACCCTGGCTACACGGTTGATATTATCCTCAAGGCGGACCAGCGGAGCGGAAAACTAACACGGGGCATCGTACAGGAAATCCTGACAAACTCCTCGTTCCACCCGCACGGTATAAAGGTCCGGCTCAGGGACGGCGGCGTGGGGCGGGTGGCGGCAATTCTTGGGCAGAAGTCCCCGGAAACTTAAAAAAAAACGCTAAATTTCCCCCAATAAAAAATAGTATTAACCTTTTTATTTCCAGTCCCGGGTGATGACTGTGCTCCCTTCTTCTTTCTGGCGAGCGATCTGCTTTTTGAGAGCATCAAGCATTTCTGCTGTGAT
>Ga0172381_10004746_pt1 | contig 13971 bp, 12 predicted proteins | sample Leawel6488metaG_FD_119754 | JGI IMG/M metagenome (GOLD analysis project Ga0172381, IMG submission 119754) | Leachate microbial communities from a municipal landfill in Southern Ontario, Canada - Leachate well 64-88 metaG | ecosystem: Engineered > Solid waste > Landfill > Unclassified | place... | reverse complement strand
TTTACGCCTGTGCTTTCGGTTATTATATCTGCCATACTTACCATAAGTCTATCTCCATGTATGCTCTTTTTCGCAGATGGTACACCTGCCTCGTTTTGGTTCACCTTTCATCAGGTTGTGTACTCTCATTCCCTGTCCATACCGTTCATCTTGGTATGCGTTTACACAATCGCATTTTATAAGCGTTGTGGTTTTACCAATAGGCTCATCTTTTGCCATGTACTATACACTGGTCTCCATACTATATAAAGCTTTCGCTTTAGCCTGGCAGGAAAGAGCAATATCCGTCCCTTTCACCAGATGTAGCCTCATAGAAGCCGACACAATCCCGTCTGCAATACACTGGATTATTGATATCCCGAGTCATTAAAGGGCATATCGTGATTCCAATTTTTATCATTAAAACCACCCTTATCTAGTAGTGATCAGATTGATCAGTATCTATAGTAACATATTCTACAAGTACAACCCAATCATGAGCATCACCATACCCATCGTCTAACCGTATAGCATCCGGTACATACTCATATATCCCTGTACATTTCATCCTGCCAGCCGGGGCACAAGTATTCATTTGGCCCGACGATTACATACTTACCTACATACTTTTCTAGATCTTTTTGCATATTCATTCAAACTCACCATGACATACATGTACCTAATACCATATAAACTTTTCGCCTGAAAAAATTCGACAGCTAATGCTACAAGTAATAAAAATATAAAAATAAAAAAAAAGAATGAAAGACCTAGGACTCTTTAAACGTAGCCCCGGCTTTCATTAATAACTTTACTCCGGACCATGTACAACCCTCAGCAACGATTATACTAGATACCGGGTCGGGATCTGTAGTACAATAACAGGCCCCATTAGCTGATATTGTGCAATTTTGTACTATAGTGTATGATCTTCCGATACCATGTACACCAAAGTATCCTGATAGGGTGCTTTTCTTTATTATAAGTACTGCCTCACCCCATATGTAGGTAGCCCCGCCCCTAGAATCGTGTCTGGACTGACTATTTCCTAGAGTTGAGTTGCTTATGGTTCCTTTTGAAGATTTAACACTAAAACCGTAAGCATTAGGCATACTGGAGCAGTCCATATTGAGATTCTGTATATCGAAGTCATTTATGAACCACACATTAACCTGGCTATCGGTTTTAAAGTTTCGAACTACAGCGTTATCCTTAGGTCTGGTTTTCCAATCGGGATCATTCCCATTAAGGAATAGCCCCTCGCGGCATCTATACGCTTCGCAATCTACTACTTGACTGTTTCGACAGGTGTCCATCATTATTCCAGGCCCCGCGCAATCTGTAGCTACTACATTTTGTACAAGTTCGTTTACGCCCGAACCTGACCCATTGTAGCCCTCATAGATACCGGCCCCCCAGGATCTTTTAAGTCTCAATCTCAGGAATTTCCCGTTAGACCGAGCAGATCCTATTAGGATTAGGCCTTCGCCATCGTATGTCGCAGAACTATTTTGACCGCCACCATCGATAGTCATATCTTGAATTGACATCCCTGAATATCCAGGATTCATAGGGCCTGTTCCGCGAATGATAAACATGGCCGCATGTCGCGAAGAGCTCCTTTGGCCTGGCATCATTTCTAATACTGTTTCATCTACTCCAGCCCCATATATATGCATCCCTTTGTTGAGTATCATTAGGCTCCCATAGAAGATATTGCTTCCATCCGGATTGAGCCCAAACGAGTAGGGTGCTGATAGTTTGTATGTACCTTTCCCGATTCCCAGAGATCCACCATTAGGAACGGTATCAATAGCTTTCTTGAATAAGCTAACCGCATCTGAATTAACCGGTACGGCTGCTATCTGACTTGTTCCAGCTCTGGCAACAATATTAGACCCAACAATAGATATCTCCACATTGTATGTAGTGGGGTTTGGTGTTGGCTCCGGAGTGGGAGTGGGAGTAGGTGTTGGTGTTGGTTCTGGTGTTGGTGTTGGTGTTGGTATAGGGTCAGGCCCCGGACACGGTATAGGTTCGGGTTCCGGTTCCGGGTTTTGACCTTTTCCAAATTCCTTGAGGAGTTTATCGAGAGCATCATCTCTCGATCCTCCAACTTTAGCTTGATACGCAAACCATATTGCTATAGCTTCGTCTGATAATATTACAAATGCTCTTTTCATTATATTTTCACCTCAATTCCAATAGTTAGGACTTGATACTGTTGATGTACCGGTATCTGTTAATATCCACTTTTCGGTGGCGCCACCAGCATCGACATTTTCAACTACGATATTACTTACTGCATAAGCACCGGTTATTTCTATATTTCCCTTGTATCCAGCTCGATCCAATACATTCCCTTTAAATATATTTCGTCTGCCAGACGTCACCCGGTATGCAACCATGCTATCCGCTACCATAGCAAAATGACAATTTTCAACTGTGACCCCAAATGGTCCCAGCCATGAATTTGATTGAGACCCTCCGATAACGAACACTGGTGTTGTGTCATCCTCAAACCAGCAATCCCTGAATGTTATGTGGCTGGTGAAGTAAGGGTCCGTGTCACATGATATATATACATCTGCTGTACCAGCATTGTATTCTATAATCATACCCTGGAACAGATGCCCAACAGATGAATCCTTTATACGTACTCCGTACGAGGTACATTCTCGTATGCTACCGCCGAAAAATCTTTGCGTTGTTACGAGTGCGGTTGAATTTATATAAATCCCCATATAGCAATCTTTTATATCTACGGAATAATAATCATTACCGAATGAAGTATCACCTATCCAGATGCCATAATGACAATTTTCTATCCATACACTATGAAACAATTTTACATTTAAGGCCAATCTAGCAATCCAAAATGCATCATATGCATTATCACCGGCGCCTTTAACATACAAGTTTGATACGCTTACGTCGTTATAATATGATCCTGTATTTTTAATATTAAATATAGGATTAACTGACCCATATAATATAGTATTCTTACCGGCTCCTAGCAGGTGACAGGCTTTTGCTCGCAGATCGATTGTTTCGGTAATGGTATAATTTCCATCGTGTATATATATGGAATAGTATGAGTGATTTATTGCATAATTTATAACCCCTCCGGAATTTGATGATGTTAATATTATATTACCATCACTATCTAATAGCACAGTATTACCCGCGTCATTTTTCATTATCTGTGCTTCGAATGGGGTGATCCTTCCAGATATCACGGAATCGCCAAATCTTAATATTCCATCCGCACCGGTGTAAAGCGTACCTGTAGTTGTTGCTGGTGGTGTTCCTGAGAATTTTATTCCTTCACCACTTGGTAAGGTTTTGTCTAAATCCATTTGCTCCCATTTGATAGCATTTCCCGCTCCACAAAAAACCAGCAGGATTGCCATCATTATAGCAATTAAATATTTTATCATTTTATCACACTCTATATTGATAACGTGCTCTTAGATAATCGCCATCGACCGAGTTCGGAGCGAAGGTGACTAATGTAATAGTAGTTCCGCTTACGGTATAATCTATGCCGTAAGTCATATAGGCTAATCCCAAGCCAGATCCCCAATATAATTCAACTGTTGTAATTGGAGTGTGGGCTAATGTAAAGGTTTGATTTGCACCATCCATAGTCCCGCTTGGTGTCTCTTGTACCGCCCATCGGGTTCCGTGTTGGCCTATGTCCAATATTGTAGCATCAGCTATTGACGTCGCCCCTGCTGGAACGTATACCACCGCAAGGATAACTCCTGTTGGCGTACTGTCGGGTGGATGAGGGCTTTCCATTTTCCTGAAATTTGTTTCACCAATTGGGGATATTGCCGCAGCCGTCCCTTGGTGACCAGTAGCGGTAGTCGTAGTCAAATATATAGTGTAGAATCGCGGAAATGTAGCATCGGATGCCAGCAATACATTATTTCCCGTTATCGTGTATACAACGTTGTCGTAAACGATTAATCCCGAGTCAACGACTACATACATGTCATTCGGTGTTTTTTCGTGTACGTCACATCCCGATAACAAGTAATAACCATCATTTTTCCGTGATATTGCCAATGCCATAACTTGCATGAAAATGTCGCTACGAATCGGTGCCCATGCTGTTAACTCTGCCATTTTTTCACCTCTTTAGCAGCCCCATATTCTTCATCTTTTTCTCCAGTTCTATTGCTGACCTAGTTAGAAAATCATCAAGTTCTTCTCCTTCATTAGGATTCGTTGTCTCTACATGACTGAATACAAATCGATATTGAGCCTCGCTCATTCTATCTGTTATCTTTAGAAAAATTAATATTGATTCTATAGAATGTCTCAGGCTCATTACTTCTCTTGCTAATTCTGCCATAGGAGAGTCATTAATAGGGGGTTCCTTCACAGTCTTACTAACTGGTTCACTGAGTATGCTATCGATTTCATCAATTGATTTCATTCTGTCACCTTAGATTTAGGTTGGAAATTGGGGATATTTCCTTTTCTGGCTGACCGGATATTCATCCCGGCTTTGATCATTTCCTCTTCCATTTGAATGGTTCGGATTACTCTCTCATGCTCTTTTTTATTTTCCTTAGTTTGGACGATTTCCCCATCTTCGTCCACTGGTATAACCTTCATCCTGAGAACTGGTTTAACCTGTCTATCTTCAGCGACATACTCATATAAATAAAGTACCGGATACTTCCCCATATTTGGATCTTCTTCATCTACCCAATTACAGGTATATTTCCGATATCCAGTTTTGAGCATATGTTCCCGATTTTTCTTTTCGATATACTCATATACTATATCATTTTCTATTTTATCATACTGGTATTCTATTTCAGTATAAGTACTCATAAATGGTTCCATTTAAATTTTACCTCCTAAATTGTCGTTATGAAATATTTTGAATTCACGCTACCATTCAATGAACATCTAACTGGTCCCACTCCACCATATTCAGATAGCCCTATCCAGATAACATTATCGGAACCGACATTCACCAAACTGGTGATGTCTATATCAGATATCGAATCTCCTGGATAGTAGTTCGGAAATGGTGATCCATCTACATTAGATCCATTGATTTTTATGGTCAAAGTTAGGTAATGTATTGAGTATCCAGTTCCACACAATGTAGCAAAATCCGCCTGGATTGTGTCTTTATCAGCCTCATATACCATAGGATTAGTATGGACATCCTGAGTATAGATTCCTCTTGTATCATCGGGTTTTGTTGATGTTGTTGAAGGTGGTAGATAGTGGTTATGTACACCAGCGACTACAGCAGTATCCGATGGAGTATGTGTATGATTTCCTATATTAACCTGTGGGATTGAATGACTATGCCCTCCTCCAGATGATGTCCACACTCCGGAACAATACATATCGGAGTATCCATGTGAGTGTGAAGGCGATCCTCCGCTACTCGTATATCCACTACTAGCACTGTTTGAATAAGATGCTGAGTGATTATGCGATCCTGCATATGTACATCCTGGTGCATGATCATGCCCACCACCATATGCTATACTCTCTATACACGTTAGACCATATCCCTGATAACCTTGTGTAGTTCCATCTGCTGTATGCGGATGTGCACCGCCTGCTGCTGTTGATCCACTATGACCGTGAGATCCGCCTCCACCAGTAGATCCACCGTGTCCATGTGTTTGCGTTACTACGTTACCCTTCGTTTCCTTGTACCATCCAATATTAACACTTAACATAAATCGATACGGGTATTCGGTATCAATTTCATCGAGAGCTACTTTGAACGTCTGTTGAAATGGTACGGAATCTGTAATGGAATCGTTATTGAATGAGAAGGTCCATGAGTTAGCATACGAGTTTACAAAGTCGTTGTGAGATCCGATAAGATCATATTTAGCCTGAGTAACGTCCGAAAAGTCCAATATCCTTTGTCCCAGATGAAGAGTCATCTTCTCATCTGAGGTGAATACTACTTTTTTTATCCTTTTTGTTATTGTCATAGAGTTATCTTTCCGGATATTGGCCCAATCACCGGGATTTATCGCCGGATCTTCGGCGGTGTTCACCGTGTAAGCAAAAGGTTCCAATTTATCAGGAAACACCTTTACTATCGAATTCGCTAATTGCTCTTCGAATTGATGGGGATCAGAATAGATTTCTTCTTTCCAATTTCCAGTACCATAAAGATCTAGTGTGGAGTATACCTCTTGTGTTATCCCGCTTCCCGATCCGGTCCCAATAAGCCCATCAATCTTCGAATCTCCGGTTTGTTCTTCAGTGAGGTTATAGATATTATGTCGTTCCTTGTACGTAGCTATACCCATTGCCGATGTTCCTCTACCAACACTGGTATTTATATACAAATATGTATAGCTATCATTTTCATGCTGATATTGCATTTCTTTCCCGAATGCTAATATCATTCTAACGACTTCATTTTGAATAGGAGTTCTACCGACACGATATGGAATTGATATGGTGGATGATGTAACGCTATGAGGTGACAGTCGGATATTGGTATCTTTCCAATTCGGGATGCTTACTAACCAATACTTAGGATCTCTATCGTCTGGCATTCGTATGTACAGTTCATTTGCATCTTGATACCATTGTCCAGCGGAAAGGCTGGAACTACTACCATGTGTGAGCAGAGTTGTGTTTGCGTACATCTTGGTAATAGTCCCAAATCGAGATGCTGTTCCACCACCTCTATCGAGATAATCCCGGATATAATAGACATTTCCAGAATAAACCTTGAAGCTCCCCTGTAATAAAAGAGAGTTTGCCATGTAAAGTAAACCAACACAGGATGTCGGTTCCTCATGGGTTAACATAAGTTCAAGGGTTGTTCCAATTGGATACTCGTAAAACTGAGTCTGCCGGAATTCCAATAGTCGCTGTTGTTCGTATGCTACTATTCGACATACTTGATCCTTCTCGACTTCTGGAAAGTCTATGTACCCCCGAAATCGGGTTGATCCTTTGTATGTGGCTTCCAATATCGAATTTTCCTGGATTGTAGCATTTGGGGTAAATGTTACCTCACATGATCCCGACTTATCATAACATCGCTCGATTTCGTATGAAATTAAAGTGAATCCGGCTTTGGTTCCGTCCGGATTCGTTATTGATATGTCCATCATTTATGGCCACTTCCTTGATCTGAATATGAAATCGAAACCTGCAATCCCGCTACCCGATCCTATTACCTTTAATGTCCGGGTTTCTCCAGATTCGATTATAGGGATCTCCCAATATGTAGTATCCCTATAGGTTTCAAAATCAATATCAAATATATCTAAAGTTGCTCCACTTGGGCAATAGAATCGTACATAGAAATCCCCAAGTTTTTCAGACCCGTTTATGAAATACTCCGTCTCGATATTATTAACAATTTGACTTGCCAATACCGCGGTATTCCAGGTTAGATTATCAGAACTGACTTGGATTATTGGGCTTCCAGCAACAGCGTTTAAGGTTGCTACAAGTTTTGAATTATATCTTACTGGATGTGGGCCACTGAATTTGTACGTAAGATATCCACCACTTGCTATTGTGACTTTTCCACCTGAGCACGTAGCACCGGATGATGCATATTTATCGACGTTGTATTTAGTGGTTGTTAAGAAATCATCCGAATATGAACACTTTAAATCACCATATATATCTAGACTTGCTACTTCATTTGATAGTAATTTATCCGATATCACGATATATGATTCTTCCGTTGCTCCATCCATGAGATAAACAACAGCGTTTGTTAAATGGCTACCACTATAAACCCCTGTTATTTCCATTTTTTCAAAAGGAGTATCAACAGTTCCGTCATTTCCGAATGGATTTGTTATGAACCCGCTAGCTACAGTTCCCATCGTATGCTGATATACATGGACTGAATATAGATATGGATCTTCTAATTCGAGTATAACGCGCGGTCGATATTGCATTCCGTGAAATATATATAGTGGAGTTACTGATACCGATTTTACCTTTTGAAATATATCATCTCTTCCTGGATAGAATATGATATCTCTAGTATTACTATTTACAACTGTCAAAAAATCATCATATTCACCGATATTCGTAAATTTGAGCTCGAAGTCATATTTAAGATTTTCTGTTCCCATATCTATAATTTTATTTATGATCTGATATGGAGCAGAGTAGGTGTTTGTTTTTTTAAGTAATCCAGATATATCGGGTGTTTTTATATTATTAGTTATATCATATCCATTTAATACATATTTCGGGAATTTAAATAGAATACAGTCCATTCTGATATCTGTTGTTTTGAAATTGGCGATATCAGTATCGATTGTAAATGTTTCTGTTAATCCTGACATTGCTATATTTGCATCATAATTAAATGTTTCAAGTTCAACTGATGCTATATTTGACTGGATTGTGAATGTCTTTGATCTGCCAGTTGCTATGCGTGAGTCAATAACGAACGTTTTGAGTAGGTTCTGTTTTTGCACCATAGCATCAATATTAAACGTCTTCGTATAGCTCTTTGTTGTGGTTGTATCAAATGTAAACTGCTCGATGCCGGTGGTACTTACTCTTAAATCACATTCGAACGTTTCAGTATTGGTTGCTGTAATTCTGGTATCCATCGTGAAAACAATACCCTTTAGAATTTCACAATCCATTGTAAATGTTTCAGTATAAGTTCCAGTTAGGATATGTGTATCGCAAGTGAAGGTGTCAGTTTTTGGGAGTGAGCATATATGGGTATCACATGTGAACGTTTTTAATCCCATTCTAAATATTATTGCATCCATTTCAAAAGTTATTTCTATATTAATCTTTCCAACACCGATACCTGGAAATCGGCCAATACCTAGTTTGTGTCCAATTATCATATTTTATCACCAGCCGATTGATATTGGCAGGATTATGCATCCTACCAAATCACACTTCATTATACTTCCATGTTCCAGTTTCGGGTGTCTTTGCTCCAGATGTAGCCGTTGTTCCTACTCTTACCTGAAGAACAACATAATTTGTATATCTTCCTGTTCCAGATGTTGCTATCTGAGTGATTGGTCCATATGGAGATCCCGAGTTGTACCCGAAGAAATCCGATTTCGAGCTAATTCCAGTATAAAACGCTGTCATTTCGGTTCCGGTTGTTCCCGGTGTACCTGTTGCTTGTATATAGGTTGCCGGAGTTTGGTTTCCAATATACGTTATGATGTCTGCTCCCCATCCAAGGGTGCCGTCTGTATACAGATAGATACCGGTGATTGATGTGTCAGGTGCTACTGATACATAAAATGCTATCGATCTACAATATGAGTAATTGTATGAAGCACTAGGTATTGGTATAGGATAGTTGTTTCCGGGATTTACATCATCTGAGGTACAAAATCGTAGATTTCCTGATGGTAAATCGCTTTCTGTTGGTCCAGCACCTGTGTACATTTTTGTAGTTGCGGTTGCGACCATATTTGATTCCTCCTAAATTATTTCACAAGTTATATATTTTATTTTTTTAAGTATTCCATCGGAACTATAATTTTCTATTCTATCTGTCCTCTTAAAAGCTCCGGCTGTTCTTATATATCCTTCTTTCATCCACCATATCCTAAATCCTCTTGGATCTTTTTTCATAGGAGATTCATATGGATCTTTATACCCGGCTTCTATTTCATCCATTAAATCAGAACCGTTATCAGGTTCAAGCCCAAGCATATAATCAGATCCTAGATATTCACCGGTGGTTTTTACATGTCTTTGCTTTCTCCAAATTAACGCATATCCAGGCTTTTTTACAATGCAAATTGCGGTGGTCTTATCACCCCTGGGCCACATAGTGAAATGATGCAACTCATCGAAATTGAGTCTACTAAAATTCGAAGGTGTTTCTTCGATATCATAAGATCCATCATTATATACGGCGATCCAAGTTATTTCATCCATTACTGTTGTGCCATCGAATATCGTTAGTTCATTTTTCAAATTATATATCCTCCAAAAAAATTAGTCAAAAGGGAATGTTTATTTATTCCCCTTTGCCTTGTTTACGAAATATTTTTCGATCTTGCTGTAATGGTCGTCTAGCTGTTTACTGACCATGTTATGTATTTCTTCTTTTGCTACGTTTCCGGTAATACTTATTACAGGAGCATAAACTAGTCCACCCATTCCCGACTTATTTTCTTCGGCGGTGACTACTCGTTCTCCTCTATGTAGCCTAGCCAGATAATTATCATATGGTACATAATCTAGTCCGGTTGCATATCCAGGATATCTGAAATTGTTCACGCTAAATACATCATCCGCACTCGGGACATATCGTGAATCCATTCCAGACGTATCGACATCAGGATAAGATCCACCTGCATTATATGTGTATATCGGGATTGATATAGACTGTGAATTACCATATGATATTACAGCATCGATTTCGCTCCATGCTGAGTTAGCATCTGCATAAACTTGCATTGTCGAAGGTTGTGATACTAGGGTTTTAACCTCTTCGACTCTGCTAACTGCCTGGCTATTATCAGCTTTTATCTCTATGGTAGCTTCCATTGCCCCAAAGTAATCTTCTTGAGATCCATATATTTCGTTTATTGAACCAAGCATGGAGACCTTTGGAACATATCCTTTGGTGGACATAGCCCATTCACGGTATCCAGCAGAGGATCCGATATATCCCCCTTCTTCCGGACCCATGCCCTCATATTCCCCACCACCATAATACATACCGGATAGTGATGAAGCGGTTGTGGACATGCTTTTAGCCGATTCGCTAATGCCTCTTTCGGCACTGGCTAATGCATTTCTCAAATCGTTTGTACTATCAGATATATTTTCTGATCCGTCCGCTACCTTCCAACTTGATTCTTTTGTAGTAGCCATGAATTCTTTAATCGACATCAAGTTATCTGTGGATAAATCTTTCATGGCTTTGTAGTTGCTTGCTATTTCAGGAGTTAGCACATCATAGCTGCTCCTAGGGTACTTAGGCCATGATTCTTCAAGTTTTGCTGTCAACCCGTTTGCTAGATCATAGCCCTTTTGTCGTTCGGCTTCGGCATCATACTTGATATAATCCAGTTTTTCAAATCCTTTGGCATAATCCTTTAGACCGGTAGATACTCGTTCTGTTTGTTTGGCGTATTCAAAGATTTTGTCACTTAACTTGGTATTGGTTTGTACTAGGTCTTTTTCGGTTGCTACAACTTCTTCCTGAGTCTTAACATATTCAGGAGTTATTGGTAATGATTTTAATCCACTACCAATACCGGGACTGGTTGGTGATATCATTCCACCATATGTATAAGGTATCCCGTCCTTGTATATGGTGTCTCCAGTTTTGGCGGTTTGTATTGCTGAAGAAGAAGTTGATTTCTTATTTGGAGATCCAGAACTTGTGTTTGCTGACCAATGTTGGCTTTCTGTGGCTTTCTTCACCACATCTCTTGATTTCTCTACTGTACCGGCTTGTGATAATGCCTTTTCGGTATTAGAATCTATTGATGTGCTCATATCCGGTGTTTTATAGGTTTGGATGCTTAATATTCCAGCACCGGGATTATTAGCCTTTATGTTTTTATCAATGTCGTATGCCAGTTGTTCAATTAGTGTTCGATTGGGATCAATTGCTCCTATATCATAGTTGCTTTGAACCAATTCTTGTTTTTGCTCAGATCCACCTATGGTAGTACCTGTAAGCTTACTGAATAACGATCCTTCTCCGAATGTATCTTGCATGATATTGGTTTTTGAATCAAGGGTTTCCAGTGCGCTTACGACATTTCCTATAGCGGTCATTACCGATGCTAACGCACCAACAAAACTACCTGCTGCTCCTACGATTGCGGCAAATGCTTCAATTCCCTTGTTGCCCATTCCGATAAGAGCATTTGCGATATCCACTATTGATGAGGTTACTGATACACCCATATCAACGGCACCGATCATTATATTATTGAATGATGTGATTACCTGTTCCCGGAAGCTATCGAACACATCAGCAATATCAGTTCCGAACGCATCATATATTGACATCCTTACGCCAATTAATACTTCGGCTAAGGCTGTTGACATCGCGGTGAATAATCTACCCCAATCGATATTAATTTCTGACACGGCTTTTATGCCTTTTCCAATTTGGTCGGCTATCCATGTCCCATCGGCTTCCCAATCATGATCTTCAATGAAGGTGGTAACGCTATCCACAAATTCATTAATTCTTTGTGGTCCTTCAGTTGTTATTTTATCCCATATGCCTTCAAATCCCATTTTCAATATCTCAAACAGGGAGTACCCTTCATCTTTCATCTTCCTGATCCATTCAGTAGCATCAGAAATAGATTCCTTGATACCGGGAAACAGGGACATGATACTTGGTAATCCCATCTCCCCTAATTCCTTGAGCATATTGGAAAATTTGTTTTTAATGATAGCGTACTGATCAATCATATTATCGATCGATTTGTTATATTCATTAATGACGCCTTTACCATCTTCATATGCGGCATTTACATCTTCTAAATGTTCACCATAATCACCTATGGCATCACCAGCATTGAAAAGAGATGCATAACTTGAACCGTACATTCCAAAAGTATCAGCTAGGGCTTGTGCCTTTTCTAGTCTTTCTTTTTCAGGTAATTTTGAAACGGCATCTACTGTTTTCATGAAGGCTTCGGGAAACTTTGTACTGAAGTAATGTAGAGCATCATCTCTACTCATGCCTAGAACTTGCGCAGCTATATCCAGACCTTTCCATTTTCCTTTTACTAATTCACCGGTTGACGGGTCTATTTCAGCAGTTGACTCTTTCATTAATCCTGATCTTGCTGATCTTAGCATAGTTTCGAATTCTGAAGGCTTAATACCGCGTTCAAGTCCGGTTGTCACAAATGCTGTTAATTCATTTCTTGAAAATCCTAATCCTGCTGCTGTTGCAAAAGAATCTGAAACGGCTTCACCTATTTGTTGAGCGGTTGCAACGGTTTTATTTTCCATTTCATTTATGGCAGATCCTTGTTTTAGGAAATAATTGGTCATACTGCCAGCAGCGTTTACCCCTTCTTTGTCCAAATTTGCTAATATTGCCATCATATTCGTTGCGGCTTCTGCGGGCATATCAAATGCGGATGCCATCATTAATACAGCGTCAGTAGTTCCTGCTAATTCTTCTGGTGCTGTAATTCCCATAGCTCCCAATGTTTTAGCAACAGCTTGGACTTCTTCTTTTGCATTAGATCCATTGGCCCATACATCGCTAAGAGCATCACTTAATTCATTGTATTGTGATGTTCCTTTTTCAATACCGGTCACTTTTGCAATACCGGACATACCCTTTTCCCATTCGGCTGCTATCTTGGTTCCGGCTCCTAAAGCGGCGGCTACTGCCCCGATTCCGGTAATTAATGCGGCAAAGGATATCTTAGCTATTCCTGCAATAACATCGTATGCGATTTTCGCAGCCGAACTAAGTATATCAAAGGCTCCCTTTAATACGCTTCCGGCGATGTTAGCTATCCCGCTAACTACACTACTAAGTAAACCTCCGATACTGGTTAATATCCCAGATACGGCTCCAAATCCACCTGTAATAGCACTAATTACTGCTCCAATGGTTGAAGAAAGGACATTGAATGCGGCACCGAGAACATTAGTGATGGTGCTTGCGATTGTCGTTATTGTGTTAATTACCGCACTAAGAGCGGTTTTTATCCCACTAGCCATGCTAGATACTACACTGGAAACTGATCTTATACCGGTACTTATAACAGCTAATCCACTTGCAAATCCAGTTGTGGTTAGTACCGCATTCCAAACTAGTGACTGAGACATAATTTCCACCTCCTTTTAAAAGGAGTGTATTTAGATAATAAAAAAAAGAGGCATAAATCGAAGTTTTAGTTCTTTTTATGCCTCACTTTCCTCTCTTTTATTTTCATTTTTCTTTCTTTTTCCATATCAAGTTCTACTAGTTCTTTCCATTCATCGTATCCATATCTAGTAGGGTGTTGATGTGAT
>Ga0172381_10004745_pt1 | contig 13973 bp, 11 predicted proteins | sample Leawel6488metaG_FD_119754 | JGI IMG/M metagenome (GOLD analysis project Ga0172381, IMG submission 119754) | Leachate microbial communities from a municipal landfill in Southern Ontario, Canada - Leachate well 64-88 metaG | ecosystem: Engineered > Solid waste > Landfill > Unclassified | place... | reverse complement strand
CTATCACTTCCTCTTTTTTAGATTCGATGTTTTCAGGAGTTTTTCCAGTTGCGTCTTTCACTTGTTCTCTCTTGTCAGCCACGAATGAAGAGGTAAGCTCGTCCGCGTTACTGAACCGTTCCTTGTCTGCAATTCCCGGATTATAAATATTGTAAAATAGTTCAATAATTTCTTCTGTTGTCAGTTGTACGCTGTGAATTCCCATGCTACCGAGTCCAGTCGCGACTGAGCTGGCACGCTGCATAAGCTCTTCTTTATATCTCTTGAACGTCGGAGCAGATATTTTCAAATCAGAAGACTCTTCTGATTTTTTGAAAAGTCGACCCAAAATAGATGGGCCTTGAACGGAAACTGGGTCATATGAAACCACAACGTAAAAAGTCTTCTTCATTATATTGGCAAGATTAATCAGCTGTGAAATAAAATCAACATAGTCTTCAGTCTGGACTTTGATTAGCTCTGATTTTTGTTTATCTTTTGCCGCAACTACTTTTTTTATATATGGATTCAAATCAAGTCTTTTTGACCTCATAACAATCTGAATAGGAAAGTGGAGAGAGTTCAAAAAACTTTGGTACTGGAAAATAAGTGAATTTTGCTCTTCTTCACTCTTAAGTGAAAAGTTTATAGCAGACACAGAAAAAATCATACGGTAGCCACCATTTTTCAATATGATAATGCCTTCTTGAATTCCGGCAATATCTATAAATTTTTGTGTTGAAGCTGCTTCCATGGTTTTTAGCGTGGTTTGTCTAGCTTATTAGCAAGCGCATTTATGTCTTCTTTGGTGTAAGTTTTAGGCTCTACTTTGGGCCCTGTTTGTTGTACCGGTTGATAAATTTCCACTTTAAGATCGGATATATCTTCATGATGCCATAAGCGCTGTCTCGGGGAGGAGGAAAATTCGATAATAGAAAGCAGAAAGTCCAAAAATGGCCGTTCGTTTACCTTTAAGAAATCTAAGGCAATTACAAGCAAAATAACCGGAACAATAATGATAAAAGAGTATGGTTTGGGTATGGGAGACATATAAATGGCATAACAAAAACCGCCGCCAACTACGGCATAAATAAATTGAACCATAGTAAGAGGACCTAAAATCCTATCTTGCATGTCTATATTTTGTGGAACTTTATATCTCGTAACCCCTCCTAGCACTAAAGTAATTTTCAGTTTAAAATTTAAAATTTAAAATCAATTTTCAAAATCTTAATTTAAAATGTCATCGGCTCGATAAATTTACAATTTTTGTAAACTGGAAACTGAAAACTTGTTAGTCTTGATATAAAAAATATCCCTGACCTTATGTCACTTTGAATTATAACATAGAAATAAAAATTTCAACAATAAACAATCACTGATTTAATCCACTGATTTTCACAGATAGTCAAAATTAAGACCAGAGGGTCTTTTCTACTTATTGAACGTTTGGGACTTCACTGGCGAAAGCGCCGAGAAAATTTTTAACTGTTTCGAGAAAACCTTCTTTATGAGGCTGGCTACGAGCAATGTCCGGAGATTCGCTATACCCCTTAGAGCCTGATTTGGCAGTTGGTTGAGAAGAAACGCTGTTTCCAGTTCCACCAAGCGCTTGTGAAATTTCTGCTGTGCCGCCAACCGGTGCGGCTGGTTCAGTCTTTCTTGGCTCAGCAAGCACTAATTCTTGAGTATACTCCTCTGCTTCTTTTCTTTGCATCAGTTCTTCCAGGCTCATTGAACTTATGGTATTTGAAATCTCCGGCCATATTGACTCAATTTTGTTATAAAGTTTTTGGGAATCGCCTGCCATTTCCTCTGCGCTTACAACTGACTCTGGCGAGCATTCAGCCCTTCTTTTAATGAAGTAAGCCTCAGGATTATCCTCTGATTTACAGGCTAAATACAGGCCGACAACTTCGGCGAATCTTTCCTTTAAAATTAGTTCCTCGTCTGCTTGATTGTTGACTAAATTGGAGATATGTTTTGATTCAAAATTGATATTAATATTGGAGAAAAAGTTTCTTAATTCCTCAATTGAAATAGCGCCAGCTTCATGTATGGAGTGACCGAGTTCGTGCCCCAAGTGCTGATTAATTTTGTACCGGAATTTGCCGTCGTCATCTTTCTCAAGCAATGACGAATGAAGCACAATTTTAAAGTCACGCCAAGTCATTGCTCCTCTTTGAATCCCATATTTTTCCAATGATTCTTGGCTTGCGTTAGAATCAAAATCAAAACTATGGACCAACTTTGGGATATCTTCCGCTTTAATAGTTCCGTTTTTGACGAAGCTGGCAAGAGAATCAAAAATCTCTGAACGAAGATTCAGGTCAACGTCTTTTATTGCTTCAATGCTTTCAATTAGCGTCGGTGTGTCGTTGTCGATTTCATTATCAAAACCAATATCAAACCCTTGGTCACTCACCGTATTCTCTATAATGGACTCTTGATAATCAAAAGCCTCAGAAAGTGCTTTCAACTGCGGATCAGAGAGCAATAAATCTCTTATAGAGAGATCTATTCTTTGGCCTGTTTCATATTTGTTCATATTTTGACTTCTTACTTATTGTTTTGGAGCAGGGGGTTGCTCTTTTTTATATTGCATGGACTCATCTAACTCTTTTATCACATTATTGGCGGCGCTGTCCATATCCAAACTTTTTCCGCCGTCTTTGTAAGACTTCGATGCTGCGGCTGAGGCAATATAGGCTGAATGAAAAATTGAAAGCTGTTGTGTCTCATCGGATAGCATTTTGTCTACTGGGGCAAAGTCGGTTTGTCTCAATGCATCTCCAATGCTTTTCATTAATTCTTCGTGGGGAGTACTATCGTCTTTAAGTTTGGTAAAGGCCTCATGCAAAATCGTTCTTTGCTGCTCTGCTTGAGATTGAGTAAGGTTTTTGAAATGGTTCAAGAAGGGCATATGGTCCTGTACGTCTTGGTGTCTGTCAGCTATTTTTATCGCATTTTCAGTTGACTGAATGTTTTTGGCACGAATTATAGCCTGATCGGCAGTAACAGCTTGGGTTGTCCCATCAGGTTGCTGAATTCTAATTTTTACTTCTTGTGGCACGGTGGCTTGACTCCCCGGCTGTAGCGTGGAGAGAAGAGTGGCGATTTGAGTGTTCGTGGACCCTTTTGGTAACTTTGATACACCTTCAATGAATGCTTTTCGAAGTTCAGGTTTTAACTGAACCCCAAATGCTCCAGCCATGCTTTTGGCCATATTGGTACTATGAGTATTAATCATCTGTTTCATAACATCGCTGTTTTCTGCCACTTTTTGCATACCGACTTGTCCTATCGTTTTTTGAAGTTTTGAATAATCGATCGAGGTGTTTCTATCCATTGCCCCAATAATTTTCTGAGTCATTAATGACAAGTCGTTTTCGCTAGTGTCATGTCTTTGATTTGTCCGGGAGTAGCCAATAATTGGGTCAGCTGACGAAAGATATTCGCTGACATTTTTGGCAGTTCCAAGGGCAGGCTGATCCACTACAGCAGAGTAAGCAAATCTTCTACCCTGTCCGGTGGTGGCCATTTTTAGTTGGAGCTGGTCTCTTATGGTGGCAGGATCAACCGGGGCACCCGTGGCAGTGACCATCGCAATTTTTTCTCTCATGAAGTTATCGTATTGTTTTTTCTTGGCTGGATTTTGATCATTCTCCAAAGGCTTTGCTACCCGGTCTATACTCTCATTGTATTTCCTTCCTGCGTCTATGGCAGCTGGATTGGAGAGCATGCTCGACAACGCCAATACTGCTTTTTGCCCATCCATGGAATTGGTATTTTTTGCCGTTGAAGTAAGCGCCAACAAACGTCCTTCAATGTAACGATTATATTTTGGTTCGTTTAAATTAAGCTTACCCTCTTTGAAATTTATTATCGCTTCTTTTGGAACCTCTTTGTTGGGCCGGTTCGGATCCAGCTGTTCGGCAATTTCTCCAATGGTAAATTGACCAAGGATTTTCTCAATATCACCTTTAACTTCTATTGAAGTAAGCTTCCCTACACGAGTCATCATTGTATGGCCTATTGTTCTGTCGGCATCAGTAATTTTGGACTCGTCATTTGACTGTGCAGCAATTCCAGCAAAGCCAACAAAACGGTCTCCCATAGGCTGATTTTGATTGTACATGAATTTAAGATGCTCAGCATCATTTTGACCCACCCGTTTGTTGTAAAATGCTTCCATTTCCGAGTCCAACTCCCCTTTGTTTCGGTTTGATTTCAAAGCCGCTGCCGCAAAACTTTGAACACCAAACTTCTTTCCGACTTCCGCCTCTTCTAACAAGAGATTGTTTTTTTCTATAGTTTCTTCACCAGTGATAGTATGATTGAAAGCTTTTTGCGTCAGCATCTTCAATCTATCGCCCTTTTCCGTATACTCCTTGATCAGACCTGCTAAATCCTTTGACTGTAGACCCATATTACTGAGATGGGCTTGATCTTGGAAAACTTTATCTACCTTGTCCTGCTGCGATTTTTTTACTATCTCGTCCGAGGCCAAATTTCTTGTCAGAAAAAGAATACGGTCGGTAAGCAATTGCTTGTCTTCAGCGCCTTCAAACTGCCCAACGCCCTGAAAAAATCTTGATAACAAATCTTTTTCAACAATGGTAATTTTGTCTTCATTAGCTAGAGCACTTTGTTTTGCCCGTGTTAATTCAGCTAGCACAGCAGCACCTTTGTTAGAATTATAATATTTTTGTCTAGCGTCGGAATAATTGCCTTTTATTCTTTCATCTAACACCATGCCTTCATTTAGCCATTCTTCTCGGCCTTCCAGCCATTTTTTACCCTTGTCTGATTCTTGGAATCTCTTTGTTATCCTCCTTTTAGCTTGATCTACGTCTCCGCCAAATTGCAATCTTTGCTCCTCTCTCCCTCGGTGCAGGCGAGATTCCATCATTTTGGCCATACCTTTTTGTTGATTGTCGGCAATCTTTTCCTGGTTGAACTTTTTCATATCTTTCAGGGCTTCTCCTCCTCTTGCTATATGCCCCAACGGATTATACCATTTGCCCCTTGCTCCCTGGCCCGACCACCAAAGCCCGGCTTGATCTTTGGCAAAACTTCCAATAGGAGAAGTAACCTTTTTCCCAATATTGCCCCATGCACTCATAATGGCCCCACCCATCTTAAACGGAGTCGTAATTGCGAGATAAAAACAAATTCCAGCAAAGATAAAGTTAATTAAAAAGATGCTATTGGCAAACCCAGCAGCAAACCATAAGCCTCCGACCCATAGCCAGAAAACCGAAACGACCGGCATAAATGTCCATTTTGCAAAGGTTGACCACCACTGGTTAAATAAAGACTTAGTTTGTGGCAACACCATCGCCATAAAAGCCAGCGGTGCGATGCCGACCATAAAATAAAGCAAATAATTTCTTATAACAAATAAATAAGAAAGGATGAATACAAGTATGGCTCCCGCAATCATCATAAACCCGCCGATCAATTTCCAGAATTCGCAGCCACCACCAGTTATTCCCGGGCAATTCTCTCCCGGGGAACTACCAAAGACGACATTAATTTGTCCGCCCAGGCCTCCTGCGCCATAGAGAAGCTTGTCAATAATAATGCTTGAAAAATCAATCATGAGCTTACAGAAGAGCATACTAAATTGTGCCGCAATGATTGCTAACACGAGGGTAGGCAATATCTTTTTTACCCCATAAGTATTGATGTTAAGCCGTAAAATTTGAGCAAACGCGACAGCAATAAGGAGCAGCACCACAAACCCGTTCACAAAATTCATAATATATTTCCACACCGTTGATACAGTCCCGCCCTCTCCTGATGAAGTGTTATTTAGAATTGTAGAAACACTCTCCATTGCATGCGAACTTGAGGGGGACAAAAAAATAACACTAAATAAAATTAGAATAAACGGTGTAGCAACTATAAATTTTCGGTAAATCTTTTTCATCTAAATTTAATGTGCCGTCGATCCATAAAGAACATCTTTGAGCAAATCCATTGCTTTAGACATTAACTCCACACCAAAGCTGTTTACCATTTTTTGGAAACTACAAAAAACTGCTGCAATCGCTTCTCCTTGGATTGCCCAGCTGAACCCATCGCATTTTGTCGCATCACTAATTTCTTTAACAAATCCTGCGTCTGTGAGAGGGTCGGGTGCGTCTGTCTTAGCAAAATCGTTTGTAGTCAGACTTTGTTCAAAAGTGTGCAAATTGGTTCCATTTGGCGACGTTTCATGATGCCAACCATTGCCTGCTTTCCAATCCGTTTCATTGGTAGAAGCATTGACGTCAAGTTCTTTTTTGTATGTCCAGTATTTACCATCGGCCATTTTGTTTATAGAGGAAACAAAAATTAATAGCTTTCCGTTATATGCGGTAGTAACACGTGCCTGATTGTCAACACCGTTGTAAACCAGATTCAAAACGGTGTTATTAGCCGAGGTACCTTCGGCCAACTTTGGGCCATCTACCATTCTTATTTGAGCCGTAAATCCTTGGACGGGAAGAGTTAATTTTAATTGGTAAAATTTGTCTTTAGTTTGATCTTCAGAAAAAGCTTGATAGTTTGAATCGGCGGGATCAAGATTGCCGATCCATGTAATATGGTCAACAATTTTGTCATAAACAGAATCTTTAGCTGTTTCTACTACCGGAATGCTTGCAATTGGGGCACAATCTCCGTTCGGGTCAGTTCTCTCGGCCTGTTTCTGATAAACACAATTCATGCCACCGTTAATTTCACTTTTCAATTTGTTTTTTGTTAAATAAACCAGGACAAAACAATTTTTGTCCTCTGCACTCTGATAAATATCATAAAGGCCGGAAACTTGGGCATTGGTTCTAGCGCCGGTAAATTTAAAAGTTTTTGTTTTGGCTAAGCATTCTGGAGCAGTAGTGGTAAGAGAGGTAGCTTTGATTGCTAAGACGTTGTTATCTAGATCAAACTTCCAGTAGGCAGAATCGTCTGCTCCTAATGAATAATTAGGAAAAAAAATGCCAACAAAAAGCGTTGCTATCATAAAATATTTAATATGTATATTTTTCATCACCCTCCTACATGCACTTCAACCACACAGATCTTTTACACCTGCCTGCCAGTCATCGACTCTGAGGTCTGGCGACCTCTTCGCTCAGACTCGAAGAGTAGGCAGGTTAACACGGATTCTTCAAATGTGGTTAATTAAATTTTGCTCAAAAGTTCTTTTGCAGTTTTGTTACCCGGGTCTAATTGCAAGACTCGGTCAAAAGATTCTTTAGCTTTGACCAAATACTCGTTTTGATCTTCTGACTTTAATTCTGCCAGCTGTGCGGTCTTTAGATTCGCAATTCCGAAGTAGAGCCAAGCATCGCGGTACCCATTATCCATTTCCAAAGCGGTTTTGGCCGGGATTATGGCAAGCTGATATTCGCCGTCCTCAATTAGATTTTTTGAAGTTTTTACAGCATCTGATTGGTTTGTTGGTACTGTTATAGCTATTTCGTATTTAGCCTTAAAATCAGCAAATTGAGGCAGATCAAAAAATCTTTCAAATTCTCCAATATTTATAGCTGCCTTCTTCGCCAAATCCATATGATCTTTGGCTACTATGTTGCCTGTGTTCAAGGTTAAAGCTTTTGTGTACTCGACTTCGGCCGAAACATACTTTTTTTGGAGTAGAAGGTTATCACCTCTTTTGACATAACTGTTAGCGGCTTTGCCGCGAAGAGGGGAGGAGATCAGGACCAAGAGCAAGAAAAAAATAATTATGCCAATTAAACACTTCAAAATCAAAAGAAACGGTTTATATTTATCATTTTTCATTTGCCATTTATCATTCATTTGTTTATTTTTTTGATTTTTCATTTATTGGTTTGCTTTATCGTTCGAGCAGAGCGAGAACTAGCTCGCATTTTAAACTTCTCACTTCAAATCGCACTGTTCGAAGAATAATAAGAATTTATGGCTATCTTGTGAAGTATATCGCAAAAATAATGAACGCCAAGATAATTCTGTACCACACAAACACAGAAAAACTGCCCTTCTCTAAGTATTTTAACAGATATTTGATTGCAAAGAAACCAAAAATTGCCGAAGATAAAGTTCCTAAAATGAACTCTACATTATACTGCTGCATATGCTTTAGACTCAAAACAAAGGCTCCTAGCATCGCTGGGGTTGCAAGAAGAAAAGAAAATCGTGCAGACGATTTGCGATCAAGACCGAGCGCTCGTCCGGCGGTCATGGTGATGCCCGACCTGGAAACTCCTGGAACCAAAGCAATGCATTGAGCCAAACCAATCAAAAAAGTATTCCAGTATTTTGCACTTTTAATCTTGAGAATTGACTTGCTCTTCTTATCGACTAACCAGAGTACCACGCCAAATATTATTAAATTGATTGCTATAACAATCATGCCTAAATTTGAGGATGAATGAAAGGTTTTGTCGATAAGGTCATTAAATAGAAGACCAAATATCATAGCCGGAATAGAGGCAACAAGTATCTGCCATAGAAGGTTGGGAGGATATTTGCTATTTGTCATTTGATCATTTGGATTTGATTTTAAATTAGAAATTTTAAATTGAAAATTCTTAATCCCTGATGTGATAATACTCATCCAGTCTTTCCAAAAATAGGCGACTATGGCAATGACCGTCCCGAAATGGAGAGCAATATCAAAAGCTAAACCATTATAATTCCACTTAAAAACATAAGGAATCAACACAAGATGGCCTGAAGAAGAAATGGGCAAAAACTCAGAGACACCCTGAACTCCGCCAATAATAAGCGAACGAATTATTTCAATCATAAATACATATTATCATAATTTTCAATTTAAAATTTAAAATTTAAAATCAAATCTCCAATTCTTAACAATTAATTATCTTTCTCGCACGCTTCTTGCTAAATATTCTTTCAGTAGTAGAATAAAGGCATGAATATTTTTAATTTAATCCGCCAATACGACTTCAATATTTATTTCCGTCTTTATGAATTGAGCATGTCATCTGACCGCTGGCATGACTTCTTCTATTTCTTTGGCCGTTACGGCATTGTTTTCTTCTTCCTTTCTTTTATCTACTTGATATTAAAAAAGAAGATAAGGGCTTTTTTGTGTATTCTTTTGGCGATGGGAGTAGCAGGAGTTGTTGATCTTCTGATTTATATGTTCTGGCAAAGGCCAAGGCCATTTATTTCTCACGCTGATATGGTCTCCAATATTTATGGCACAAGCGCTGCTCTTGGTTCCTTTCCTTCTAGTCACACCTATATTGCTTTTGCGATCGCTACAAGCATTTTTCTATATGGTCATAAGCGCTTAGGTTCGCTTCTTTTTGTGCTGGCCTTTCTGGTCGCTTTGGGCAGAATAGGACTGGGGCTTCACTATCCGTCGGATGTTATTGCCGGCATCTTCCTCGGTATTCTTTCGGGAGTTGCGGTATATTTTATGGTTAAGGGCTGGGATACGCGGGACACACAGCCACTTCTAAAATAAAAATTAAACAATCAAAGTTAAAAATTTGGGTGTGCACTCCGTGCTCGGATGATTTTAAGATTTTAAACTACCATTTTTAATTTTTATATTTTAACTTTTAATTTGAATGAAATCTTTGTTTGATCTAAAACGTGAATTTTTGGAATACTGCGAACTGGATAAAGGCCAGGCCGTTTTGACAATCAGCAATTATGATAGATACCTGACCCGTTTCTTTGAATTTCTGAAAGAATTCAAAGAACGGGAAATATCAAATATCAAATTACAAACCTTGCCTACCGGCAGGCAGGTTTCAAATGAAATTCAAAACGATGAAAAAAATTGTCATTCTGAATTTATAACAAGATATAACAGTCAGGAATTCAAAGCGTTAAAAGATTGTTCTTGTCTTATTTTAGAATCTCAAGACGATGGGATCCCGAAACAAGTTCGGGATGACAATGACTGCATTCAGGATGGCGACAGTGAGTCAGAAAAAAACTGTCAGCTGTCTACTGTCAACTGTATTCTCGATCCTGCCGACATTACTCAAGAATCTGTTCGTCAATACCGCCTTCATATCAACCGTCTACAAGACAGAAAAGGAAGAGAACTCAAAAATACGACCCAAAATTACCACATGCTTGCGATAAGGGCGTTCTTGCGATACCTTTCCTTTCGAGGTATTCAATCTCTATCTCCCGAAAAAGTTATGGTTGCCAAGACTGGTGATAGAGAAATCACTTTTCTTGAATCAGATGAATTGGAAGCGATATTGAATAAACCGGATACTTCAAAACTGGGAGGCTTGCGTGATAGGGCGATACTCGAGACGCTATTTTCTACCGGCCTCCGGGTCTCCGAATTAGCGGCCCTAAATTCAAGTGATATTAACTTTGAGCGGGGAGAAATTGCTGTGCTTGGAAAGGGCAAGAAGCTTCGAGTGGTTTTTCTGTCGGAGAAAGCCTTGTCATTTATTGATCAGTATTTAAAAAATCGCGGCTTCGAAACACAAGATCAGACAAAAGAGCTGCCCTTATTTATTTCAAGCAAAAATAGCCGCTTTTCTGTCCGTTCGATTGAGAGGATCGTGGCAAAATATGCCGCTGCATCTGGCTTATCAAAAAAAGTTTCTCCTCATACGCTTCGTCATTCTTTTGCCACCGATCTTCTGATAGCGGGAGCAGATATTCGAAGCGTTCAATCTCTTTTGGGGCATTCTTCTATAACTACGACCCAGGTTTACACCCATGTTACAGATCAGCATCTGCGGGAGATTCATCAAAAGTTTCACGGAAAAAGGATGGGAGACACTGCAGGTACAGATAATTCTTAATTTCTAATTTAGAATTTAAAATCAATTTTTAAATACGAAATCTAAAATGTTTAAAACATTTATCATTGAGAATTTAATTTAAATTGAAAATTGAAAATTTTAAATTACTGACTGTCCTCCTCTTTGTTTTCAAAAATACCATCCCACATCTCGTAGACTTCGGCTTTACAAGTTTGTGCGGGGCTTAAGGCACAAATATTTTTTTTAATCTCTTCTATTCTCTCGACACCGGATTCTATTGTACTTTGAGTTTTTGTGGTCACTTGTCCTCCTTTGTTATTATTTCGAGTCGCCAAGGAGCCGGAAAAAATTAAGGGGCAGCAGCTTCATGATTTATATAACAATAGGTCATTATAACAAAAAGACCACAACTTGTCAATCCCCAGGCGGGGAAAACCGTGGTCTAATATAATCAATAGGATATCTAATTTAAATAATAACGAATTGATATTAACGAATATTGGTGTGATTAGTTACCTGCCTGCCGGCAGGCAGGTTAGAATGATTCGTTATCCTATTGTTTTGGGAAGCGTTTTTCGAGTTCTTTTTTTACTATTTTGCAATCTGAAAAGGGGATAAATTTTTCAAGGCCCACGGCCATTACTTCCTCGGCCCCTTTACCCGTGATAACAACCACGTCGCCCTTCTGTGCTTCTCGAATTGCCTTGGCGATGGCTTGCTCCCGGTCCAAAACTTTCCAATAATTTCTGTGAAGTCTCCATTGATGCTTCTTTTTGGCGCCCTGATGAATTCCATTGGAAATTTGTTCAATAATCTCAGTCGGATCTTCATCGTATGGATCCTCATTGGTAAAAATTACTAAATCAGCATAATGTCCAGCAAGAGCGCCCATAATAGGACGTTTTGTTTTGTCTCTACGCCCAGTCGCTCCCAGAACAGAGATGAGACGACCTCCTCCATTCTTCATTCCTTCTCTGATTGTCTCATATATATTTTTGAGTGAATCTGGATTGTGGGCATAGTCAACAATAACGGTAAAGTCCTGATTTTTTGAGACCCTGATTGCTTCCATGCGGCCGGCAATTAAATCAACATTCTCAAGACCGATTTTAATTTTTTCCGGATTAATTTCTAATGCTCGGGCGACATTGAAGGCAGCTAAGGCGTTAGAAACGTTGAAAGCGCCGGGAATATTTAAATTAATGGTTACTTGTCCATCGTCATAAGCAGCGGTGAAGGTTATGTTGTCTGATCCGGGTAGAATTTTTCTCGCAACTACTCCATGATCAACCGGTTTTTTTATTGAGTACAAAAACTTTTCTGATGCGGGGAGTGAATAGAATTTATTCCAGTTTTGGTCATCGGCATTGATAATGAATTTTGCGCTTGGGTTATCTTTAAAAACTTTTAGCTTGGCGTTCAAGTAGTTTTCTCTGGTTTTATGATATTCAAGGTGATCATGGGAGAGATTGGTATAAACGAGGGCGACAAAAGGGATACCGTAAATTCGATTTTGATCAATGGCTTGAGAGGTCACTTCTATAATTGCGTATTCGCATTTGGCTGTGACGGCTTTCTTTAAAAATTGCTGAATGACAGAAGCTGGGGGAGTAGTGACCCAACGTAATTTGGTTTTGTGTGGCGTGAATTGGTCTCCAATTTTGGTAGTGATTGTGGTTTCCATAGCATTCTTGATGCCGGCTGCATCCAATATTGAAGCAATTAAGGCGCACACAGATGTTTTGCCCTTTGTGCCGGTAACACCAATCACTTTGATCTTTTGTGCAGGATAGCCAGCAGAAAAATTAGCCCATTTAGATTCCACCTTATGGAACTTGTTTTTTGTTTGTTGAGAAAGAAATTTTGAGAGAAGCTTACGCATAAGTAAATAATTTAAAGTTTAAAATTTAAAATAAATTTAAAAAATATAATTTAAAATGTTTTGAACATTCAATCGTTGTAAATTCAATTTGAATTCTAAATTTAAAATTTTAAATTCAGTGTGGTCGTCGTATCTGTTCGGCTATTTTGAAGACCTTATATTCAAGAGGTTTCACCGGCAAATCGTATGAGCCTTCTATATTAACTTGCTCTCCGCCAAACTGTTTTTTGAACCTTGTAATTCCTGCCCAGGGATGGTTTTGGTTATCGTCGGGAGCAATGCCAAGAAAATTATATTCTTTAAGTCCTTCTGTTTTTGCACTCTTGATGATTTCCCAATGCAAGAGGTATGGTGCCATCAGATTTCTCTCTTCGTCACTTGAACCTCCATACAAATAAAGCGAAGCCTCCCCATATTGAATTATTATGGCAGAGGCGAGCGGCGTTTTGCCGTGCCAAACCGTGCACGCCCTAGCATATCCCTTTCCCCCTAGAATTTCAAGTAAGTCATCGAAGTACTTTTTATTTCGAAAGGCAATTTTGTGTCGGTTGCCCGTCTTTGCGTATTGCTCATAGAAAGCGTCTAATTCCTGACTTTCCTTTGCGGCCGAGCTGGTAAAAGTAAGATTGGAATTCTGTGCAATCTTAATATTGTAGCGGCCCTTTTGTTTCATTCCTGCGAGAATCTCATCTTCGGACTTGGTAATGTCCAAAACCCAGTTATGCTCTGGCTGCATCTCCTCAAAGGATTTTATAAAGCTTTCGGGAATAATGAATTTAGAATCATGAATTATGGGTATATTTAGCTCCAATCTGTAGAAGATTGCATTATTTTTCTTTGAAATCTGCTCAATTTGTCTGATAAATTCTTGATTCATAATTCTTGATTCATAATTCTTCTCCGCGACAAGCGGAGAATATAGCATCGTTCTCCCAAAAGGCAGTTTTTTTTGCAAAACCAAGATGTCCTGGATGCGATAACTTTTTTCGTATCCGCTCTTAAGTTTGAACTCTTCCCACTCTTTTGATTGAAAAATTGAGCAATCCATTGGCTAAATTCCAAATACAAAATTACAAATAACAAATAAATTACAAGTTTCAAAATATTTTGAGTTAATCATTTTTAAGTTTAAAATTTATTTAGGACTTAGAGTTTTGAACTTGATGCTTTGTTTCATTCTAGCACCAAATGAGGTAGAAATAAAAGACTAAACGTGATAGTATTCATTCGAAATGAAAAAAGATATAAAAATATTGGCGATAGAATCAAGTTGCGATGAAACGGCCGCCGCTGTTATTTTGGGCTGTCATCCTGAACAGAGTGAAGGATCTATTTGTAAAGATTCTTCGTCTGCGACTCAGAATGACAAT
>Ga0172381_10004744_pt1 | contig 13973 bp, 19 predicted proteins | sample Leawel6488metaG_FD_119754 | JGI IMG/M metagenome (GOLD analysis project Ga0172381, IMG submission 119754) | Leachate microbial communities from a municipal landfill in Southern Ontario, Canada - Leachate well 64-88 metaG | ecosystem: Engineered > Solid waste > Landfill > Unclassified | place... | reverse complement strand
TCCGTAGTTTTCTATTAAATAATGAATTTCTTCGCTATTCCAATATTTCATAAATTCATTATAAACCAAAGAAAGGAAATAGTCAATGTACAAGATATTAAATAGGACGGAGATTTTAGAAGCCAATGATATTAAAACTCAGGAGGTGCCTGTTCCTGAATGGGGCGAAGATGCTGCTGTTTACGTCAAAGGCATGACCGGAGCGGAGCGCGATAAGTTCGAGGGTTCATTGATTACCATGCGTGGTAAGGATAAGCAAATGAACATGGCTAATATCCGCGCTAAACTGGCAAGCATGACGATTTGTGACGAAAAAGGTAAACGATTATTCAACGAGAATGACGTACAGGCATTGTCACAAAAGAGCGCGGCTGCATTACAGCGTGTTTTCGCGGTTGCTCAAAGGTTATCCGGTATATCCGATGAGGACGTGGAAGAGCTTGCGGAGGAACTGAAAAAAGACCCTTTCGACGGTTCACCTACCGACTAGCCTTAGCGTTGAGAATGACACGGGCTGAATTGCTTAGCAGAATAAGCAGCGCGGAATTGACAGAATGGATGGTTTATTATCAGCTAGAGCCATTTGGGCAAGAAACACAATACATCGGTTCTGCCATTACCAGCACAATTTTAGCCAATGTGAACCGAAAGAAAAACGACAAGCCTCACTCTGTAGATGAGTTCATGCCAAAGTTTGAAAAAGAAGAAAAGTCACCTGAACAGATGCTGAACTTTGCAGCGATGATAACAGCCGGACTAGGCGGCAAGATCGGAGAACCTGAATAATGGGAAATACAATTCTAAAGCTGCTGGTTGCACTGGGGCTTGATACAACAGAATATACAAAAGGGCTTACTGACGCGGAGGGGAAAGCGGACAAGTCCTCTACAAATATTGGCAAATCTCTGAGCAAAATCGGTGCCAGCATGATGAAAACTGGTGGTATTATGACCGCCGCTTTCACTGTTCCCATTGTTGCCGGAATGACAAAAATGGTGAAATCATCTTCAGATTTATCAGAAAGCATAAATGCCGTAAATGTAGTGTTTGGAGAAGGCGCTGATATTATATTGAAGTTCGGTGAAACTTCATCATACGCGGTTGGATTAGCTAATTCAGAATTTAACCAATTGGCAACAACAACAGGCGCATTTTTGCAAAATGTAGGATTTGACGCCGCCGGCGCTGCTGAAGAAACCTTAAAGCTAACACAGAGAGCGGCTGATTTAGCCTCTGTTTTCAATACAGACGTAAGCCAGGCATTGAATGCAATTCAATCAGGTCTAAAAGGTGAATTTAATCCATTAGAGCAATTTGGTGTAAAACTAAACGCCGCCGCGATTGAAGCCAAAGCGCTTGAAATGGGGCTTGCTGATGCAACTGGGTCAATCAATGATAGCGCAAAAGCAACCGCCGCACTGACTTTGATATATGAACAAACATCAAAGGTTCAGGGCGATTTTATAAACACGTCAAACGGAGTTGCAAACGCGACAAGAATTGCAAAAGCAGAAATGGAAAACTTGTCAGCATCGCTTGGTAATGAATTAGTACCGATTACAACCGAATTGCTAAAACAGCTTATTCCAATATTACAAAATTTCAACGCTATGGATCCTGCCACAAAAAAGACAATACTTGGTGTTCTTGGTGTAATTGCAGTGTTAGGTCCAGTATTGGTCGCATTAGGGACAGTCACAACCGCGATAGGTTCATTAATTACATTCTTCGGGGCAGGTGGTGCCGCTGCTACCGCTTTTGGGGCAGTTGGAACATTTTTGAGCGGAACGGTGTTACCGGCATTATCAGCCGTTATCGCAGCCGTAGGATTGCCGATTATTGCATTGGTAGCAGCGTTCGGGTTGTTAGCTTTTGTTATAAAGAAATTTGGTGCGGATGCTCTCAATACGCTTGTGATGGTAAGAGATATTATAGCCTCTGCAATCCAAAAAGCTATCTGGTGGTTACAAAGTTTAGGTGGTGCATTTGCTAGTATTGGAAATGCTATTCAATCGGTTATGAACTGGGTATTAAGGTTACAAGAAAAACTTCTTGGATTAAGGCTTCCCGCCTGGCTTACACCTGGCAGCCCGACCCCGTTTGAGACAGGGCTTTGGGGTATTCAGGATGCTTTGAGATCAATAGCAAGCACGTCATTACCAGCCTTTCATGCACAGTTGGAATTTGATAATATTCCAACTGTTGCGGCTAGCGCTAATGTCGGGGCTGACGGTCAACAAGCCGGGAACACGTATTACACAACCGTATATTCCAACTCATCACCTGATGAGTTTAGCAGGTCAATAGAATACACGAAAGCGATGGCAATATAATATGACAGTAGAAATCGAGAAATTTTATATTATCAAACCTCAGGCGGCAACCAACTTGTGCACCAATCCCAGCTTTGAAACCAACACTACAGGATGGGCGACGGGCGGTACAAATACCCTTGCATTGTCATCAGCTGCTCAAAGCCACGGTGTTTATTCATGCAAAATAACTTATGGAAACAACAGCCTATATTCATCGTATTCCATAACATTAACCGCCGCTGCTTATGTTGCGGCAGTTGATATTTATATTCCAACCGCCTATGATGGCACAGAATTAACGCTTACCTGGACTGGTTATGTTGGCGCTTCCGTAACCGCTGGACTTGCTAATATGACTATTCGTGACAAATGGCAGCGAGTACATTGTCATATAACGCCTGTTGCCGGTGATCTTGCTGGCACATTGACATTACATGAAACCGGAGCTGCCGCAACCGCCGCAAGATTTATTTATATTGACGGTGTACAGATTGAAACGGGGGCATCAGCGACAACGTTTATTGATGGTGACAACCTTGAATCTATACGAAACCGCAGACAATACGGCTGGACAGGTTCGCCACATGCCAGCACCTCGTTCAGGCTGGCTACAACCCGCTCCGGCGGTTTACCTGTTGATATTACCAATTATTGCAAAAAGGTAGATGTTGTCGGTTTAGGTATTGCACCCGCAGATATTAATTCTATCAGCCTTACCGACGGAACAGAACGCTATCGGGGAACAAATCTAAACTCAAGATATTTCACAATCGCGGTGACGTTTGGTGGCAACTCCGACGAAATAGGTGACGTTCAGGGAGACAGAAACGCGCTTACCAATTTAATCAAGCCTGATTTGATTCCTTATGACAGACCATTACACATGCTTTACCAGGCGCTTGATGCTTCTGGTGGTTTAGCCAGCGAGCCAGTTGATATTGAGTGTGTTTATGTGGGTGGTTTAGATATTGCCAACCAACGCAGATTTGAGCGTGCCAACCTGGTATTCAAAATGCCAGGGTCTTACATGCAACGTTCTGCTGATAGCGCTTCCGTGTTGGGGTATCAAACTACCGTTGCGAACATGAAAAATATCATGCAGCGATCAGCGGATGGCGTTTGGTCGGCGGTCGGTAGTGGGGTAACTGGTGGGGGAGTCACCGCAATGGCCATCCACCCAATCACGGGTGATTTGTATATAGGCGGCTCATTTACCGCAGCCGGTGGTGTTGCAAATACAACGAAAATTGCCAGATGGGATGGCACAACCTTTAGTGCGGTTGGTGGCGGATTAGGTAATTCCGTTCTTGCGCTGGAATTTGCACCGAATGGCGATTTGTATATAGGAGGTGCATTTCTAAATGCAGGCGGAGTTGCTGAGGCTGATCACATTTGTAGGTGGGATGGATCAGCTTATAGCGCCGTTGGTGATACTTGGAATAACAGTGTGGCTTCGTTATTGTTTGCATCAGATGGTGATCTATATATTGGCGGATATTTTACCACAGCAGCTGGCGTTGCAAATGCGAATTGTATCGCTAAATGGGACGGTACAAATATTACTGCCGTTGGTGCTGGTTTGAATGGTGGGGTTCTTGCCATAGCCGAGGCACCTAATGGCGAAATTTATCTTGGTGGTATTTTCACGGACGCAGGATCTGTTACGGAAGCCGATAAAATTTGTAAATGGAACGGAACCACTTATAGCGCGCTTGGTAATGGATTAAATAATTATCCGTATGCATTAGCATTTGCATCTAATGGTGATTTGTATATTGCTGGAACATTTACGGACGCCGGAGGTAATACAAGTGCAGACTATATTTGCATGTGGGATGGTTTGACTTATAGAAATTTAGGAAAAGGATTAAGCGATGCTGTTTTAACGCTTGAAATAGATCAAAGCGGAAACGTTTATGCAGGCGGCGTTTTTGTTGGGTCTGGGGATTTAACGTTTCCTGATAGGATGGCAATTTGGACGGGCAGTTTTTATACCCCATTAGATATAAATGTACAAGATGGATCTGCCTACATTTATTCAATAAAAATAAACAAGCGAACAGGAACTTTATATGTTGGCGGTAATTGGGCGGGAACAAATGCTATCAGCGCTACAGTCACAACACCTGGTATATCAACCGCGACCAGCTACCCTATAATCAAGATTACTGGACCTGGTACAATTTGGCAGATAAAAAACTATACAACCGGAAAGGCGATATACTTTGACGACCTGACATTGTTGGCTGGCGAAGTCATCACGCTTGATCTGCGACCAGGTCAAATTACAATGACCAGCAGCTGGCGCGGTTCGATTCTACCGTATGTTCTCAAGGGATCATCTTATGACTTTCCGCTCATGCCAGGTTCAAACAATATCAGCGCGTATTTATTCGGTGCGACCACCGCCGCAAGCGGAATTGTTATGACGTGGAAAGATAATTACCACTCAATCGATGGGGCACAATATGCCTAGATACGAAGTTGTCATAAAGACTGATACTGGTCAGGCGTTGTTTGCGCTGACCAGATTCAATAAACTAACAGCGGGTCGAGCAGACCGCGTATACATGCCTCTTGAAATAATTATTCCGCAGGATGACGAACGTTATCCAATAGGCACATTCAAGAAAGACATGATTCTTGAATTATGGCGTGAACAAAATCAGACTATGGTATTGGATGGGGAAACATGCTATTTTCTGCGTAAATGGCGATATTATCGGGACGGCAATAAAGACTTAATCTATCTTAAAGCCTATGATGCGAATTACATTTTAGATGGGCGAGAGATTGAATATAACGCTGGGTCGAGTGAAGCCAGTAAAACTGATGTTGCTTGCGATATGATGAAAGAAATAATTGACGAAAACTTTGTAAACGCAACCGACACAGACCGCAATCTTGCGGCGACTTTGTTTACCATCCAGGCAGATGACGGATTAGGGGAAACAATCACAAGCGCATTTAGCCGCCAATATGTATACCCGCTTCTGCAAAAGATATGCAATCAATCACGGGAAGCCGGAACTTGGGTGACGTTTGATACTTATTACGCGGGCAACCTGCCACTAGAGTTTAGAACATACGTCAACCAACGGGGGGCTGATATAACTAACAGGTTATTACTGAGTGCAGAGGCTGGCAATCTGGCTAATCCATCCATTGTGTTTGATTACTCGGATGAAATAACCGTTACCTATGTTGCCGGAAAAGGTGAAGGTGACTTGCGGGTGGTTGGATCTGCAACAAATGCAGAAAGGCTAAACGATTCGGTATGGTCGAGACGTGAATTTATAACCGAGAATTTCCAGCTTGAGGTTGAGGCGTCGTTAGATAGTGCCGCGCTATCGGAACTAGATAAGTATGCACCTCGCATTTTGTTTACGGCTGACATTGTGGAAACAGAAGGGACACAATACGGCATACACTGGAATTACGGCGACAAAGTGCGTGCCTCTGATTCGGGTTATGAGTTTGATTGCCGTGTGCTTGGCTACCTGATTGAATATGGCGAAAACGATGGAAAACTAACCGATAAAGTAACCGCAACAATTCGAGGCGAGATATGAATGATATAGAGTTGATGCGTGATCTGAATAAAATGAAAGCGGAAATTCAGGCGCTTAGAACAATTGAAATAGGACCAACTTTCGTACCTCTTGCCGCTCCGCTCACCTCAACGGCATGGGATGGTGATTCGTTCAGCACAACTGCAAAAACATTGATAGACTTATCTGCTGTCTTTGGTGCACCCGCAGGGGTGAAGGCAATCTCAGTTCGGTCTTTTGGAAGGGATAGCGGCAGTGCGTCGAATACCACGTTTGCTATTTTATCGCCTAATAATGTGGATGGTGTAGGGCCAGTTTCCATATTGCTGACCGGTGTTCCGAATGACGGGTTTGTAGAGTCGGACGGGATTGTTCCATGCAACGATGACGGTGATATTTATTATCAAGTGAAAGCATCAGGTGCAGGTACAATGGATATTTTTCTTCAAATTTGGGGCTACTGGCTCTGACAGAGGAGATAAGATGAAAAAAGGATTTAATCAAACACTCAAACCCTCATTGATTCCAGCTCAATATGACGTGATTTATAATGTCGGGATGAAGGGGACACAGATCGCTCCGCTGTTTTTAGATAGGTGGAAAGCTCTAGAAGGTTGGAAACGTGGAGTAATCCATCAGCCGGTGCTATCGACCACGGAAAATGTGTTCGGGAATGCTAGTGCATTTCTGAGTTTACTCAATGACCTACACTACGGGGACTGGAATAATGGCTGGCCGCTGATCATTGACATCTGGGAAGCACCTTCTGACACAAGGTACAGTCTGGATCATATTCGCACGCACGGAATTTACATAACCGAAAACTACAAACCAAAGCTGAAACCATTACTGCGGGTTATCCTATCAACATGGGATGCCTGGATGAAGTCCAATTCCACGGAAACTTTGCGGCTGCTGCAAGACTACGAGATATTGTTATGCCAGCCAACAGTCGTAAAACCAAGCGAATTGACGGGCATTGGTGTACCCGCTTGGTGGGAGTATGAGTTTGGGATGTACGCTAATGATCCTAGTCTATTGTACGAGGGTGTGGTCAAGCCGAAGCCGCCTGTAGTACCAGTTGAGCCACCAGTTATACCTCCGGTTGTACCTCCGGCCACCACACCTACAAACTTTCCGAGAAAGTGGAAAGTAAACCTGACAATATCTGGAACAATAGAAGCCGACGAGTAAATATGGAATTCCATATTTACGGAATTGTGCCATAATGATAACAAGGAGGAAAGAATGACTGAAAAAGTTCTTGGCACAGATACAAGCCACTGGGCTGGTAGTATCAATTTTGATACGATGTATAACGCGGGAGCGCGTTTCTGGATTACAAAGGCGACCGATGCTTACATATCTTCGCCAATCCAATATGAAGATACAAGATTTATGGCGTTTTCAAAAGCGGCAATTGCACATGGGAAACTATTGACCGGTTGTTACCATTGGTTACAGGCGAGTATCGATCCGAAAGTGGCAGCTGATTACTATCTTGAAAGATACAATAGGTTTCCATTTGACTTTCCTCCTATTTTAGATTTTGAGGAACAGAACGTATTTATAACTGGTAAGTATTCAGACTTTGCATGGCGAGCACAAACATGGCTTGATTATGTTGGCAATAAAACGGGAAGAACCCCGATTATTTATACCGGAAAATGGTATACAGATCATTTCAACTTGAAATATATTCAATTTATGAATAAATATCCGTTATGGGTTGCTGATTACACTTGGAAGTCGAACACGCTTTATAACCGTCCTACTTACATGCCTGCTCCCTGGACAGCACAAACTATCTGGCAGTTTTCAGCCGATGGTAATGGGCGCGGAAAAGAGTTCGGCACGCCTGGTGGTAGCATTGATTTGAATTGGTTCGAGGGTGATCTTGAAACATTACGTGCGTTTCTTGAAATCGTTCCTGAACCTATACCACCTGAAACCAACCCAGAGCCGCAACCCATCGACATTAGCGCGGAGCTTGCGGTTATTCGTGGCAAGCTGAATGAGATTGAAGCAAAGGCGCGACTATGACTGTAGAACTAATTCTGGGTGACTGCCTTGACGTAATGCGAGGCATGCCGGACAAGAGCGTGGATGCGGTGATAACAGATCCGCCTTATCCTGATTATTATGCAGAAGAATATAAATACTTTGATGGATTATTAGAGCCGTTAAATAAGTTTGATTGCAGACAACTTATATTCTGGAGTGCTAAAGTTGAATTTCCATTAGATTATACTGCAATTCATATTTGGGATAAGCGCGCTGGCGGTTTAGGTTCCTTTTATGAAAAAATATATGAGCGAAACGGAAACAAAGAATATAGAATGTTCAATTTTATATCAATCAATAATTCCGTTAGGGCGCAATTTGCACAAGATAAATTATTTGGGCATAAATCACAAAAACCAATAAAACTGATGATAGAGTTGATAAATCGCTACACTAATCCAGGCGACACAATCCTTGACCCCTTCATGGGTTCAGGAACTACGGGCGTGGCATGTGTACAAACCGGACGAAATTTCATCGGGATCGAGATCGACGAAGGTTATTATAAGATTGCAGAAAAAAGAATACATGACGCACAACAACAACCGAATTTATTCGAAGCAAAGACGAAGGGGTAAACATTGGACTTAGCAGAATGCAAGGTCGTGAAAAGCGGCGTCGTTACATCTGTGTATATGCCAGACAGCGCAATAGCTGATTTCAAACAAAGAGTATTCCTAATATCAGACGTACATTTTGACAGCATCTACTGTGACCGCAAGTTGCTAAAGCGTGACCTAGACCGTGCTAAACGTGACGGTGAGTGGATTATATGCGCCGGTGACTGGGTTGATGCAATGCAGGGCAAACGCGATCCACGCGGAAGGCTGGACGAGTTGCGACCTGAATTGAAGTCTGAAAAGTATTTTGATTTGTTAGTTGATCACGCGGTTGAATTTCTAGAGCCATATCAAGAAAGTTTGCTACTATTTGGTTATGGAAACCATGAGACAAGCGTCATCAGACATCATGGTACCGACCTGCTTTCACGCATGGTTGGCGCGCTGAATAATGGCAAGGAACACAAGATACAGACTGGCGGTTATGGTGGCTGGATTAGATTTATGTTTCAATCTGGAAAGACATCACAAGGGCGTGTTGCATATCGGTACCATCATGGCAAGGGTGCCAGCGCGTTTGTTAGTGACGGCATTATGGATGACAAACGAGCCGCCGCAACAATTCCCGATGCTGATGTAGTCCACTTCGGGCACAATCACAAAGAATATGTCCATCCGGTTGCGCGTGAACGCCTGAATGGCAAGGGGAACATCGAACACAGCACGCAATTGTATATTAGAACGCCAGGCTATAAAGCTGCATACATTCAGGACGCAGAAGGCTTGTCATGGGAATATGCAACAATGGGCAGTCCCACGCCGTTAGGCGGTGTAAACTTTACGATCGGTAACGATGCAAAAAGCAAGCCAGCGGTTATCAGTTACGAAAAGACATTCTAAGCATTCATCTTCCTCCTTCTCTCCTCATTACGAAGCCAGCCCTGACATATAATCGGGGCTGGTGGTTTTAAGGCTTGACAATCGTGCTATAATCTAGTTGTCGCTGCTCTATCCGAAAGGGTATCAGTATTTGTAATGGTATGCTTGCATCGAGGGCAATTCGTCACTAAAACATATGCGTGGAGTGAGTGTTTACCGAGCTATTCCCTTGGGACTTCGGTGTTGTCATCACGCAAATTGAGCGACCTGGACAAGCATACTATTTTAATAATCATTAAAACCTCGCCAGATAATAACAAACCGTTCTCATGTATCAATTTTCAAGTTTTCTGTGCATGATAAGGCTATCATGTATTAATTTTTCAGGTTTTGCTAGTTGATCCACGTTTCATGTACCTATAATGCGCTGATGACTACACTTTTTCATACCAACTTTGTGCGCGCAATAAAAAAGACCGGCTGTTAGACCGGTCTCTGTGGTAATGTGCGGTGATCACTATGCGATATAGCCCTTGTCCCAATCGCAGGCATTTGATTCGTCGTCGCCGTCAAAGCCTGGAAGTATTTGCCAATGGACTTCAACCTCTGTTCCATCTGCGAGTCGTCCGCTTGCACGATAATAGGGATCATCGTTTGTCCCGTCAAGATAAGGGTCTTGCAATAATTCAACGAGTTTTCCGTTTATGAGATAGGTATTCATTTTTTCCTCCATAGCAGATAATAAAATAGTTTCGACCAGATTCCCGCGTGTGCGATTTTGGTCAGCGGCTGCCCGATCCAGGGCGTTGATAAGTTCGTCAGAAAGTCTAAAACTGTAAGCGTTTTTCATTGTGTCTCCGTTTGGTTTCTCTCATCAGGACAGGCCGATTTCCTGCCGACCGGCCGGAGCCGGTTTCGAGTGCTAAGTTTATTAGATTGGCTGTAAGATGTATTCGGCTTTTTTCATTTCAGTGCGGAGATTCGCAACAAACGCTTTAATCGCGGTTACGTCTGTGTAAGTTTCTGATTTCCATGCTCCACCAAAATCAGGGCGATTGATCTCGCGTTGGTCATCGTTTGCGCTCCAGGTAAAACCTAATGATTTGATGAGCTCTTTGGCATTGTAGGTATCGCCAGTTAGATACACATTGTAAGTGGTGCTATTATCTTTCGTTACTTTATCGAGTTTTGCAAAAATTGTGCCTTTCATTATTTCCTCCGTTTGTTATTTGTTATTCAACCTTATATACATTGTAGCACAAAGTAATACACTTGTCAATAGGCAATATCAGGAAAATTGAAACTCGTATTAGCAGCATGGCGTGAAAAGCAGCCAAAAGCATGGGCAAATATACACGTTTGCTTAAGTTGTTATTCTGATAATGTATATCCACACGTACCTACAAGCCTTAAAATACGCACTTTCCCGCGTTTTAAATACAATTCCCGTAGGATCGCCCAAGAGTAAATACGCCCTAATAGGCTCAAATGCGTGTTACATCGTAACACAGCGACATATAATAATCCGCTGATATTAAAAAAGCGGTAATTCTGCTTCATGCGTAAAATCAGGAACTGCATGCATATCTGAATGTTATTTAAAAGCCTCTCAAACTGAATTAAGTTGGTTGGAAAACGTTATATACCTAGATACAGATACCGTTTTGACATGTGAATACCTAAACCGCCCAAATGGCTTGTTTTTGGCTTTTGAGGTGTGAGCGAACACCACAACGGAATATTCTTAGCGTGGCGATATTTTATAATGCTCGTCGCATAGCGTAGAATACCATCCGCCTTCTTTCCTGCATGCACCTGGCTTGCCGCACACTTCACAGATGCTAGCGCTGGCTTCTTCGGCTTTCTGGACCAGATCACTTACTTCATCCGATCCGCCGTAGTAGTAATATCGCAAAGTGCCAAACTTCTCTTTAACTTGTGACACGGCAAACTCCGGTATTTCTACGCCGCTGTTTATCAACGCCTGTATATCTTTCGAGAGCTGATACAGCAGGTCAAACCAACCATCGCCGCACTCGAACGGCAAGCCCATACCAAAATGGCCTTTGTAAAAATGAAATTCCGTACTCAGTATTTTCTCAAGTTCTGGCTTCATTCCAACTCCCCACCAGGTTGCAGCATGGAAACGAAGATGCGCGCGTACAGGTAGGCTCCAATGATTAGTGCTACTAGGAAAGATGTAAGGATGATCAGGAACGTTTTCATTCTCCCTCGCTTTCTATGTCTTGTTCTTGCACACGGAACATACCAGCCAACGTAAGAACTTTATAAACCGGCGGTGTTCTCCGAACACCCATAGGCTCTATTTCATAAATGTACGCTATTGACCCAGCCGGTAAAATTTCTCTACGTTGAGAAAGTAAAGATACGGTTGTTTTCACAGTTTGGTTAAGCTTGTATTTAGCTTTTTTCATTCTCCCTCGCTTTCTTTCATCCTAATCGCCCAATGCCTATCATTCGACCATTCTGCAAGCCCATGCTCAACCAGGTATGCAAAGACTTCTTCACCTGCTGACATGAAATCATGGGTGTATGTGTTCTCCATTGGCTCGAGTGTTTTTGGACTAAGCGGGGTATAAAGATATTGTGTCACCATAGATAGCAAGGCGGATTCACATTCAGATATTTTGTTTTGCAGCTGCTCAATTTCTTCTAGTGCTAATTCAAGCAGCTCATCTGTAAACGACACAAAACCTAGCTTATTCTCTTTTGATAATTTTAAGTGATTTCGATAATTAGCAATTACATCTTCCGTGAATATAGTTTGTCTCATTCTCCCTCGCTTTCTGGAAAAATTGGTAATGGCATCCAATGAGTAATCTTTATTGATTTTTCATATCCATAATCATCTTTCGTAACAAACGTGTTTTTTTCTACGTGATCACCTGGCTGTTTGTTTTCATGCGTTCGAAAACCTAAAATTTCTACATATCCTTGTAATTCATGCACAGTTATGCATTCTTGATTGTGTTTCGGCAATCTCTCGCTTACAGGAATCCACCGTTGCTGTGCTTCCAACTCTGCCACACGTGCTTTCAGCCGCTCAATCTCTGCTTGTAGTGCATCCTCAATCGGGCGCATACTCCAATGTATTTGCAAATTCTCAATGTACCTGTACCCGTTGATTAAGCTTCCACAATGTTCACAAACGATGTGGTAATATTTTTCATCCCCAGGATCGGGCACGATTTTAAGGTCTTGCTTGTTGCAAAATGGGCACGGTTTTAATTCTTTACTAGCTTTCATTCTTCCTCACTTTCTTTCCCATGCATTAGCTTATGTTGTCGTACTAAAGCGATGTCAAGCTGCTTCCGCCAGGCTTCCCAATTGGTGTCTTTCCCATCTCGTTTAGCAATCTGAAAAGCAGAACGTAATAAACCATTAGCGGCGGCTAGCTCGGTTTCACGGTTGCGTAAATCTTCAATAATCGCCCAAACCTCTAGCGAACTAACACCTTCATTAAAAATCTTGTCATGCCATTGTTGTGCATTTAAATCACTCATTCAATCCTCCTTTTTTCCGTTAGTTAAATCAGTATGAAAATCATCAAACTCTTTGAATTTTGACAAAAAGTAATCCATAAATTCGGGAGTATTGTGCGGTAAAACGCATTTAGCAACACTACCAAATTTTTCGATTTCTTTGATACATCGCCCAATCTCCGCTGCTTGCCGTTCGATTTCGTCATTTTCCCATCTACCTTCGTGTAATCTTCGATATTCATTTTCTGGTATATTTAATAAATGTTCCTTGTAGTCTGTTTTAGAGTTCTTCACCTCGTTCAGGGCTTGTTGGGCAAGCATCTGAATTTGTTTTACACGAGACCATCCATTCAAATCCTCATCTATACCTTCATCGGAATAGTCCCGAATATATGCCAACATTTTTTTCAACCCCTCAATATCTTTCTCAAGCTCCGCATCCTTTTTTTCAGATTGTTCTTTCCAAGAATAAAGAATGTCAATAACCTGGTCACCAGAAGTACCTCTTCTAACAACTTCAAACCAATCATTTAGTGACAATATAGTTGTCATTCTTCCTCGCTTTCTTTCCCGTTCCTATTACTCCAATTCTCAACGCTGGTATATCCAGATTCACTTAGCCAGCACTCTTTATTTGCGCATTCTACCCACCACTCGTTATAATCAAAATTCAATTTTGGTTCTTTCCCGCAAAACGGACAATTCTCAACTTCTGGCTCATCTGGCATCTCATCATAATCAGGAGGGTTCAGTCTCCAATCTTCTAAATTCCGATCATCCATGATTATTCTTCCTCGCTTTCTTTCAGCGGTTTGACCACCCACCGCAAAGGCTGGTTTGATTACTTATTTATTTTTTCAGCTTGATTGATACCGATGGCGTCCCCTCTTTGGTCACTAATGGTTCAATTTTTGCGTCTTTGCAAACAGATGGCCAGTTTGTCGATTCTGTTTCGTGTGTACACTCTTCGATGATTTCAGGATCAATCAAGGTTGCAACCTCGTTCCAATCAACAACTTTATTACTAGTTGTATGAGCCGTGATATAATCGGCGTGTGCGTTTCTGCCAGGTGTTTCATAATCCAATTCACGACGACCACT
>Ga0172381_10004743_pt1 | contig 13974 bp, 18 predicted proteins | sample Leawel6488metaG_FD_119754 | JGI IMG/M metagenome (GOLD analysis project Ga0172381, IMG submission 119754) | Leachate microbial communities from a municipal landfill in Southern Ontario, Canada - Leachate well 64-88 metaG | ecosystem: Engineered > Solid waste > Landfill > Unclassified | place... | reverse complement strand
GATGTCGGCGGCCTGCTGGTTGAGGGCCTCGCGGATGCCCGTGAGATTGTAGAGCACAAGACCGCTGATTATGCCGGCGGCGGAAGAGAGGACGGTAAGGATGATCGTGAGTGTGTTCATCGCAATCCTTTTGCAGTTAATCCAGACGGGGCTTGTTATTATCGACGGCTGATTTTGGTTCGGCGACGAGATCGCCGAGCGTCAAGAACGCGGTCTGAATGCCCCGGATGTCCTCCGGCGACAAAAGATACAGACCGGGCCTGTATCTTTCCGGCACAACGGCAGCAACGGCGGTTAAAACTTTTTTGGCGTTCAATTCCCCCCCGGACTTCAACTCGCGGATAATGGCAATGACCGTCAACGCGATGCGGAGATAAATTAACCATTGAGGCATATTCCATACCTTTCAAATTGGCCGAAATACCAGCGGCAGACCGTGTCTGCCCATGTAGGATGCGTCTGGTCAGGGACAAGGGGGAGGCCGGGGTAAATCCGTTTAACACAATGCACTACGGCCTCGGTGCACCACCAGAAGCCTTTGCGGGGCTTAATCATCTCGGCGCGGCTGACGAACGAGGCCAGGCCAATGTCGTCATACGGCTGACCGTCAATAGCCTTCGCTTCGGCATAGGCGGTGTCTTCCTGTGAGTCAGTCATCGGGACAACGATTGTGTCCCAAAAGACCGTGTGTGAATATTTGATATCTTTGAAGCGGCAACCATTGGCGCCATCGGCCAGTGTGGCGGAAAAGGAAATATTGGCGTAACGATGACTGAATTGCAGCTCGGTGTGCGTGTGTAAAAGAGACCGCAGAAGGATGAGACCATCGGCCGGGGTCAGGCGATAACCGAACCGCTTGGCGCGGTAGGCGTTAAAGCTTCTTATCATCACATCCATGCTTGCCATCCGAACAGGTTTTAAGTCCGTTTAAACCGGTTTTTCGGAGGCGGGCTGTGTAAAGACAAAGACCCGCCAACTGTTTCCCAAAACAGCCGACGGGCCGTGAATTTCAAGGTCCCGTTCGATAAACCCTGTAAGGTTTATCGGATCAAATTTTTATTAGATATTAAACTACAACACCTCCTTCGGCAATGCAAGTCAATTTTCTTGAAAATTTATTTTTTGGAAAGAAGTCGCAATACTTGCGCAGCCCAAGCTAATAAAAGGGCGGGAATTATCCCTGTTAGTGAAGCCCCAAATGTAGGTAATGCGCCGAGGATTGATATGATTCCAATCAGCCATGCCAGAAACATAAGAACACCGCAGAGAGCTGGTTCTTCGGGTGGCCTTGGCGGCGACGGCGATGTGGCGGGCGGGTCCGGCGGGAGCTGCGAGACGACGATATCGAGGTATGGAATCGCTTCAAAGGGCTGTTTGCAGGCCGTACACTTGATTTCGCGGCCGTTGTAGGCGTCGGGTATATTCTGCGTCTTCTGGCATTTTGGGCACTGCGTAATCATGGCATTAAAATAATCCCTTTTTTATTATGGGTCCAATAGCACTCATTGTTTTTTGAGATTTTGCCATTACTTCCTTGATCAATTCTATCGATTTTTCTGTAGCCGGCGTGGGATTGTTTTTATTTTTTTCTATCAACTCTTTTAATACTATATCCGAATACTCTATTTTTTGTGAGTGAAATGCCAAAAGCGAAAAAAGAATTTCATGAAAAAGACGAGCATGTGTTATTTCGCCGTGGCTTAATATTATCTCGTATAATTCGTCATAAGTGGAATCATGTGGCTCTTTTCCAGCCAGAATATATTCAGAAGAAGAACAAAGGATGTGGCTTAAATGAAAAACAAAAGAACCAGAAGCTGTTTTTTTGTTGTTTTCAAGCTCAGATAAATACGACACAGAACAATTTAGCGACTTCGCTAAGTCTTTTAATTTCAATCCATTACGCTTTCTTAGGGCCTTTATTCTTTCGCCTACTGTAGTCTTTTCCATGTAAATCCCAAAAAAATAATTAAAGAAATATAGCTTGACAGGGCGAAATACGATGGAGTATATTTCGCTTAGCGAAATCTTTAGATACCTGTTTTATGAAAAACTACAATACAGTTGAGATCGCTTTACGGGAAAAGGGTATACGGCTGTCGGATATAGGCCGTATGACCGGGTATACGATTTCCACGGTCAACAACGTAATCGGGCGGCATTCGAGCAATCTGATTTTGCAGGACTGCATAGCATCGCTGCTGGGCAGCGACCCAGAGGCCCTGTGGGGATTAGATTACCATCCGAGGGCGCGACTTCTGCGGAGGAACACAGACGTAAAGTTTAACCGCTACAGCCGACGTTATACGAATTTCGTGCCGCAGACAGCCGGGGACCGCATACGAAAGGCCCGGTATGAAAAACAGCTTCGCCTTGACGAATTGGCAGAGGCGACGGGTATCGATTCATCCGCACTGAGCCGGTACGAGACAAACGAGCGGCGGCCCTCCAGAAAGACCTGTGAGCGGATAGGGCTGGCGTTGGGGACAGACCCCAACTATCTGCTTTACGGCGACGGAAATAACCCAAAACAGCCGACAGTGTCGGCTGACACAATGCCGGATTGCTGTAACAGTCCGGCAGAATTCCCTGCGGCCGAACAGGCCGCTCCATCCACGGGAAGCGACTCGCTGTCGAATGGCAGCGAGTCGTCCGAAAACGACCGGATACCATCCGAAAAAATAGATTTTCAAAGAACAGGGACATTTTAATAGATGTCAATACAAAAACAAGTATTTTTTGCCGTCCCGGAGCGGATGCCGGCGGCGGCTTTTAACCCAACCGCCGCCCGTGCCCGACGCGATACCCGGGTTCGGGCGGCAGGGAATTAACACATTGCCGATTTACGATTGACGATTGAAATATGTCAAAGAACACGGGTAAAACTAACACAACGACAACGCGGCCAAAAGAGAAAACAGCCGCGTATTTTCTCATCATTACGGGAATCATTGCTTTTTCCGCCTTCGCTGCCGGCCTTATCCCCTCCGGCCGGCAGCCGATAATCACGGCGGCAGCGGTCGCCGAAGTCAATAATGCACCCGGTCTCCTTTTGGAAGGGGCGGCGGCCTCCACAGACAGGGTCGCCGTCCCGGTTTTTAAGATCACCGCGTACTGCCCCTGCGCAAAATGCTGCGGCAAATGGACAAACGTCTATCCCCGCCGCACCGCGAGCGGACATCGTATCCGCCCCGGCGACAAGTTCTGCGCCGCCGATAAGTCTATCCCTTTTGGCACAATGATAATCATACCCGGATATAACGACGGGCTGCCCGTGCCGGTACTGGATCGAGGCGGGGCGATAACGGGCGACCGGCTGGATGTGTACTTTGACAGCCATAAAGAGGCGGTGCAGTGGGGAACGCAGTATTTAGTTCCGAATTTTAAGATCTGAGTTTTGAGTTTGGAAAAAAGATTTATGACGCTGAAAACACTACAAGTCAGGTTGAACAGAAGGAATGGCCGGTTTATATGGCGGCTGTTTGAGCCGTGCCCGTACTGCGGCAAGCGGCATCGGCTCGACGGCGGCAATTATACACAAGACCCCGAAGTGTTTCTGGGCGGGCGTACGCTGCCGTGCGGGGCGGTGGTCAGTATTTTTGACCCGCCGTTTTGAAAAATAACGACCGTCCGATGACGCTTGCAAATCAGGAACGTAGCAGGCATAGGACCGATGGCCGGCCCCCAGGCAGACCTGACTGCCGGCGGGGGCACGTTGAAAATTGCATGAGCGAAAATAGAACTTATAAAACAAATTCGCGGAAGGATAAAAAGCACGGATGCTGCCTCAGGCAAGGGACATTGAAGTGAGTGACGATAACCTGACAATGTCAGCGGCAATAGAAGATGCCGGGATCGCGGTAAAGCAGCTTGCTATGCTCACCGGCAGAAGCGCTGCACAGGTCTATCGATACCTGTCCGGCGAGGCGACGATACCATCGATCGTATGGCGGGTGATTTATTCGCGGACGCGGGATTACCGGATACTGCAACTGATCACCGGCGATATGCCGGTGCTGAGCGTGCCGTTCGAGGCGCCGTCGGACGATCTGAAGTGCTCGATTGAAACACTAATACGCATGCGCAGGGCGCAAATTGCTGTCGAACAGGACATGCTGAACATCTTCGCCGACGGCAAGATTGACGGCGGCGACCGGCAGGCGATAGAACGGTTCAGAAAAGAGTTTCCAAGAATGCTCGGCCTGCAGAGCAGAATTTATGCAATGATCGCGGGAGGCAAATAATGGTATCGACGCCGAACACACAGACCGGGGTATTATGTCCGCAATGCTCCTCTCCGCTGCCATACCCGATAGTCGATCAATCATTCCATATCGACGGGCAGGAATATCGCAGCTGGTGGGGATATTGCTTTCACTGCCGAAAGGGATTCATCGCTATTCAACTCAGGGGACTTGCGGCAGGCTGGCTGTTGTACAAATACCTCACGTACCGCCTTATCAACAATGTGCCGGTGGCGGACGGACAGTGGATTATGGTTACCCCTTTGCTGGAAACGGCGGCAAAACCGGTTATCGCTCCAGCGCCGCCGGTGATACAGACCGGGCCGGGCGGGGATTTTACAAACCAGACAGATGATAAAAAACTGCTGGCGATACTTGAAAAAGCAAATCATACGTTAAGTGATCTGAGCAAGGTCATCAGCGAAATAATTGGAGCTTTTCGTGGCACTCGACACTGTTGATATCTCGACTGCGGCACGGTTGCTGGGCGTAAGCGAGCGGCATGTGCGGCGGCTGTGCAGGAAGGGCCGGCTGCCGGGAGCGATAAAACGCGGCTGCGACTGGGATATTCCGCGAGATGCCGATCCGAAAATAGCGACAGTCAAATCTCCGGAAAAACTTTCCGCCGAAATCGACCTTGCCGCCATACCGGTACCTAAGCGCGATGTGGCCTTGCAAAAAGCAGGATTGGTGGAACTGTGCGAAAAATTTTGCGGGGAGGCGGTAAGGAATAATATCTGCTGCCGGACAGTTGCCCTTGGCAGATTTGCGGACGATCACGGCGTTGCCGTGCGGTCTCTGCAGCGGTGGATGGCTGACTGGCGGCGGAAGGGACTTGCCGGACTGCTGGACGGCAGGGGAGGAGCAAAGAACGATGCAATAATCAGCCCCGATGCGTGGGCGGAATTCAAGGCGCAATATCTGACGAAGCAGCAGCGAAGTGTCAAACTCTGCTGGCAGAATATATGCTACCTTAATAAATCGCAAAATCGCGGCTGGATAATCCCGCCGCTGCGGACGATGCAGCGGTACACAGGCGAAAAAATTCCCTCCCCGATGCTGATATGGGCAAGAGAAGGACAGGCCGCATATGAGGCAAAGTGCGCACCATACATTGAAACAGATATGAACTCCATCGAGCCGGGGGCGGTATGGATCGGCGATCACCATCAATTCGACTGCTGGATCAGGTACCGCGATACGTGGATACGGCCCTGGATCACCGCCTGGGAGGATATGCGGAGCCGCAGTCTTGTTGGCTGGATTATTACACCGCAGCCGAATTCATCGACTATTTTGCAGGCGTTCCGCCGGGCGGCGGAAAAATACGGCCCGCCTGACGCCGTGAAGATCGACAACGGCAGGGACTATGACAGCGAAACGTTTACCGGCACAACGAAGGTCAAACGCCGGTTAGACCTGCGGGTTGACGAGGAAACGACGGCAGGTCTGTATGCACTTTTGAATATCACCATATCGTTTGCCATACCATATCACGCGCAAAGCAAGGCGATTGAGCGATGGTTCGATACGATCGAGGGGCAATTCGTCAAAACCATTCCGACCTATTGTGGTAAGGACACAGCGCGGCGGCCTGAGGAACTGAACGATTACCTAAAAACCGACAGGGCGGTTATGGCGGCGATGTCGTTGGAGGACTTTGCCGGGACGGCCGGACAGTATGTCGAGATTTATAATCACACGGCCCACAGCGGCCGTGGAATGAAAGGCCGTTGCCCGGCAGATGTGCTTGCCGGGCGACAGAGCAGACGCGTCCTGGCCGATGGTGTGCTCGATCTGCTGTGCCGGGTGTGGAGCGGCGTGCAGACTGTCGGCAAGAACGGCGTACGGGTCAAGGGCCTTTGGTACGGCCAGTTCGATACGGCCTTAATGATGTATCAGGGCAGGGATGTCCGAATCGCTTACAACCCGGATGATATATCGCGGGTCTGGGTCTATGAGGCCAATACATACAAACTCGTCGCCGTCGCCGAACAGGCACAGATGCTCGCTTACGGCGCGGGGGCGGATGAGACGGCCCTGCGGGAGGCTATGGCGGCAAAGACGCGGGCAAAAAAAATCGTCAGGCAGTTTGCCCCCGCGTCAAGGACGGCCAATACGGATATTACGAGCCTGACGCTTGCGGCAATGGCCGACAGGCAGCAAAAGCCGCCGCAGGAAAATAATGCGACACTGCGGCCTGTGGCTACGGTAATGGACGGGCAGGTACGGCAGCATCAAAGGCAGCTAAAAATGAAGGCGGTGCGCAGGGCGGCCGGGGCGGAAGAGATAAAAAGTGTGCCTGACTTTGAGTTTGATTTTACCTCCCAAACAACGTCGCCTCCGGAGCGGTTCGAATTTGATTTTGTAAAGGGAAAAACAGACTTAAAAAAACTGGAATTTGACCTGTGATAGACAAGACGCTCCAGAGATGGATGGAGCAGGAAGCTCGAAGGATATTGGTATGGATGCCCGATATGACTAACGAAAACGACGTACGAATTTTCATCGGTAAAATAAAGGCGTTTCAGTCACGCTTCGGAATCACCGATGCCGAGCTGGCCCGGCGAATCGGCGTAAGCAGCACAACAATCAGCCAGGCGCTTAACAATAAATACCCCGGCAAAATTGAAGACGTATTTAAAAAAATCACCGAGTACATGAACCGCATCGGTCGGCGCAACCGTCGGGAAAAAGGGGACGGATATGTCGAAACGACCGTTGCAAAGGCGATTCTGTCTGCCGTTCGGCTCACGGAGCAATTCACAGAGCCACAGGAAGGCAGCATCTGTCTGGTCATCGGCGACGCCGGACAAGGCAAAACCGTCTGCCTGCAGCAATATGCTCTGACCAATCCACACTCCATATATGTCAAACTACGCGACAAAATGACGCCATTGGCCCTGATAGCGGCGATAAATAAAGAATTAAAATTAGCCAGCGATGTGGGGCTGAAAAAACTGTCCGACGAACTGGCGGCACACCTTGCAAAAAGAGAAATGACGGTATTACTCGACGAGGCGTCGGGCTTGGACGTGGGGAAACTAAATCTGCTCCGGCAACTGGTAGTCGAAAATGGCTGCACATTGATACTGGCCGGCAACGCAGGATTATTGAGAACCGTGCAGCAAAGCACGGCCAGGCACGGCAATGAATCGCTGGACCAGTTCAAATCCCGGATGCTGGGCGTGCTTAACCTTGACGAGCTTGCCGGCCAGCCGCTAAAAGACGGCGGGTTTTACAGCATCGAAGATATCAGACGGCTATACCAATATGGCGGAATCAGACTTACATCCGACGCGGAAAATCTGCTAAGGCGCATCGCAAAGACGCCGCAGACCGGCCGTCTGCGAACATGCAGCAAAATAATCAGCGCCATTCATAACACAAAAAAGGCGCAGGCGGGTCAGATAAAGGAAATACACGCCGAGGATATCGTCGGAATGATCAAACAACTCGGCCTCTGCGTCGAAAACGATCTACCGATGATCATCGGCAGGGCGGAAGAACCACCGGAACAGGCGGAGGCAAAGACGGCATAAGGTTAATGTTAACACAAGACCAGAAAAAACTTGTTCAGGCCGCCGCACGGGCGGCGGGGCTGCGGACAGGGACGCAGGAAGGGCGATACCGGCTGCTGCTGGCGCAGTATCGCCGGTCAAACGGCACCATTGTGCACTCCTGTACGCAACTGACCAACCGGCAGATAGACGATTTTCTGGCAATATGCGAGTCGATGGGCTGGCGGCATCCGGGCCACGGCGAAACATATTACCGCGACAGAACGGCGGCAGCAGATGACGACGCGGTGAGCTTCGCGCAATTGCGGGCGATAGATTATCTGGCCGGCGATATGGGCTGGAACGGGGCCGCCATAGCCAAAATGGTGCAAAGGATTACACGCGACAGGACTGATGCCGCTGTGAGTATGAGCGGCCGCGAGGCATACGATCTGATCGAGGCAATGAAGGCGATGCTTCGCCGCAAAGATGAATCTGCTTATCAAACGCTGGGGGATATAACAAGGCATTATAAGGATATTCAATATGGCAGGGAAGCTAAACAAATCGCGTGTCCGGTCTGACGTAAATCTGATTGCGATAACCGACTGGCAGGCGGCGGACGATATGCTCCGCAGGCTGGGCGATATCACTCTGTCCCTGCAGGCCCAGGAGGCGGCGGCCAAAGAAAAAATCGACGAGGCAAAATCAGACCTGAAGACATCCTCTGCGCCATTACTTGGCGAGATGAACCAAATCGCAAAAAGCCTTGAGGCATTTGCCGTTACGCACAAAGACGATCTCGGCAAACTCAAGAGCCGCAAATTGCAGTTCGGCGTTGTCGGCTGGCGGGCCAGCTCTGTGATACGAATTGTCAAAGATACTTTAAGCCGTATTAAAGATGTGTTTAAGGCCTCTGCAAAAACCTATATCCGAATTCGAGAAGAGGCGGACAAGGACGCCTTAGGCAGGCTCACAGATGAGCAGCTCAAGTCTATCGGAGCGCGGCGGGAAACAAAGGATGTGTTTTTCGCCGAGCCGAATTTGCCGGCGGCGGTTGACTATGGACAGACAGGCAATGCATGAGGCAGTAACTACGGAACTGGCGGCCAGATGCCTGGCCGCTTTGCAGCAGGCGGACGGACCCGCCACGGCGGCAGGGCTGGCACGGAGGCTGGCCCTTGCCGGCTGCCGGGAAACGCAGCGGCGGCATGTGCGGGCGATTGTGCAGGAGCTGCGGGAGCAGGGGCACCGGATTGTAGCGGCCAACCCGGAAGGATACTGGCTGACAGAAGATATAACGATATGGAAAGCGTACCTTGAAGGTCGGCAGATAGATGCAAAGCAGATTATCGGCGAGGCGGCAAGACGAAAAAAAATGACAGCGGATGCAACCGGCCAGGGATTATTATTCGTGGCCCCGGCAATGGCAGGTGTGGGATGACGCAGGAAGAGCTGCGAGAAAAATTATTTGAAATAATCGAGTATGTCGGAGCGAGCAACGAAAACGCTTTAACCGACTGGGAATACAATTTTGTCAATGATATGCACGGCTGGGACGGCGATTTTACCGACCGGCAGGCGGCGTGTATCGAAAAAATATGGAACAAGTATTGCCAGTGAGATTGGAAAGACAATGGAAGGCGAACAAAAACAGATTGTAAGAATGATGTTAAGCCCGTCGCGGCTCTGGAAGTTACGGCAGAATATTATCGGCAGGATGAAACAGGTTGGTTTGCGAAAGTCTGATCTGCCGGTTGAGGCGAAATTTTTAGCAACGCCCCCGATTGTGTCAAGTCAAATGGACGCGGTCGAGATGCCAATGCCGGAGCTCACAGAACTTGCAATAATCGCGGCGTTCCTCGGAATGCACCTGGATATCGAATCCATTAAATTAAGGGAAATATAATATGACACAGGAATCAGTGACGTCGAGCATGAGCGGGGGATACCCTTCACTGGCAGACCTACTGGCATATCTCGAAGACAGGGCTATAGAGTTTGTGCCGCAGGGGGAAACCGACTATATGGTCGATTTTCTGCGAACTTTGTACGGTCTGATCAATGCCTTCGACTGGTCGGGCGCTCTTGGCGTGTACGCGGCCAGCGCAATTACATTCAATGTTCGCGGCGGCTCGTACCTTGACGGCAATTCCGTGAAAACATTTACACCGGATGCGGCGATCGACCCGGCCGATAACGATACGACTTATATCTGGCTGGATAAAAGTTTCGTTTCTCTCGGACACGACATCGACGGAAACGGCTGGCCGGAGGGCGAGATTATCAAACTCGCCGAGATAGATGTTGACGCCGACGGCGTGATTACCGCCATCCGCGATCTGCGGGGGCAGACGTTTCTGCGATGTTTCGGCGATTTGCCGGAAACTGATATTGTAGGGCTGAATGACGCGCAGGAAATTACGGCAAAAACCATCGACGGCGATCTGAATACTGTGCAAAACATTACCGCAGCGGCCCTGAAGGCGCTGACCGGCAACATGGCTATCCCATTTGTCCTGACCACACAACTAACAGCCGGAAATACGGTGCAGATATATAACGCTAATTCGCCGTTTAAGTTTCGGATCATCGATGCCCACAGCATAGCGAAATCCGCAGACGGCGGGACGTGGAAGTTGACCGATGGGACAAACGATATCACCGACGCGGTGACGGTTACCGGCACGGACAAGACGAAGAATCAAGTCGGGACTATAGATGATGCATATTATGAGATCGCTGCCAATGGCAGCTTGAGCGTCGTCGGAGACGGATCGCTGGCAGATGTGATGGTGCATATTACTGCCATAAGAATACCATAATGAAGGCGATGAACTAAGATTTTGGCGAACTTTCTGGAGAAAGTAAAATGAGATTCAAAAATATCTGTCTGGCGATGGTTCTGTTCTTGATGCTGGCAATGACTGCGGTAACGGCAGCCTATCTTCCATATTTTTACCGCATCGGCACGGGGCAAGACGAAGAATTATCTATTGTACGCAATACTGCAGCGTATAGGCCGGACGGTACAACTGTGGAGGCAAACGAATATATCACGAAAGATTTTCTTGTCTATGCCAAAGGCGGCGAACTGGCGACTGATGACACAGGCGGTACATCGCTGTTCAACGAAGCCGAGACGACGAACTATATATGGGGGCATCAGGTCGGTGCGCTGTATAAAAAGTCCAAAACTTCCGGCGACTGGGCGGTTGTCTCCGGTGCAGGAATTGTAAACTACACTTATTCAAACGGTGCGAATTGGCTCATTGTGTTTAATTCATTAGAAACCACCGGCAAATACAGCGTTGATGAGGGGGCGACGTGGACTGCAATAACGACGATGCCGGTGATAACGACCGGCGGCGGGGCATTATCCGGCCCTCGCGGAGCTATAACATTCTCTTCTAATACTGCCATGATGTGTGAGTATGACGTTTCCGATCCCCCGGCTGTTGATGGCCGGAAAATCTGGAAAAGCGTCGATTATGGCGCAAACTGGACAACCTGTCTTGATATCGGCGATTTGACCGCTCCAAATCTTGTGGGGACAACAACCGGTGAAGTTGCAGGAATGACCTTGTCTGAGGCGCTGCACTTTCACTGTGTATGCTATCACGCCGCGACTGGAACGTGGATAGCCGGCATGGGTGACGGTACAAGCAACCGACGACTATGGCAATCAACAGATAATGGCACGTCGTGGACTTCTGTACTTCGGGGCGATTGTCTGCAACCAATGATATTCACCGACTATGGAGACCCTACAAAACTGCTTGCTGGCGGAGATGATGCAGGGGCTTGCTATTACTATGACATTTCAACCACTTATGCAACTAATCGTCTCATTGACAGAATGTATATCAGTTCGGGCGGCAATTATATCTGGCAGGTACTTTATAGCGGAGGGTATTACTGGGCATTTGAGAACAGCGTATCGGCCTATAACCAGATATATGACGCCAAAGTATTTATCTCAACCGATACTGTCAACTGGGCCACATATTGGCAGCTGCCGACCAATTACAAAGGTATCAATTTTGTCAGCGGAGTCGCACAGGGATATTTGCACGCCACCGCACTTCTTTCGGATGCGTCGTACCAAAACATAAAAATACCCATCCCTGCATCGACCACAACACGGACGTTCATACGCGTTGACCCTGATATAACCAATTATATGAACACCGCAAATAAGTCTAATTTTGCTACCGACGTTTCCGAAGCCCTGCTCGGCACGGGAACCAACCAGCAAATCACATCCGATGAGACAACATTCTGGACAGGCGCAAAATCCTGTCGTTATTCCAAAACAACTCCCGGAACTGCCGGTTATGGCGGGGTGCGTCTTGCCGCCGGACATTCCGGCTGTACAGAATTGAGCGGCAGAGCCTTTTATTCACGTGTTTGGATTTGTGGTCAGACAGGCGGATCTCCGGTATATTTTTGCACTCAATCCAGCTCTGTAGGCACAGGCGGGGCAACATATTTTATGGTCAGGAATCCTAATGAGTGGGTAGAGATATTATCTGGCGCAAACACTGCACCTCCAAATGGTACGGCCGATACTTATGCTGGATGGCGTTTTTTGGTCGGTGCAGTTGATGTACAAACAACGGCTGACTACGATTTTTATGTCGGCGGTGTCTGCACATCAAATCAATCGTCGGCTTTTCAGATTGGCGGCACGCCCAGGGCCGCAACGAATATCGCATATACGACCACACAGCCAGCAACAACGGCGACGGACGGTTGGACTTCTTTTCTGACGATCATTCCTGACGTTGGGTGTTATCACTCCGAGAAATTCTATTATACGCATCCGGGTACTGCTATTATCGCACAAACAGATGACACAGTGTTCTATCACGGAGCGGCAGGGGCGGGGCTTGGAATTGTGGCTAAAGCGGCATCTGCCGTTACGACTGAGATACCCCCGGATTCACCATGGACGACGCTGGCAACTATAACTACAGCCAATGTAGCGTCTATGCCATACTATCACGTCAAGACCTGGGACGCGGGCGACGGTAATAAACTGGTTTTGGTTCTCGATGCTACGCCGCGATATACCTATTCCGCACCCACGTACACAGAGATAGCAGGTCTGCGCTTTAAGTTACTGGTTTATCTTGCCGGGACATTGACTTATGAATTGGTGCAGCCGGCCGACGTATGGTGGGACAGACGCTCACAGATTGAATTCGCGGTTAGCGTCGGCCCGACACTGTACTTCTGGGTTCGTACACCATATTCTGGTTCGGCCTGTCAGGAAGCCTCACAGGGTGGTTTTACTTCCTCCGCCGCGGACTTCCTCGGCAAACCAATTGTTCATCGCTACGGCAGCAGTGTCGGACTGAAAAGTCTGTCAGAGTATGTCCTGTATTCCGGCGATAAATGGTTCACGACGGCGATGACCAACGCCGCAGGGGCGATAAGCGAGGAGATGAATGAGATCGCATTAAACGACCCCGTTACAGAGACTGACGTTGGACTTTATGGCAAAAAACAACACTTATTCGGCGAATGAAAGGATTAAAAAATGAAAAGGAAACTAATCAGCGTTCTATGGATTTTGCTCGCAACGGGGATTTTGTGTTTTGTACTGTACCGGCCGGTATATGCCGCCGGGGCGGGTGACGGCAAATATGATCTGCCGGTGTACATCGCAAACGGCGATTTGTCTATCTACGTACGCTTCATTGACCCAGTCGGTAAAACAGTATGGGACAATGTCAGTGAGGCACTGTCGGCCAGTCCGACCCGCGCCAATACGGTAATCGAAGTGGCCTACAACACTTACTGCGAGGGATATTATATAGACATCCCCGCGACGCTGCCGAACGGGACATACGACATGCAGGTGTTTCCTGCCTCGACCACCACCACAAAATTAACGGTAGTGCGGATAAAATGGTCACGGGGCGCGCTGCAAAAAGTCCCGGACAATATACCGATTCAATTTTAAGGAGCAAAGGATGTATAAAAACAAGACCGGCCAGAAGCTGGCTGTCTATGCGTTTGATTCGTCCGGCCTGTCCCCTATTACGGGGGACGCGAACAATATCACCGCTTATATCAGCAAGGACGGCGGGGCCGCCGCAGCCCTCAACGATGAACATCCGGCAGAGTTATCCGCCGCCAACATGCCAGGCGTGTATATATTCGATCTGACGCAGGCTGAAACAAACGCCGACTGTATTGTCGTCGCGGCAAAAAGCACAACG
>Ga0172381_10004742_pt1 | contig 13974 bp, 10 predicted proteins | sample Leawel6488metaG_FD_119754 | JGI IMG/M metagenome (GOLD analysis project Ga0172381, IMG submission 119754) | Leachate microbial communities from a municipal landfill in Southern Ontario, Canada - Leachate well 64-88 metaG | ecosystem: Engineered > Solid waste > Landfill > Unclassified | place... | reverse complement strand
ATAAATCCCCAGGACTTCTTTTTTCTCATCCAGGATTACAACCTGAGGATGGTATTCCGGCTTATGATCGACCACTACGCGCTCGGTTAATTTTGTAACCGGATTCGTTTCCTCGCGCATCGTGACATTGTCGCGCAGGTCTTCGAAACGCACCGCTCCGCCTACTTCGGTCAAAACAGGAAGAGTATAAGGATCCCAATGCACCAGAGAAACTCCTTTTTTAACCTCCTGGCCTTCGGCAAAAGATATAAAAGCTCCCTGCAGGACGTTATAACGCTCAAATTCCCTGCCCTGGGCGTCATTAATACTGATCGAACCGTTACGGTTTAAAACTACATGCTCTTTATTCTTTAAAGTAACCCTTAAACTATGGTATTTAATGAACCCAGTGTTTTTAGATTTAATAAAGGACTGCTCGATCGTCCTGGAAGCGGTACCTCCAACGTGGAAAGTCCTCATGGTAAGCTGGGTTCCGGGTTCCCCGATACTCTGGGCGGCTACCACACCCACCGCTTCTCCCAATTCCACCAGCCTTCCGGTGGAAAGATTCCTGCCGTAACACTTGGCGCAAACACCTCTGCCGCTTTCACAGGTTAAAACGCTGCGGATACGAATTTTTTCAATTCCCAGCTTTTCGATACGGTCAATCTTATCCTCGGTGATTTCGGAACCTTGCTCGATAATTACCTCGTCGGTAATGATATCCACCACGTTATCCAATGCCACCCTGCCCAGGATGCGGTCTCTTAAAGCCACAACTTCCTCATCCCCCTCGACAATCGCCGAAACGGTAATACCGTTGAGCGTGCCGCAATCCTCCTCGCAAACAATCACTTCCTGAGCGACATCCACCAACCTGCGGGTTAAATACCCGGCATCGGCGGTCTTAAGCGCGGTATCCGCCAGACCTTTACGCGCGCCGTGGGTGGAAATAAAATATTCCAGCACATTCAATCCCTCGCGGAAATTGGCGGTAATCGGATTTTCAATGATCTCGCCGCTGGGTTTAGCCATCAAACCGCGCATCCCGGCAAGCTGCCTCACCTGCAGGCGTGAACCGCGGGCGCCGGAATCAGCCATCATAAAGATAGGGTTAAAAGAATCCATTCCTTTAAAAAGCAGGTCCGAGATATTATCGGTAGCGTGCGTCCAGATATCGATTACCTTGGACTTGCGTTCGCTGTCGGTAATAATACCTTTACGGTACTGGTCCTCTACTTTAGCAACCTCTTCCCTGGATTCTTTTAAAACCTGGGGCTTGGCGGACGGAACAGTCATATCGTCGATACCGATAGAAATTCCCCCCAGCGTTCCCATCTCGAATCCCAAGCGCTTGATCTCATCCAGAAGCTTGATGGTAGTAGTGTGGCCGAACCTCTTATAACAGCTCAATACGATATCGCTTACCTTGCTCTTTTTCAAGTCGCAGTTGACAAATCCGAATTCCTCCGGCAGCAACTGGTTAAAAATCACGCGGCCTACGGTAGTAGTAACCATTTGAGGCTGGTTAATCGCTTTTTTCTGGTCGAAATCATAAACGTTCGGCACGCGGACTTTAATCTTCGCGTGTAAAGCGGCCACTTTATCGTTATAAGCGATCAGCACTTCCTCGGGCCCAGAGAACGCCATTCCTTCACCCTGCGCGCCGGATTTCTCGCGGCTCAAATAAGAAACCCCCAGGATAATATCCTGGGTAGGAGAAATTACCGGACGGCCGTCGGCGGGAGAGAAAATGTTATTGATCGCCATAATTAAAACTTTGGTTTCGAGCTGGGATTCCAAAGAAAGCGGGACATGCACCGCCATCTGGTCGCCGTCGAAATCGGCGTTAAAAGCGGTACAAACCAAAGGATGGATCTTAATGGACTTCCCTTCGATCAGCAAAGGCTGGAAAGCCTGGATGCCTAAACGGTGCAGAGTCGGGGCGCGGTTGAGCATAATCGGGTGGTCTTTAATTACCTCGTCCAGAATATCCCAGACCTCGATTTTGCCGCGTTCCACCATGCGGCGGGCGCCTTTAATCGTATGCACAAAACCTTTTTCCCTGAGTTTCTTGATAATAAAAGGCTCGAACAATTCCAGGGCCATCTGCTTGGGAAGGCCGCATTCATGTAATTTTAATTCCGGGCCTACCACAATAACCGAACGTCCGGAGTAATCGACACGCTTGCCAAGAAGATTCTGGCGAAAACGCCCCTGCTTTCCTTTAAGCATATCGGAAAGGGATTTCAGGGGGCGGTTATTGGCGCCGTTAACCGGCTTGCCGTGGCGCCCGTTATCTAAAAGCGCGTCTACCGCTTCCTGAAGCATGCGTTTTTCGTTACGCACAATGATCTCCGGAGCGCTTAACTCCATGAGCTTCTTAAGACGGTTATTCCTGTTAATTACCCTGCGGTATAAATCATTGAGGTCGCTAGTCGCGAATCTCCCGCCTTCAAGAGGGACCAAAGGACGCAGGTCCGGAGGAATTACCGGAACCGCTTCCAGGATCATCCACTCGGGCTTATTACCGCTCTTCTTGAAATCCTCGACGATTTTGAGATTCTTGATCGCCTTGCGGTTATTCAAGACATCTTTTGATTTCTCAAGGTCTTTTCTGAATTTACGGCAAACCACATCCAGATCCAGCTCTTTCAAAAGATCGCTGATCGCTTCAGCTCCGATCTTAGCCTTGAAATTCGAACCATATTTATTCAACGCTTCCTGATACTGCTCATCAGTAAGCAATTCTTTTTTCTTTAAAGGAGTAGTACCCGGATCAACAACCACATACTCCTCATAATAGATAATCCTCTCTAAATCCCTTAAGCCGATATCCAGAAGCGCGCTCATGCGGGAAGGAACCGCTTTAAAGAACCAGATGTGGGTAACCGGGGTAGCAAGTTCGATATGCCCCATCCTTTCGCGCCGCACGCTAGAACGGTCAATAGTAACCCCGCAGCGGTCGCAGGTAATGCCTTTAAATTTTATTCCCTTGTATTTCCCGCAATTACATTCCCAGTCGCGGACAGGACCGAAAATCTTTTCGCAAAACAATCCGTCCTTTTCAGGTTTCAGGGTACGGTAGTTGATGGTCTCGGCTTTTTTTACATCCCCTTTAGACCAGGACTTAATAATCTGCGGACTGGCAATCTTGATTGAAATACTGTCAAAAGATACGATCTCTTCCATTATTTCGCCTTTTCTGTTTTTATATCAAGGCATAAGCCTTGCAGTTCCTTGATTAAAACGTTGAACGATTCCGGTGTCCCGTGGGTAAGCCGCTGTTCGCCTTTGACGATCGCCTCATAAATCCTGGTTCTTCCGCTGACATCGTCGCTCTTTACGGTAAGCATCTCCTGAAGAGTAAATGCCGCCCCATAAGCCTCTAATGCCCAGACTTCCATTTCTCCCAGACGCTGACCTCCGAACTGCGCCTTGCCGCCTAAAGGCTGCTGCGTAACCAATGAATAAGGCCCGATCGAGCGGGCATGGATCTTTTCATCAACCAGGTGGATTAACTTCAGGATATACATATACCCTACCGTTACCTTCTGGTCGAAAGGCTCTCCGGTATAACCGTCATAAAGAGTAATCTTGCCGTCTTCCGGAAGGCCGGCTTTCTTAAGCAATTCTTTAATCTCTTCTTCTTTAGCGCTGTCAAAAACCGGGCAGCTGACATGCAGCCCCAGGAGTTTTGCCGCCCATCCCAAATGGCATTCCAGGATCTGTCCGACGTTCATACGGGAGGGGACACCCAAAGGGTTCAATACAACGTCTACCGGGGTGCCGTCAGGCATATAAGGCATATTCTCTTCAGGGATAATCCTGGCAACCACACCTTTGTTTCCATGGCGCCCGGCGAGTTTGTCCCCTTCGGAAAGCTTGCGCTTGGTAGCTACATATACCACTACCCTTTTTAATATCCCGGTAGGAAGTTCATCCCCGCGCCGGACCTTTTCAATCTCCTGCTCTTCCTCGGCTAAAAGCTCCTGCATCTGTTCGTCGAAGGAAGCAGCGAGAATCTTTGCCTCTTCATGATCGCTGAAATCGAATTTTTCCACTTTTTTCTTATCTATTCCCAGAAGCTGACCCAGGCGCATCGTCTTTTCAGTCTGCAGGAATTCCACTTCCTGTTTATAATACGCCTTGAGTTCACGGATCTTCGCCAATTCCTTGGTCTTTTCCTCTTTGCTCTTGCGGCCGCGGTCCTTGCGCTGAAAAACATGCACATCGATTACCACGCCCTCAACCCCGGGAGGAACCGTCAAAGAAGTATCTCTGACGTCACCGGCCTTCTCGCCAAAAATCGCCCGCAACAGCCTTTCTTCGGGGCTGGGTTCGGAATCGGTCTTCGGGGTGATCTTTCCCACCAGAATATCCCCGGCGGAAACCTCCGCCCCTACGCGGATAATTCCCTCTTCATCAAGGTTTCTTAAAGCCTCTTCGCTGACATTGGGGATATCGCGTGTAATCTCTTCATTTCCCAGCCTCGTTTCGGCGGCTTCAATATCGAATTCCTCGATATGGATAGAAGTGAAGGCATCGATCTTAACCAGTCTTTCGCTGATAAGGATCGCGTCTTCGAAGTTATAACCTCTCCAGGGGATCAAAGCCACCATGACATTTTTTCCCAACGCCAGTTCACCTTCTTTAGTCGCGATACCGTCGGCGATCGGCTGATCGGCCTCAACGTAGTCCCCTAATTTTACCAGGGGCCTCTGGTTAATTGAAGTGTCGGCGTTAGTGCGCAGGAATTTTTTCAAATGATATATTTTTTTACCGATAGTAATCGCCGAAGAATCCACGCTGGTAACCTTGCCGCTGGCTTCCGAAACTACAATCGCCCCGGAATCATGGGCAACCTTGCCTTCCATGTCGGTGCCCACAAAAGGAGCCTCAGTAATCATTAAGGGAACCGCCTGGCGCTGCATGTTTGACCCCATCAGGGCGCGGTTGGCGTCATCGTGCTCCAAAAACGGGATCATCGAAGCGGCGACCGAAACCAACTGCTTTACCGAAACATCCATATACTGGACATCTTTTGCCGGTACCTTGGGAAAATCATCTTTATAACGGCAGACAACAAACTTATCCGTAAAACGCCCCTCACTGTCCAGGGAAGCATCCGCCTGGGCGATAAATTTATCCTCTTCAATATCCGCGGTGAGGTAATCAAATTTTTTGGTAACCCTGCCGTCTTCAACCTTACGGTAAGGGGTTTCGATCAGCCCTAAATTGTTGATGCGGGCAAAACAACTTAAAGAAGCGATAAGGCCGATATTCGGGCCTTCAGGGGTTTCGATCGGACAAACTCTGCCGTAATGGGAAGGATGTATATCGCGGACCTCGAATCCCGCTCTTTCGCGGGAAAGTCCTCCCGGGCCTAAAGCGCTCAACCTCCTCTTGTGGGTCATCTCCGCAAGAGGGTTAATCTGATCCATGAACTGCGACAACTGGCTCCTGCCGAAGAAGTCGCGGATCTGGTTGCTTAAAAGTTTGGAATTGATAAGATAATGCACGTTCAGGTTGTCGAACTCGCCCAGGATACTCAATCTTTCCTTAATAGAGCGCTCTACCCTGGAAAGCCCGATACGCACCTGGTTCTGCACCAGTTCTCCGACGCTTTTTACGCGGCGATTGCCAAGGTGGTCGATGTCATCGATCTTGCCGGTGCCGGAATTAAGACGGATAAGGTATTCAATAACCTTAACTACCGTGTCCGAATCCAATATTCTTTTTTCAAGGGAAACATCCATATCCAGCTTGCGGTTCAGGATAAAACGCCCCGCGCGTTCCAGATCATAACGCGCCGGATCGAAAAACAGGCGGTAAAAAAGATTCTCCGCCGCTTCCTTGGTTACCGGTTCGGTAGGACGCATCTTGCGGTAAAAATCAAGATAGGCTTCCTCTTTATTCTTGGTGTAATCTTTTTTTAGGGTATTTACAATTTCAGGATAATCTTTTCCGAAAGCCGCCAGGATCTGGCTGTCCTCGGAAAAACCCAGGATCCTAAGGATCTGGGTAGCGGGGAAATTTCTGCGGCGGTCGACATAAGCGATAACCGTTTCGGTAAGGTCATATTTAAACTCCAGCCAGGCGCCGCGGTAAGGAATAACCCGTCCGTAAAATATTTTTTTGCCCGTAGGATGGGTTTCCTCTTCAAATGAAACCCCCGGAGAACGCTGCAACTGGCTGACCACCACGCGTTCGTCGCCGTTAATGATAAAAGTCCCCGTCTCGGTCATTAAAGGTATTTCGCCGAAATAGGCGTCCTGTTCCTTGGTTTCCTGAGGAGTAGTAAGGCGGAATTTGACTTTCAAAGGAGCAGCATAAGTCAATGAGCGGTTTTTAGACTCGCTCATAGTATATTTAGGTTTACCCAGTGAATAACTGATAAACTCAAGCTTCACCGAACGGTCGGCGTTCTCAATCGGAAATATCTCCCCGAAAACTTCCTGCAGCCCCTGGTTCTTCTTTTCGTCCGCGGGAACATCTATCTGCAGAAACTCACGGTACGTATCCAATTGTACGTCTAAAAGATCGGGTAAATCATAAACTTCTCTGATTTTAGCAAAATTTTTACGTTTTAGCATATCCCCACCGTGAGCCGGTCGTTTATGTTACGTATATTTAATTAAACTTACTTGAACTTACCTGTTGTTACTCACTTTTATGTACTGTATACTTTATTTACTCACTGCTGGAATTACTTTAATTCAACCGTGGCACCGGCAGCTTCCAGCTTCTTTTTCATCTCCGCAGCCTCTTCCTTATTAACACCTTCTTTGATCGCTTTAGGAGCGGCATCAACCATGTCCTTAGCTTCCTTTAAACCCAGGCTGGTGATGGTGCGAACTTCTTTGATTACCGCGATTTTATTCGCGCCGGCGCTGGTAAGCATTACGGTAAAAATAGTTTTTTCTTCAGCAGCAGCGGCAGGAGCAGCAGCGCCACCGGCGGCAGGAGCGGCCATAACCGGCATATTAGCGCTTACACCGAATTTTTCTTCCAGCGCTTTAACCAGGTCGGAGAGCTCAAGGACACTCATCGTTTCAATCGACTTAATCAGTTCTTCCATTTTCTCTGTTGCCATTTCTTCCTCCTTTGTCCATCTCAACCTGCCTACCGGCAGGCAGTCAACACCCGCGCAATTTTCGCCTCCTGGCGAACACTGGCCCAATTCGTATCCGGGCCAGGTGCCTATCCGTGCGGGGTGCCTGTGTACGGATTATTGTTATTTTGGTTTAGTATTTTTAATCTGGTCCAAACAGTATACAAATTTCTTCAAAGACTGGTTAAGAACAACCGCTAATTTCAGGATCGGGGCGTTCAAAGTCATCACGAGTTTCGCCCTTAAAGCATCCTTTGAAGGAAGGGTGCTCATGGTTTCAATATCTTTAAAAGTCAACAGCTTATCCTGCAGCATTCCCCCTTCAAGCAGGAGTTTTTCATGTTCCTTGCGGAAAGCGCAAAGCACTTTGGAGATATCGACCATCTCGTCTTTCACAAAAACCATACCGCAGGGCGATTGAACCGAGGGGATTAAGTCCTGCGCCCCCACTTCTTTCATCGCTCTCTGGGCGATACTGTTCTTTACCACGAAAAATTCGGCGCCGGCACCCTTAAGCAGCTTTCTTAAATTACTCATATCGGGGCTGGACACGCCGGAATATTTGACAATGATCAAACCCTGAGACGCCTTAAAACTGTCCTTGATGCGATTTTCCGAAGCCTCTTTTACTAATTGACCGATTTTTTTCATTTTAGCAGACAATCCTTAACCCGGGATTCATAGAAGTGGTAATGCTCAAACTCTTTACGAATTTACCTTTAACTGAAACCGGCCGGGATTCATTAACCGCCTCGATGACCTTAGAGGCGTTATCGTTTATCTTTTCCTCTTCGAAAGAAATCTTGCCCACCGAAAGATGGATCCCTCCCTGTTTATCGACGCGGAACTCAACCTTGCCCTTCCGCACATCCTCGATCGCTTTGGAGATATCGTTGGTAACCGTGCCGGTTTTAGGGCTGGGCATCAAACCGCGCGGCCCCAGGACCTTTCCCAGCTTGCTTAAATCTTTCATCATTTCAGGGGTAGCGATCGCGCAGTCGAAATCCAGGAAACCGGCGGCAACTTTATCCATCAACTCGTTAGCGCCGACATAATCGGCTTTCGCTTCCCTCGCCTGGCGTTCATGTTCACCTTTACAGAATACCGCAACCCTGATCTTTTTACCTGTCCCGTGGGGAAGAACTACCGTCCCGCGGATCATCTGGTCGCTTTTCTTGGTGTCGACATTCAGGTTAAAATGTAAATCTACCGAACCGTCAAATTTAGGCTTGGGCATTGTCTTTAAGGCCGCAACCGCCTCCTTCAAAGAATACATCTTATCGGGAGTTAATTGCTTGTCGGATTCTTTATATCTTTTGCTCGGCTTTTTCATCTCTTATCCTTCGATAGCTATCCCCATGCTCCTGGCGGTACCGGCGATACTTTTGATCGCCTCCTCCAGGCTGCCGGTATTCAAATCCGGCAATTTCAGCTTGGCAATTTCCTCAACCTGTTTTCGGGTTACCTTGCCGATCGTTTCTTTACCGCTTATTCCCGACGCCTTGGCAAGATTAGCCGCCCTTTTTAACAGAATAGAGGAAGGCGGGCTTTTTATAATAAAAGTAAAAGAACGGTCCTCGTAAACACTGATTACTACCGGCAGGATCAAGCCGTCCCTGCCTTTGGTTTGGTCGTTAAACTGTTTGCAAAACTGCATGATATTGACGCCATGCTGACCCAAAGCCGGGCCGACCGGAGGGGCAGGATTAGCCTGTGCCGCCGGGACATGCAGTTTAATCTGAACTTTAATCGCTTTTGCCATTATACCTTCTCCACTTGCCAATATTCCAATTCTACCGGAGTAGAACGGCCAAAGATGGAAACACTCACCTTGACCTTGCCTTTTTCGGGATAGACTTCGTCGATCGTCCCGTTAAAATTCAAAAATGGTCCTTCGTTGACCCTAACCTGCTCGCCTTTTTCAAACACCACCTTGGGCGAAGGCTTGGCGGCGGTCTCTTTGGTCCGCTTAAGGATATTATCGACTTCCCCCTGGGGGAGTGGAACGGGCTGCCTGCCCAATCCGATAAAACCGGTAACCCCGGGAGAATTTTTCACAAAAAGATAAGTCTGCTCGTTAAGCTCCATCTCTACCAGCAGGTAACCCGGAAAAAACTTTCTTTGCGAAATCTTTTTTTTCCCGGAACGGACCTCCGATACCTGTTCGGTAGGGATAATCACGCTGGTAATAAGTTCCTGAAGTCCGGAGGCGCCAATCCGCTTATCCAAAGAAGTCTTTACCTTCTCTTCAATTCCGGTTTGCGTATGGACAACATACCAATTTTTCATTCCGTCAGAAACCCTCTTTTATTATTTGTTAACGCTCTTAACAAACCTCACCTGAAAACCACGCTTAAGATCTTGGACAACCCCATATCCACCAGGCCGATAAAAACAGTCATGATCCCCGTAACGGTAATCACCAGGACCGTTGAAGCCATTAACTCTTTTCTTGTCGACCAGGAGACTTTACTTAATTCCGTCCTGACCTCTTTAAAAAAATTTACCGGCTTCGCCAAGATCGCCACGACTTACTTCCTTTCGGACTTTTATTACGCCGCTCAATTCTCAAAACCACAGGAGCGGCAGGACTTGCCCGCCGCGTCTCTCCGCGGCGAGGTCCGCCACGGATTGTGGCGGAAACCTGCACCCTTTATTTTTGCCGCTCAATTCTCAAAACCACAGGAGCGGCAGGACTTGCCCGCCGCGTCTCTCCGCGGCGAGGTCCGCCACGGATTGTGGCGGAAACCTGCACCCTTTAATTTTGCCGCTCAATTCTCAAAACCACAGGAGCGGCAGGACTTGAACCTGCAGTCACGGTTTTGGAGACCGTTGGTTTGCCATTAACCGACGCCCCTAAAACTGAAGATCTTTTACTATCCCGGCTTATAACCCACTTGAAAATTTCCAAGAAATTTTCAAGTATGCGCCGGGATAAATTCGCGCATTAACTTACTCTCCGCCTGCGGCGGTTCGTAAGTTAAGCGCTTATTTAATTTCCTTATGCGGGGTATGCTTATGGCAGGAGTTGCAAAATTTACTCAGCTCCAACCTATCCTGATGCAATTTTTTATTTTTGCTCGTCGTGTAATTTCTGTTTTTACAAACCGTGCATTCTAAAGTTATTGTCTCGCGCATTTTAAATATCTATTCCTATTATTACCCACGGATAAACCGGGATAGTTTTGCGGGGCAATTAAGCTGGAGACGAGAATTGAACTCGTGACCCCGTCCTTACCAAGGACGTGCTCTGCCAACTGAGCTACTCCAGCAAAACGGATTCGCTTTGTCGGTCAAGCCACAAAACAAAAAAACAACCCCTAAGAAATTCTCAAAGATTTTTCTTACTCTATTAACTACCCTAATTGTAGCGTTGGATCACTAGGTATTTGTGTAAGTATAAGAGTTTATCGCAACTGTGTATTTTTGTCAAGTTATTTTTATTATTTTTTTTCAAATAAAGGGGACGGTTCTATTTTTTAACCCTTACTTTACCAGAAAAATAGAACCGTCCCCTTTATTTTCTGGTTTTGCTTTTGCTGAAGGCTGACAGCTGAAGGCTGAAACCTTATTTCTTCTTGAGATAATTATACATCTCCGCAAACTCCTCCAGCGATAACATTTCGGGCCGCACATTTTTATCGATACCCGTGCGCCCGAAAAAATCCTCCAGCCTCTCCCGGTCAACCGCCCCCTCCAGGCTGTTCCTCAAAGTTTTCCTCCTTTGATTAAAAGCGGTACGCACCAGCTTAAAAAAAGATTCTTCGTCGTCCACCTTAACCGGCGGCTCATCCCTGAAAGCCAAGGAGATAAAGCTGGAGTCAACATTGGGAACCGGACTGAAACTACCTCTCTTGATCTCGAAAAGTATACGGCAAACAGCGTAATACCGCAGGAAACAGCTGAAGGAACCGTATTCCTTGGATCCGGAAAACGCAGCCGCCCTCCGGGCAAACTCTTTCTGCACGGTAAGATAAACCGTGCTTATCCTCTTGCGGAAACCGATGAGACGCTCGATGATCGGACTGGATATATAATACGGAATATTCCCGATTACCTTTATTTTGCCGGCGACGTTGTTTTCCCGCAGCAACGCGTCAAGATCGAACTTCAAGATATCGCCGCCGATGACACGGCACCTGCCCGGATCCGATTCTTCCAGCCCGCGTAAAAAAGGCAGGAGCCTTTGATCGATCTCCAGGGCAAAAACCCTGTTTACCCGGGGAATGATAAGCCTTGTAAGATCCCCTTTGCCGGAGCCGATTTCCAGAACAACCTCGTCCTCCTTAAGAGAAGATGCGGATATTATCTTACGCTGGATATTCCTGTCCGTAAGGAAATTCTGTCCTAAACTTTTTTTCGGTTTAATGCGCATTTTACGGCAAGTTTTATCGCATCTGCCAATGATGAAGGATCCGCCAGGGCCGGGCGGCGGGCAATATCAAAAGCGGTCCCGTGCAAAGGCGAGGTACGGATAAAAGGCAACCCTAAAGTCAGGTTTACCCCGCTTTCAGGGCCGGTAAGTTTTAAAGCGATCAAAGCCTGATCGTGATAAGGCGCAACTACGCAATCGAAATCCCCCCGGGCGGCTTTAGAAACCGCCACGTCGGCGCTTAATACCCCCGCAACCAAAGGAAACCCTTCCCGGCGATTAATCGCTTTGATTGCCGGAATAAAAATTTCCTGTTCCTCCCCGCCGATCAAGCCGTTATCCGAAGCATGCGGATTCAACCCGCAAAAAACCAGCTTCGGTTTTTTTATCCGGAAAAATTCCCTTAAACCTTTCGCAGTAATTAAAACATTTTTATCGATTACCGCTCTCGTCAAAGACGCGGAGACCTTCCTTAAGGGAATATGCCTGCTCAAAAGGCTGAACCTTAATCTGTCGTTTAAAAGCATCATTACCGTTTCCGGCGAACCTGTCTTTTCCGCCAGATATTCGGTATGGCCGAAAAATCTCTTTCCGCTCATACTGACGGCGTCTTTAGAAACCGGGCAGGTTACCATACAGTCGATAACGCCATTTTTAAGCATCTCCAGCGCCGCATCAAGATACTCCAGGGAAGCGCGGCCGTTGGCGGCGCAAGACGAACCAAAGCTGAATTTCCCGCGCTCCACATTCCCTAAATCAATAATCCTGGATCCGGGCAGGCGGATCTTCAACAAGCGGGCGGCTTTCTCCAGGACAAAACCGTCCCCGATTATTTTAAGCTCCACGCCGGATTTTAACATCCGCCAGGCTTTTAAGGCGATCGCCGGGCCGACCCCCGCGGGGTCCCCAATCGTCAATCCGACTTTAATTTTCAAGGATTTTGATATAAGACTGTTTTTTTGTATCATCTAACCATTTGGCAAGGTTTTCCTGCATCTTTTTTTCGAAGAGATAAGCGCGGATATTGGCGTGAGCTTCCTCCAGGCTCAATCTCCGGCTCCCGATAATTTCGTCGAGCCTGAAAATAAAATACTGCGAACCGACTTTTACCGGATCGGAGACTTCACCCTGGGCAAGCTTAAACACGGTGCTTTCAATCTCCGGGCGCAGCTGCTGCCCTTCCGAAGCGGATAATTTTTCCAGGGAAAAACTGTATTTTGCGGAAAGGTCCTCGATCTTTACCCCCGAACGCAGCTGAGAGGAAATGATTTTCGCTTCCGGCTCATCCGCGGAAATAATCAGGGTCAAAGACCTCTCTTCGGGCTTGATAAATTGCGATTTATTCTGTTCGTAGAATTCCGTTATCTCGTCCGGGCGGATTACTACGTTTTTTCGGATCTTTTTATCGATAAAATTATACATTAATATCTGTTCGCTGATTTTATTCTCCAGATCCGCCTGGACCAGCCCCTGCTTGGCCAGATCCTTCTGAAACTCCGCGTCCGTCGAATAATGTTTCTTGATCTCGTTGACCTTGCCGTCTACCCGCGTCTGGTCCGCCGGTATCTTATCAAGCTTTGCCTGCTGCAATATCAGGCGGTCCTCGATCAAACGCTGAAGAAGATCCTTCTTAACGGAATTCAACTTCTCTTCAAGGGCCTTTCCCGAAAGCTGGCGGGCATACTGCATGCGCATAAAATTCAAAAAATCATTCAGGTCTTTTTTGGTAATCACTTCGTTATTAACTACCGCAATCACCTTGTCCTGCGCGTAAAGGCGGCTTCCGGAAGGGATAAAACCGTAGGCCTGCGAAAAAACCGCCGCCAGCACCATAAATTTAATTATTTTTTTCATCAAAAACACCCGCTTTCTTGAAGTTAACGACCGCTTCCTTTAAAAGACGGCAGTAGAGATCAAACCCTACTGCGCTGATAAACCCGTGCTGCTCCTGCCCCAGGAGATTTCCGGCGCCTCTGATCTCCAGGTCTTCCATCGCGATATCAAAACCCGAACCCAGCCCGCTGTGCTCCTGGATCGCCTGAAGCCTTTTTCTGGCGGGCGCCTCCAGGATAAGCTCGCCGCCCCGCGGGATCATAAAATAAGAATAAGCGGACCTGTCAAACCTCCCCACCCTTCCGCGCAGCTGGTGCAGGTCGCTTAACCCGAAAGACTGCGCGTTATTGACGATAATGGTATTGGCATTAGGAATATCGATCCCGGATTCAATAATCATCGTCGAAACCAGGACATCGATCTTGCCGAGGATAAAATCCGCCATGATAGCTTCCAGGAGCTTGGGATGCATCTGCCCGTGGGCCGCTTCGATGCGCACTCCGGGAGGAAGCCTCGCGGAAATTTTCTCCTTGATTTTTTCCAGGTCCTGAATACGGTTATGCAAAAAGAACACCTGGCCCCGGCGCGCAAGCTCTCTGCGGATCGCCTGCACCACCAGATCCAGGTCATATTCTACCACAACCGTCTTGATAGGCAACCTATTTTGGGGAGAAGT
>Ga0172381_10004741_pt1 | contig 13974 bp, 16 predicted proteins | sample Leawel6488metaG_FD_119754 | JGI IMG/M metagenome (GOLD analysis project Ga0172381, IMG submission 119754) | Leachate microbial communities from a municipal landfill in Southern Ontario, Canada - Leachate well 64-88 metaG | ecosystem: Engineered > Solid waste > Landfill > Unclassified | place... | reverse complement strand
TTTTAAAAAGAAAAACCTTATAAAAAAACCTAATGTTCTCAAAAGATAGTTTCGCCTCCGTGGCTTAGTGGCTATAGCACCTGACTTGTACGGGAGCCTGGGTTCAGAATACAGAACACAGTTCGCTTTCAGAGATATCAGGAGGTCACGGGTTCAACTCCCGTCGGAGGCTTTTCTCAGGTTTTCAGAATACGGCGTACAGCTAGAAGTGGGTTGAAGTTTTCTTGTAGAATATGTATTAAGGGAGTTGAACCTTGGTTCCATGGAATGAAGTGTAATGGTGCCAAAAATCTTTGATTTTTGAGCACAACTCCCGTCGGAGGCTTTTCTCAGATTTACAGAATACAGAACACAGCGGTGAGTTGGTTGAAGTTTTCTTGTAGAAACATTATTTAATAAATTTTAATAATTCAACAACCAAATATTCTCGTCCATTTAAACTTCCTTGAGAAATCTTACTTATTTTTACAAAACCAAAATATTCTAATTCTTCACAATTATTTAATATACTTTGATAATTAGTATTAACTTTTCTTTCAAGCTTTTTAATACTGATTTTTCGCTCACTAGACAGAATCTCTAAAATCTTTTTTTTGATTTCTAAAGGTTTTCTCTTCATATAACAATATTATAACAAGGTTTAAATATATGTGGTCGTCACAATATTGTGACAAGGAGGTCTTAAAATGACTAAAGAAGTTAAAAAAATCACATTAGGAAGCATATTTAGCTGGGTTTTTGGAATATTATTTTTACTTGCAGGAGTGGGCTCAATTCCAAATTCACCTATTGCAGGAATCATCATAATTTTATGTTCTGCAATGATTATTCCTTATTTCAATCATTTGATTGCCGAAAAATGGAATATTAAAATTTCAGGAGGAGTCAAATTTCTACTTACAATAATAATCTTTATTGCGATGGGGTTTGCAATGGCTAACGATATGGCAACACAAGCAACCGAAACTCAACCAACACAAAATGTTGAAGAAACAACTCAACCAACTCCCCCGCAAAAAGAATTTACGTCTAAAACTTATGATGATCTCTGGAAAGTTTTTAATCCTGATTCAAAATACACGGATTTACAAAAAGAACAATTCTTTAATGAAAATTTCAAAAACAAATACGTTGAATGGACTGGAACTGTAAAAGATGTAGATGCTTCAATATTAAATAATTTGAAATTATATATCGAGCAAAGAAGTAAAGGAGATTTTGATTTCGATGGCGGAGATTTAATTATCTACATGAACAAAAATCAATACGATGAACTAATCCGATTAAGTAAAGGAGATGTAGTAACTTATTCTGCAAGAATGGATAGTTTCGTTGATTTAATGGGCTTTACTTTTTATTTAAAAGAAGGAGAATTAACTCCTTAATTTTTTTTAATTACTTTTTGAAAAAAATAAACTCTATTCAAACTTCAAATCAGTCCCAAACTCTAACTTCTCAATCTTATGAGCAATCTTCAAATCAATTCCAAACTCTTTAAATTTCTCAGGAACTACAACACGACCCAAACTATCCTTTAAAGATAATCCCTTATCCTGTTTAAACTTCCAAATTAAAGAATTAAGTTCCATTAAATCCTCGCGAGAAACAGAAACAGAAAACTCCCCCGTAACATAAGGGAATTTTTCAGAACAAATATCCTTGCCATGTAATTCTTCATAAATCTTTGTAGTCATAATGGGCAATACAGGACACCATAATTTCAAAACAGTGTCAAGAACCAAATTCAAAGTATGAATCGCACCTTGACTATCTTCAGAAGAAAACTTTCCTTCCTCATTATATGCTCTAGTCTTAACTAACTCAAGATAATGACTAGAAAAAGTTTCCCAAATAAAATGCCTAATTTCTTTCGCAGGATTATGAAAATCATAACCTAAATAAGCAGTCTTAGTCAATTCAATAATTCTATTAAGTTCTTTTAAAACCCACTTGTCAGTTTCATTTAATTTGAACTCTCCCTCTTCAACAAAAGAAGAAATAAATCTAGAAACATTCCACAATTTATTCAAACTTTTAGACAAACCTTTAATTCTATCCATAGAACAACGTAAATCAATTTCATGAATATTTCCTTCACTAACACACCAAAGCCTGAAACTTTCAGTACCAAATTCATCAATTATTTTTTGTGGATCAATACCATTACCTAAAGATTTGGAAAATTTTCTTCCATTTTCATCAATTACATGATAATGTATCCAAGCATCTTTAAAAATTGATTCACCAGTTAATTGATAACAACGTAACAAAGTATAATATAACCAAGTTCTAACAATCTCTTTACCTTGAGGTCTAAGAGTACAAACTTTATTATTTTTATAAAATTCTTCATCTCTCAAATATTTAATATTAAACAAAGGAGATATTGACGAATCAAACCAAGTATCTAAAACTCTAGTTTCACCTTCCCAATCAGAAGCACCGCAAGAACATTTCTCAACAGGACAAGCATCTTTCCAAGGTTGCCAATATTTACCTTTCTCAGAAGGAACAACTTTAGCACCACATTTTTTACAATGCCACAAAGGAATTTCCGTAGCATAAAATCTTCTTCTCGAAATAGGCCAATCAATATTCACCATATCCATCCAATCATCAAGGATTTTTTTAGACTTAGGATCATAAAATGAAATTCTTTCAGCAACTTTTCTAACGTCATCTAAAAAATCTTTCTGCTTAAGATAAAGTTCTTCCATTTCAATAAACTCAACAGGAACTTTACTTCTTTCACAAACAGGAGTTCTATGTATAACATTTTCAATCTTAACAACCAAACCTGCTTCTTCTAATTTATTTGTAATCTCTTCACGAGCTTTTTTAACAGGCAAACCTTCCAAAAAGCCAGCATTAGAATTCATACAACCATCTTCATTAATACTAATAACAGGATTAATTTCTTGCTCCCTAAAAAATCTAATGTCGGTATAATCTCCGGCACTACACATCATAACAAGACCACTGCCCTTATCAATCTTAGCGTCAGTGTGAGCTTTAAGTAAAACTTCCTTACCATAAAGAGGAAGAATTACATGTTTTCCTTCAAGATGTTTATACCTATCATCTTCAGGATTAAAAATAACCATTCCACAAGAAGCAATAAGTTCAGGCCTAGTTGTAGCAATAATAACTTCTTCATCAGTTTCCTTAACTTTCCATTTAACATGAACAAACTTAGAAGGCAAATTTTCATATTCAATTTCAGAATCAGCAATAGTGGTTCTCAAACCAGGAGAATAATTATTTATTCTCTTATCAAAATAAATTAATCCTCTATTCCATAGTTCAATAAAAGTATCTTGAGTTAAAGATCTATAAGCAGGATTATCAGTCATATACGCTTCACCAGGTTTTCCCGTGTGAAACTTCCAAGAAGTAAATGAACATCCAAGCCTTTCAAAAGATTTAGTAGATTCCAAAGAAGTCATTTCTAAAATCTTTTCACAATAAGCAACAGCTTCTTCTCTAGGCAAAGTGTGTAATCTAACTTTAAATTTCTTTTCAGCTGCAACTTCAATAGGCAAACCATTTCTATCTAAACCCAAAGGAAAAATAACTTTTTCACCCAACATTCTATGAAAACGAGCAAACATATCTTGTAAAACATAAGTAGTTGCATGACCAATATGAATTGGTGCATTAATATATGGAGGAGGAGTATCAATAATATAACAAGTATCTTTAGTATCTAAATCATAAACTTCATTTTCACGCCATTTAAAAGTAATAGGATCTTCAAAAGACTTATCCCATTTAGTTTCTTTAATCTTAGGTTCTGCCATATTACTAGAGATATAAACATTCTTTTATAAATTTTCCTAGAAATCAATGCTTATATTTAATAACATTTTTTAAACCAAATTCCTTAGACGCATCAAAATCAGCCATTTTAACATCATATTTTACAGTTTCAGGTTTAATCTCTCCCAACGTTTTCACAGCATCATACAAAGAATTAATTCTATCTGTAATTAAAGGATTAAACTCCTCCTGCATAGCCTTACCTAAATTATATTTTATTCCAGCCAACTCTTTAGCTTCATCCGAACTCCAAGAATCCTTTTTAGCTAAATCATATAATCTTGCAATAGTAGAATTACTAGTAACTTGTTCTAAATCTTCCTTACACAATAAATATTTTTGATCTTTAATTCCTAATTCATCTTTCCGACTCTCAAAATCACCCAACACATCCTCTAATTTACTAATGTGTCCATCCAAATTAACGCTAGAAAAAAGCTCAACATCATTTTCAGCAAGCTCATCCTTCATTTCATTAATTAATTCACGAGTCGTTTCTAATTCAATCAATTGCAATTTAAGTTTTCTCTCAAGATCATGAATCTTTTCAACAACATCCTTTTCAATTTTATTTAATTCATCTAACCTAATACGAGGATCTGCTTTAATTATTTTATCAACCATACATCATCTAAAACACATCTACTTAATATAATTTCCGAAAACTTTCCGGATTTTCTGACGGTGGTTATAAATTACACCTCTAATAAAATACATTTGAGGTGTTTTCAATGGAAAACAATAATATAAACATATTCGATGAAACAAAATTACAAAAACAAGAAGAATCAAAATTAGAAAAAGACGTAAAAGATTTTGATTCCGAGAAATACATAAAAATGGCAAAAGAGCGTTTAGCATCAACATACATAAATGCTTTAGAAACCCAAGATATATCCAAACTAGAAGATGCAAAAAAACAGCTAGAAGAAATAGATAAATTAGAAAAAAAACAAGGAAAAACAAATTACCTAATAAACGTATTTCTTCAAACATATGCCATATTAACAAATAAAAAACCACGTTATGAATCAAAAAGTTTAGTTGAATTAGAAAAACAAAAAAAAGATTTAACCAAAGCATACGAAGAATCAAAAATAACTTATGAAAATCTAAATAGATTGGTATCAAAAATAAATTCAACAATACTTTCAAAAAATAATGAATTAGCTGAATATCAACAAAAAACAGAAACCATAACAAAAAAACTAGATCAAGAAAAACAAGAATTACATGGAATAACAAAAACAATCGACTCTATAACTGATGAAAATTATAAATCTGCATTAACTCAAATAAAAGAAGAAACCGAACTTTTAATTGCAAATCTTGAATCAGAATTATATTATGAAACAGAAACCAAAGATTTGTCTTTAAACGATAGAAATATGTATTTAATAGAAAAAAACGAGTTGTTAGAAACAATAAAATCCTTTGAATACAATATAAACTTCTATAAAAAAGAAATGCAAGAATTAGACTTATTGATGATGAAACACAGTTCCGAATCACACATAAACGTAAGACTAAATGGAGAACTTGCCGCATATAAAACAAACGAAGTTAAACAAGAAGCAAAAAATAGAGAAAACCAAAAAGTGAAAATCTTTAACGAAGCAAAAGAAAAACAACCTTCTCTATTGAATATGAAAAAAGATTACGTCAATTCATTAAAACAAAGACCCAAAATGAAAAGGTGAACTAAATGCAGAAAAAAATCATGTTAGAAGATATAGTGGGTCTAGACAAACAAAAAGCACAAATACATGATTTTATTTTTTTACCTTTAATACAAAAAGAACTATATCAACAATTAGTAAAATCTCCTGAAAAATTAAAAATAAGAAAAAACTTTTTATTATATGGTCCTCCCGGAACAGCAAAAACATCCTTAGTACAAGCACTAGCACAAACATACGAAGTTCCATTCACATTAGTACAGTCAACACAATTTCTAAATCAATATGTTGGAGCGGGAGCAGAAACAATGAGAAAAATATATTCAAATTACACAGGAATAATATTTATAGACGAAATAGATTTAATCGCACAAAAACAAAAAAACAACTCATCCCAAAAATCAGATGACTTACTAATACAATTACTAATGTTGTTAGATGGAGTTGCAACAAACTATGAAATTTCAACAATAACTGCAACAAACAAACCAGAAGTATTAGATGAAAGATTTCTTTCAAGAATCCCTCAGAAGAATAGATTATTTTTTCCACTTCCTGACGAAGAACAAAGAAAAAAAATATTCGAAAAAAAATTAACATATGTTTCACATAATATAGAAAATCTAGACAACATAATTCCTCTAACAAAAAACTATCACGGAAGACAAATAGAAGATCTAATTGTAGAAGCATGTAATATTGCATTAAAAGATAAACGAACACATCTAACATCAAATGATTTACATTTAGCCTTAGAGGAAAATTAAAATGTCCAATCATCAATTAAATCAATACTTAGACTCATCAACACACAGAACAGCAATACAAAATTTAGCAGATTTACCGATAACCAAATTAACCGAACTACCCTATAAAAATGTAAAAGACAACATAAATTTTTTTAATGCACAAATGCATAAAAAAGACTTATTAATTAATTCACTCCCATTAAAAAAATTAAACAATAAACAAAAAAAGAAAGTGCAAGAATATCAAGAATTAGCGAATAAAAAAATAACACAATTAAAAACATCTTTAGAAGAAAAACTAAAAAACATAGAAACAGAAATTGAAAAAGAAAATTTGTCATTCCAAGACATAGAGATATTAAATAAACAACTATTCACAATATCCTATATCTCAAACGAAACAAATACAAGTTCAAATTCATTTTATCAAATGCAAAAATCCATTGCAGAAAAAATAAATCTTAAATTCCGAGAAAAACATAACAGCATATTCCAAGGATATTTGTTTGATGCAAATTCAATAAAACCTAATTATCATAAAACAGAAGGATTATCCACATTAATAAAACAAACCCAAGATTTAAAAAAATCTAATGCCCTATTTAAAAAAATAGCTTATTGGCAATTACCAATATCAATAGCAATATTAGAAATATCTCTTAAACCAATAAGCACCGCCATAAACTATTTATTAGAATAATAAATTCAACCAATTACCTACAATTAAAACACAAATAAAACCAAGAAAAAAACCAGGAATAAATGGAACTCCTTCTTTAATTTTTAAAAATTTAACTTTATGTTTTTTCAAAATTTCTAAACTCTCCAAAGTCAAACCAAGATCCTTAGGACCACAAACTCTTTTACCATCTATAAAAATATCGTCCACAACCCAATCTCCTTCAGTAGCTTTAGAAAGAGGAATCTCCTTAGTCATACAAAACTTCTCCACAATCTTCACAGCAATAATTGCATGCATACCCAAAAAAAGCAAAGAAAGCAATAACCAAAACATAGATCTAATAAATAAATCTTGAATAAAAAACGAACCTAAAAATAAACCTATGATGCAAATTAAAACATACATCCTAAATCTTCTTAATTCAGCCAACCTAGAAAAATAATTTTTCTTAAAAATCTTCCAGTTAACAAAAATAATCCAAAACATATAAAAAACACCATATATTGAACCAACAAAAAGAATAGTCAACACAGTTGTAAAAAACAAAGGAATTTCTCCACTCATAAAAGAAATAATATTAACGCCTTGCAACGCACCAATTGCCATAAGCATCTTAGCATCGCCACCACCCCATTGACCCGTATAAAACATCGCAGCGCCAAAAAGATAACCACAACCCAAACCAATCAAACTCCAAATAACGGGCCAAAGAGACCAAATAAATAAAGAATTCAATATTCCCAAAAAAACTCCAACACAAATCAAAGAATAATTTAAAATATCTGGAACTTCACGTTTCTTAAAATCAGTGTATGAACCAAACAATAAGCCTAAAAATATAATGCTGTTAGTTAACCAAAACATCTCCATATACAAAAATTAATCCCATTCATTTTTAAATATTCTTATAATAACCTTTATAAATCCTTAAAGACTTCTCAAAAATACACAGTCACCTGTGATAGATGAAGGTCAAAGACCTGATTGAGGAGTTGTGGGATAATTCCCTAATTCTTAAAAGTAAATTTGAGGTAAAAAAAATGAGCGAAAAAGCACTAGAAATAATAGAATTAGCTAGAAAAACTGGCTCTCTTAAAAGAGGAACAAACGAAGTTACAAAAGCAATCGAACGAAGCAAAGCAGCATTCGTTGTAATTGCAGGCGATGTAAGTCCTAAAGAAATAGTTATGCATTTACCAATGCTGGCTAAAGAAAAAGGAATTCCATGCGTTGAAGTTCCATCAAGAGAAGACTTAGGAGCAGCTGCAGGTTTAACAGTACCAACTGTTGCAATAGCAGTTATCGATGCAGGAGAAGCAAAAGAATTAATCAAAGAATTCAAATCCGAATAATTTTAGAGGTACATAAAAATGGCTGAAGAAATTAAAGGAGGAGTTGTTTTCACCGACGCAGTCCCAGCAGTAGTAGAAGAAGTAGTAGGAAGAACTGGAACTAGAGGAGAAGCAATTCAAGTAAGATGCAAAGTTTTAGACGGACGAGATAAGAATAAAATCTTAAGAAGAAATGTTCGTGGTCCTGTTCAAATTGGCGATACATTAATGCTAAGAGAAACAGAAATAGAAGCAAGACCATTAAACAAATCAGGTAGAGGTGTTTAAGATGGTTGAATGTAGTTTTTGTGGAAAAGAAATTAATCCAGGAACTGGAAAAATGTACATCAAAAAAGATGGAACAGTTTTCAATTTTTGTTCATCAAAGTGTCAAAAAACACAAATTGATAGAAAATACAAAGCAAGAATAACTCCATGGACAAAATTATTCCATGCATTAAAAGCAAAAATAAAAAAATAATTTTTTTATTAAATAGGTGTGTATAAATGATTGAAAAAAGTTTAGTTTTATTGAAACCGGACGCAATTCAAAGAAATTTAATAGGCGAAATATTAACAAGATTTGAAAGAACGGGCTTAAAAATAATCGCAATGAAAATGGTCCTGCCGACCGAAGAAATATTAAGAACTCATTACTACAAAGATGATTCTTGGTTCGAAATGGTGGGTAAAAGACAAAAAGAATTATTTTTAAGCAAAGGAATTCAAGTAAATAAAACTGAAATAGAATTAGGAAAAGTAATACAAGATCAACTAGTGGAATACTTAACATTAAGTCCTATAATTGCAATAGTATTCGAAGGACATAATGCAGTATTAAACATAAGAAAAATCGTTGGAGCTACAAATCCCTATGATGCTGTCCCCGGAACAATCCGTGCAGACTATTCAATCGAAACATACGCATTAGCTGACACTTCAAAAAGATCCGTTCAGAATTTAATTCATTCATCAGGAACTGTGGAAGAAGCAAATACAGAAATAAAAATTTGGTTCACAAAAGATGAAATACATTCTTGGAAAAGATTAGACGAAGTATTATTATATCGTAATATAGAAAATAAGTGAGGTTAAAAATAAAATGGCAAAAATGGTAGAACGTGTAATGGAGGCAATGACTAAACCAACAATAATTAGAAACATTGCTATCGCAGCACACATCGATCACGGTAAAACAACATTATCAGATAACTTGCTTTCAGGAGCAGGTATGATGAGTGAAGATCTTGCAGGAAAAGTTTGTGCATTAGATTTTCATGATGACGAAGCAGAAAGAGGAATTACAATTGATTCCGCAGCAGTATCTATGGTACACACAGTTGACGGAGTAGATCACTTAGTAAACTTAATTGATACACCCGGTCACGTAGATTTCGGTGGAGACGTAACACGAGCAATGAGAGCCGTAGATGGAGCAGTAGTTGTATGTTGCGCAGTTGAAGGAATCATGCCTCAAACTGAAACAGTATTAAGACAAGCATTAAGAGAAAGAGTAAAACCAATTTTATTCATAAACAAAACAGATCGTCTTATAAAAGAATTACAATTAAGTCCAGAAGGAATGATGGCTCGTTTAGTTGAAACAATCTCAAATGTAAATAAATTAATAAGAGATATTGCAGAACCAGAACTTGCAGAAAAATGGCAAGTAAATGTTCAAGACGGAAGTGTATGTTTTGGTAGTGCTTTTCACAATTGGGCTTTAAGTGTTCCATACATGAAAAAAAAAGGAGTAGGATTTAAAGAAATAATCGAATCATACAACAACCCAGAAGCAAAAAAAGCAAAAGAAATTGCACCATTACATGAAGTATTACTTAATGCAGTAGTAAGGCATTTACCTGATCCAGTTACAGCAGCATCATATAGAATTACAAAATTCTGGCACGGAGATAAAGAATCAAAATTAGCAGAAGACTTAAGAACATGTAATCCAAAAGGAGAATTAATGTTTGTAGTTACAAAAGTAGTAGTTGATCCACAAGCAGGAGAAATTTGCATGGGAAGATTATATTCTGGAACTATGAAAAAAGGATTATCTGTAAATCTTGCAAAAGCAAACGTTAATGTTCGTACACAACAAATCTATGTTTACAACGGAGCAAAAAGAGAAATAATCGAAGATGCACCGGCAGGAAACATAATTGGAGTTGGAGGATTAAAAGGAGCTTATCCAGGAGAAACAATTTCATTAGAAGGACATGATTGTCATCCATTCGAAGGATTATCATATGTATTTGATCCAGTTATTACAAAAGCAATCGAAGCAAAAAGACCTTCTGACCTTCCAAAATTAATTGAAGTATTAATTCAAGTTGGAAAAGAAGATCCATCCATCCATATTGAAATCAATCAAGAAACTGGAGAACACTTAATGAGTGGAATGGGAGAACTTCATTTAGAAATTATAGAAAACAGAATAATCAAAGAAAAAGGAGTAGAAATTAAAACTTCGCCTCCAGTAGTTGTTTACAGAGAAACAATTACAGGAAAGAATGCTGAAGCTGCAGAAGGAAAATCTCCGAACAAACACAACAAATTATACTTCTATGTAGAACCATTAGAACAAGAAGTAAGAGACTTAATTAAAAAAGGAGAAATTCCTGAAGGAAGAGTAAAGAAAAAAGATCTAGAATATCGTCAAAAATTCATTGACTGCGGATATGATACCAAAACAGCAGAAAAAGTAAAAGATGTATTCAACGGAAACGTTTTCATCGATGGAACTAGAGGAATTGTTCACATTGGAGAAATAATAGAATTAGTTCTTGATATGTTCGAAGATGTTATGAAAGCAGGACCTTTAGCAAACGAACCAGGATTTGGAATAAAAGTTGTTCTAGACGATGTGAAATTACATGAAGATGCAATCCACAGAGGACCTGCTCAAATGTATCCTGCAGTAAGAGAAGGTATTAGATTAGCAATGTCACAAGCAAAACCTGTGATGTTCGAACCTATGCAAATCCTTCAATTCGAAGCCCCTGTTGAATACATGGGAGAAATTTCAAAATTAATTTCCAACAAAAGAGGACAATTACTAGACATGGAACAAAAAGGAGTTATGGTGATTGTTAAAGGAAAATTACCTGTTGGAGAAATGTTTGGAATGGCAGGAGATTTAAGAGGAGCAACAGGCGGAAGAGGTAGTTCATCAGTTATAGATCAGATGTTCGAAAGACTTCCAGATGAATTGCAGAAAAAAGTCGTAGACCAAATTAGGTCAAGAAAAGGCTTAAATAAGGCTGAATAAGCCATTTTTTGTTTTTTGAGGATATGAGTAATATTTATAAATAAAATTCATTTCCTCAAAACAGAATGTCCGAAAGGACAATTAAGTGTAAAAAATATAAAAGTTATGAGGTGAAGAAACAAAAGTTTCAGCATCTCACAATAAAAATTATGAGGTTATGTCAAAATGGCAGATAAGAAAGAACATATTAACTTGGTTTTCATTGGTCACGTTGATCACGGAAAATCAACAACTGTTGGACGTTTAATGTTTGATAGTGGAAACGTTACTGAACAGCAAATGAGAAAATTAAAAGATAAAGCTGCACAATTAGGTAAATCTGGTTTCGAATTCGCGTACGTTATGGATAATTTAAAAGAAGAGCAAGAAAGAGGAGTTACTATTGATTTAGCTCACAAAAAATTCGAATCTGAAAAATATTATTTCACAATAATTGATGCGCCAGGTCACAGAGATTTCGTTAAAAACATGATTACAGGAGCTTCACAAGCAGACGCAGGAGTTTTAGTAGTTGCTGCAAACGATGGAATTAACTCACAAACAAAAGAGCATGTATTCTTATCAAGAACTCTAGGTGTTAAACAACTAATTATTGCAATTAACAAAATGGATCTACAAGCACATTCACAAGACAGATTCAATACAGTTAAAGCAGAAGTTTCAACTTTATTAAAATCAGTTGGATACAAACCAGAAGAAATACAATTCATCCCATTGGCTTCATTAAATGGAGACAATGTTGTTAAAAAAAGTGAAAATATGCCTTGGTACACAGGCCCAACCTTACTTGATGCAATGAATATGTTAGCAGTTCCAGAAAAACCAACTACTTTACCAATGAGAATGCCAATACAAGATGTATATAACATCACAGGAATTGGAGTAGTTCCAGTTGGAAGAATAGAAACAGGAATTTTAAAATTAGGAGACAAAGTTATTGCAATGCCAGGAAGAGAAGGAACTGGTGTAGTTGGAGAATGTAAAACAATTGAGATGCATCACGAACAAATGACTCAAGCAGGTCCAGGAGACAATGTAGGTATTTCAGTAAGAGGATTCGGTAAAAAAGATATTGCTAGAGGAGATGTATTAGGTCACGTTGACACACCACCAACAGTTGCAAGTGAATTTACAGGACAAATTGTTGTATTAAACCACCCTAGTGTTATTACAGTAGGATATACGCCGGTATTCCACATTCACACAGCACAAGTAGCTTGTCAATTTATTGAAATAATTAAAAAGGTTAGTCCTGAAGAAGTTGATCATCCAGATTTCATCCGAAATGGAGACGCAGCTTTAGTTAAATTAAGACCAGTACAACCTTTAGTTATTGAGAAAAAAGCAGACATTCCACAAATGTCCAACTTCGCAATCAGAGATTCTGGTGCAACAGTTGCTGCAGGAATGTGTATTGACTTAGTTAAAAAAGTTTAATTTTTATTTTTTTTCCATAAAAATTTTTTAATTTTTAGGGTGCCAAAAAAGAAATTTTTTGAGCATATTTTATTTTTTCTAATCCAGATATAAAAACAATTAAATAGATGGTCCCATTCAATATATCGTGAATTACACATATCAAAAGTTTGCAATTAGAAATATGGAAGGCGAAACAATTCGTTACGATTTAAAGTATAATTCTCTTGAAGTTCAAAATCAAGTTCAATCCAATTTAAATAAAATTGTAGAAGAAATTTCAGAAAATACAAATTGGAGTAATCCTTGGCAAGAGCTAATATTCCGAATTTCAATGGGATATGAAAGAACTGTTGATAAGGCAGTTTTAGAAAAAATTGCAAAACGTCAGAAAGAACAGAGACAACGTAATTTAGAAACTCAAAGAAAAGCTAGAGAATATTTTGTTGATTAAATTAATTCTACGCATTTATTATTTTCACAAATCACAGTTACATTCGATACACAACCATAAACACATTTAGAATCATACGATTTAATTAAAGAAGATATTCTTTCAACTTCAGCTTCATTTACAAAAACATAACATCCAAAAGGACATTTTCCACCAGCATCAACACAATCCAAAGTTTCTTCACAATAATTTGCTTTTTGGATTTGAGATTTTATTATATCTTCTTGATTTGGCAAGAATAAAAAGATACTAATTAAAACAATTAAAGCAATGCACCCGAAAATAATTTTTTTATTCATGTTCATTAAATAAATTTCAATTAATATAAACTTATTTAAAAAACATTAAAATATAACTAATTTTATAAACAACCTAATCTAATAAAACAACATGAAAATAGCATTCTTTGATTTAGAACCTTGGGAAATGGCCTATTATCAAAAGTATTTTAAAAAAGATGTAAATTTTGGAACACAATCATTAACTAAAACCAACGCAAAAAATTTCGAAGACACAGAAATAATTTCAATCTTTGTAAAATCCAAAATAACAAAAGAAATTCTAAACCAA
>Ga0172381_10004740_pt1 | contig 13974 bp, 14 predicted proteins | sample Leawel6488metaG_FD_119754 | JGI IMG/M metagenome (GOLD analysis project Ga0172381, IMG submission 119754) | Leachate microbial communities from a municipal landfill in Southern Ontario, Canada - Leachate well 64-88 metaG | ecosystem: Engineered > Solid waste > Landfill > Unclassified | place... | reverse complement strand
TCATCATCTGCTTGTCTTCCTCCAAGATTATAATTTTGATCTTGGCAGCCTAGCAGATTTTGGTAAGATTATTAACTATCTAACGAATACACTTTCGGTAAGATTTTTCACTATCTAAGTCGCGGCATTGACAAGCAAAGCAAATTGACATAAAGTCTTGTTTGTTGAATTATCAAGAGTGGCGTAACCCTCCTTCGCTCATACGAGCTACGGAGGGCGACCCGAAGCTTTTTCTAGCTGAGGGTCGGGGTCTTGGCCCATTGACCGCCCAGCAACCCCAATAAATTGGTAGGTGCTAAATCCAAAGCTTTAAGCAAAGATAACAAAAAGTGCGCTTAAAGGCGCATTTTTTTAAAAAAAAGGAGACAAGATGAAGAGATTGTTCACTTCCGAATCCGTAACCGAAGGTCATCCGGACAAAATGGCCGATCAGATTTCCGATGCGATTTTAGATGCTCTTTTGGAGAAAGACGAGCGCTCCCGCGTTGCCATCGAGACGCTTTTAACTAACGGCGTCTGTATCATTGCCGGCGAGGTTACAACCAATGCTTACGTTGATATGGCAAAAATCGCCCGGGGCGTAATAGAAGATATCGGTTATGACGGCTGCGGCTTTCATCATCAAACCTCTGGCGTCATGACTGCCATCAAAGAACAATCGTCCGACATCGCCAAAGGCGTTGACAGCTTCAAAAAATCCAAAGACGGGAAGATCGTCACGGAAGATTTGGAAAACCTAGGTGCGGGCGATCAGGGCTTGATGTTTGGCTTTGCCTGCAATGAAACGCCGGAATTAATGCCCCTGCCGATTGTTTTAGCCCACAGAATCTGCCAAAAACTCTCTGAAGTGAGAAAAGATAATTCGATCAAAGGTTTAAGACCGGACGGCAAAAGCCAAGTGACGGTTGAATATGTCGATGGCAAACCGGCAAGAATTCACACCGTATTGATTGCCGCCCAACACGACCCTGACAAGAAAGATTCGCTTTTGAAGAAGGAAATTGAGGCCAAAGTCATCAAGCCGGTACTTTCAAAATACGGCTACAAAATCGACTCGAAAACCAAAATTTATATTAACACCGCCGGGCGCTGGGTAATCGGCGGACCCGAGGGCGATACCGGACTTACGGGGCGCAAAATTATTGTCGATACCTACGGCGGGTACGCCCGCCATGGCGGCGGCGCCTTCTCCGGTAAAGATCCGAGCAAAGTTGACCGCTCTGGTTCATATGCCGCCCGCTGGGTAGCCAAAAACCTCGTCGCCGCCCGCCTTTGCGATAAGGTCGAAATTCAAATTGCCTACGCTATCGGCAAACCGGAACCGCTTTCAGTCTATGTTGACAGCTATGAAACCGGCATCGTCAGCGATGAGGAGTTATCAAAAATTGTCACTCAAAATTTCGATCTTCGTCCCGGGATGATTATCAAGGAGCTCAAACTCCGCCGGCCGCTGTATCGCAAGGCAGCCGCGTATGGGCATTTTGGACGCGAAGATCTTGATCTTCCTTGGGAAAAAACCGCTCTCGCCAAAAAACTAAAAAAGCTGTAAGTTAGACTTATGATTAAAGCGATTATTTGCGGCACTATTGCTATAGACTCGATCGAAACCCCGAATAAGGCAAAAAAAAATCTTTTGGGCGGAAGCGCATCTTATGCTTCGCTTGCCGCTTCGCATTTTGTGCCGGTTGGAATTTTGAGTATTGTCGGCAAAGATTTTCCTTTGCAATACCGCAGAAAGTTAGTTGCCCATAAGATTGATCTCGAGGGGCTTCATTTGGGAGAGAAGACATTTTGCTGGCATGGCAAATATACTGGCAATATGAGCCAGGCAGTAACGCTAAAGACCGAACTAAATGCTCTTGAGGAGTTTGAGCCGATTGTGCCAAAGAGTTATCGCCGGGGAGAATATCTTTTTTTGGCCAATGTCGATCCGGTAATCCAGCTTAAAGTGATCAGGCAGATGATCAGGCCGAAGTTTATCGTCTTAGATACCATGAACTACTGGATTGAAAATCACCTCAAAAATCTGCTCAAGGTGATAAAAGAAGTTGATCTTATGGTTTTAAACGATGCTGAAGCTAAGTCGATCACAAAATGCGAAAGTCTGGTGGCTGCCGGGAGAAAAATTTTGTCTTTAGGCCCCGACTGGGCAATTATAAAAAAAGGCGAGCATGGCGCCCTGTTGTTTTCCAAGAAATCCCATTTCTCGGCGCCGGCTTATCCGATAGAGGTTTGCCTTGACCCGACAGGAGCGGGAGATTCTTTCGGCGGCGGCCTGATTGGCTATCTGGCCAAAATCGGCTCGACGAGGGAGATTGATATTCGCCGGGGAATTATTTACGGATCGGTGATTGCTTCTTACTGCACCGAAAAAATGGGGATTGAAAAAGTTGAAAACCTAAGCTTTAAGCAAATTAAGGAAAGATATGAACACTTCAAAAAAATCAGAGAATTTTAAGGTCAAAGACATTTCTTTGGCCCGCTTCGGCCGCAAGGAAATTGAGGCGGCGGAAAAAGAAATGCCGGGGCTTATGGCCCTTCGCAAAGAATATAAGGGAGCAAAACCGCTCGCCGGTGCCCGCATTGCCGGTTGTCTTCACATGACAATTCAAACCGCAGTTTTGATCGAAACTTTGATTTCTCTCGGGGCAAAAGTTCGCTGGTCGAGCTGTAATATTTTTTCCACTCAGGATCACGCGGCGGCGGCAATTGCCAAAGCCGGCATCCCGGTTTTTGCCTGGAAAGGAGAAACGGAAAAAGAGTATTGGTGGTGCATTGACCAGACGCTCGACTTTAATGGTAAAAAGCCGAATTTGATTTTAGACGACGGAGGAGATCTGACGCTTTACGTTCACAAAAAATTTCCCGAACTTTTAGACGGAATTTTGGGGGTGTCGGAGGAGACGACCACCGGAGTTCACCGGCTTTACCAGATGATGGAAGAAGGCTCGCTGAAGATTGCGGCAATCAACGTCAACGATTCGGTAACCAAGAGTAAATTTGATAATAAATATGGTTGCAGGGAAAGCTTGGCCGACGGAATCAAAAGAGCTACCGATGTTATGCTTGCCGGAAAGACAGTGGTGATTGCAGGCTTCGGTGATGTCGGCAAAGGCTGCGCCCAGAGCATGAGCGGCTATGGCGCCAGAGTTTTAATTTCTGAAATTGACCCGATTATCGCTCTTCAAGCGGCGATGGAGGGCTACGAAGTTGTTTTGATGAAAGATGCAGCCAAAGTTGGAGATATTTTTGTAACTGCCACCGGCTGCTGCGATGTCATCTCGGGCGAGCATATGGAATTAATGAAAGATGGAGCGATAGTTTGCAATATCGGACATTTTGACTCTGAAATTGATGTCAAGTGGCTGGAGAAAAATAAAAAAATCGTCGAGGAAAATATCAAGCCTCAAGTCGACCGGTTTACCTGGCCTGACGGCAAGTCAATCACGCTTTTATCGAGAGGCAGGCTGGTTAATTTGGGCAATGCGCACGGGCATCCGAGCTTTGTGATGAGCGCCTCGTTTACCAATCAGTGCTTGGCCCAGATTGCCCTATTTTGCGAAAATAATAAATTCGAGCGGGGCAAAGTTTATACTCTGGCGAAAGAATTAGATGAAAAAGTCGCCCGCCTCCACCTTCCGAAGCTCGGCGTTAAGCTCACTAAACTTACTCCAAAGCAAGCCGAATACCTCGGCATACCGCGCTTGGGGCCTTACAAGAGCGATTTTTATCGCTACTGATTTCGTTTGAAATAATCCCGTAGCATCTTCTGCCAAGGCCGGATTTTTAATTTGAGGGCTTTTTCGATTTTTGATTTGTCGAGATAGCTGTAAGCCGGCCGCGGAGCTTTGGCAAAAAACTCTTTTGTCGTGATTGGGATGAGAGGGGTTTTAATTTTTAACTGCCTGAAAATTTCTCTGCAAAAACCGAATCGGGTAGTCTTTCGAGTTCCCGAAAGATGATAAATTCCGTATTTAATTGGTTTTCTTTGGCCGATTTTACTGATGATTTTAGAGGTTATATCGGCGATATCTCTGGTGTAGGTGGGGGAGCCGAATTGATCGTCGATTACTTTAATCTCCTTTTGACTTTTTGCCAGCTTTATCATTGCCTCGACAAAATTTCTCCCTGAGTCGCATTCGCCAAAGAGCCATGCAACCCGCAAAATATAGTACTTTTTACAACCCCTAATTATCTCACATTCACCATCTCTTTTGGAAATTGCATAGACGCTCCGGGGGTTAGTTTTGTCCGTTTCTTTGTAGGGGGTTCTTTTTTTGCCGTCATAGACGTAATCGCTTGAAATGTTGATAATGGTTGCGCCGGCTTTTTGCGCCGCCTGAGCAATGTTTCGCGACCCCGCAACGTTAATTTTTTTCGCCAGAGCTTTTTGGTCCTCGGCCGCTTCAACATCAACAAAAGCGGCCGCGTGAATAATTATCTCTGGCGCCGCGAGTTTAATAACTTTAAAAACTTTTGATTTATCGGTAATATCCATCTCTTCTCGGTCGGTTAATATCAACTCGTGGTCTTCTTTTAAGACCTCATTTAGCATCTGCCCCAGCATTCCCTTTGCCCCGGTGATCAATATTTTCATAAATTTGAAATTATTTTTTCCACATACTCTTTCGCCTTTAGCTGTTCTTTCAGCGGATTTTCGATCTCGAGAGCAATAATCTCCGGCAAGATATCTCGATATTTTTTTAAGTAGTCAAAATCCTCGACTTTTTCCATCAGATGAGCCGAATAGTGATCATCATGGGAGGAAAAATATTCATAGTGGCGAAAGTACGGCTTGTCCCGAACTGTGCTTGCGTGGCAATAGCCGATCTTATTGTTTGAAATTACCCGGTCAAAATCTTTGTAAGAGTTATCGTGTTGCAAAATGCCGTAATCCTCAAAGTGAGCAATATCGAGGCATAAACCGGCAAAATCAGCCAAAGCGGTAAAAAATTCTTTTTTCAGCCGGTCGGTATTTTCGATATAGATCAACTCTTTGTCCAAGCTTTGAGTAAAATTTTCCAGAGAATCTAAATTGGCGTGGATATTAAAGAGCCTTGTCTTATATTTATCTTTAAAATAGTCAATTTCTTCTTGGGTTGAATCATGGCGCAAGTGAACGAAGGGAATATATTCGATAGTTGTTTTTGCAAGCTCTTGGTATAGCTCGTGGCGCTCGCCGGGTTCGAGCGCAGTTGGAAAAAGAGCAATTTCTTTGAGCCCTAACGATTTTATCTCCTCAATTTTTTCCCGCCAATTAGAGCCTCTGGTGGTGGTTAGGCCGAGATAAATTTGATGCTTACTTGTTTTCATTTCGATTCTGGGCAGCGCGCGACAAGTCCAAATATTTTCCCGAGATAATTCTTTGCCACCAAGGTTCATTTTTTTTGAACCACTCGATTGTTTGCTCTAGCCCGCCTTCAAAGGAAACAGACGGCTTCCAGCCGAGCTCCCGGGTGATTTTTTTGTGATCCATCGCGTAGCGCATATCATGGCCTTTTCTATCCTCGACAAATGTTTTTAAATTTTTGTCCTTGCCAAGAATTTTTAAGATCGCATCGGCAACTTCGATGGTATTTCTTTCGCTATCTCCGCCAACACAGTAGGTCTCGCCGGCTTTACCTCGACTCAAAATAAGATCAATTGCCGAGCAGTGGTCTTTAACGAAAAGATAATCTCTAATTGCCCGGCCCTTGCCATAAATCGGCAATGGCTTGTTTTTAAGCGCGTTGGTAATAAAAAGAGGAATGACTTTTTCCGGAAAATGATATGGGCCGTAATTATTGGTGCAGTTTGAAATTGTTATTGGCAAGCCGTAAGTTTCAGCGTATGCGCGAACTATGTGGTCGGAGGCGGCCTTCGAGGCCGAATACGGCGAGCGCGGATCATATGGCGTCTTCTCGCTAAATTTTTGGTTTTTATTATCAAGCGGAAGCGAGCCGAAAACCTCATCGGTTGAGACGTGGTGAAAGTGCTTGACTTGCAATTCTCTGGCAGAGTCGAGCAAAACTTGAGTTCCGATGACGTTAGTTTGGACAAAAATCGCCGGGCCTGAGATTGAGCGGTCAACATGACTTTCGGCGGCGAAGTGGACGACGCAGTCAACGCCTCTCATCGCCCTTTTGACATCGCTGGGACTGCAAATATCACCGTGGACAAACTTATAGCAGGGATCTTTTTCGATCGATTTTAAATTATCGAGATTGCCTGCATAAGTGAGTTTGTCGAGATTGACAATCTTAATCTTAGGGTATTTTTTGATCATATACAAAATAAAATTGCTCCCGATAAACCCAGCACCGCCGGTAACTAGAATCTGCTTGTATGGATTGTCAATATTTTTCATTTTCAATCTTTAATTTATTTTGCTCCAGTTAATTCCTATTGTTTTGTCAAACGGATCAATTCTCATCTCATCGGGTTTTTTTCGATTATAAGCTTTAGTCACGTGGTAAAAAAGCAGGCAGGGCTCTTTCGATAAGACTTTATAGCCATGGACGATTCCACGGGGAATTGAGATTAATTTATAGTCATCAGCGCCGCCATAAATTATTTCGGTTTTGCCAAAAGTTTTAGATTTTTTGCGGCTGTCATATAGGACGATTGCCGCCCGGCCGGAAGCTAAAAACCAAAAATCATCTTGATATCTGTGGTAATGAAAAGCCTTGATTGTGCCCTTGTGAGCAATTGTAAAATTGCTCTGGCCGAAGTGAGTTAAAATTTTATCATCATCCCGCAAAATTTCGATAAAAATTCCCGGCTTTACCTTTTGTTTTAAGTCGGGCTTGTCTTGGTAGACTTTTAATGCTTTTATAGCAACCCCGTCGATTTTGCTCTTTGGGCTCATTTAGAAACTCTCCCCGTTGCTTTTTCGCTCCCGGATTTCATTTTGAATTTCGTTTAAGGCATCAAAAGTACCGGCATCAGCCCAAGTTCCGGAAAAAACGTTCACCTTTAGCTGATTAGCTTTGAGATAAATATTATTTAAGTCGGTAATTTCAACCTCGCCCCGCTTTGAAGGTTTCAGATTTTTTGCATACTTAATTACTTTGTTGTCGTAAGCATAAAGGCCGACGACGGCATAATTCGATTTTGGTTTTTTGGGTTTTTCTTCAATTGATTTCACTTTCATTCTTTTATCGAAATCAACCACCCCAAACCTTTCCGGATCTGGCACTTGCTTGGCAAAAACCATCGCACCGGATTTAAACGACTTAATCTCGGAGGAAAAATCGTGACCGAGAAAAATATTATCGCCTAAGATCATCGTTACATCATCTTTCCCGATAAAATCTTCGCCGATGACGAAGGCATCGGCAAGGCCCTTGGGAGCTAGCTGAATTTTAAAAGTAAAATCAACGCCGCAAAATTCTCCCGGCTGGCCGTTTTCCTTGATTTTTTGCTGTTCCATCGACAAGAGGTTGACGAAACTGCCGGAGAAAGTCGGAGCGGTAATAACCAAAATATCCTTGATCCCGGCCTTGACCAAGGTTTTGATCGGATAATAAACCATCGGTTTGTCATAGACCAAAAGCAGCTGTTTGGAAGTGATGTACGTTACCGGTCTGAGCCTGGTCGCATTTCCTCCGGCTAAGACTATTCCTTTCATAGAAACCTCTTTCTTGACTTCTAACCTTAAATAACTAATGTAAATCTATCATCTAATCTTTCTGATTTCAAACGAGGATGGTAGGATAAAAAAAGTCTAAAAACCTATGAAGAACAAATTAGTTAAATTTGCAAAGTTTTTGCACTTGAAAATCTTCTCTCACGAGATGAGCCATGAGATGGAATCTTTTTTGGCCAATTTGTCGTGGTCGTTTCTAGCCGGGCTCATCAGCTTGCCGCTGACGATGGTCGTGATGACTCTCGCCGGGCGCTTTATGGGTCCGGAGGAATATGGAAAATATTCGCTTCTTCTTGTCGTCAACCAGTTTTTGACCATACTCATCTTCTTTGGCCTTGATATCACTTCTGTCAAGTATATTGCAAAAGCCAAAGGTTTTCAGCAGAAGAAGAAAGTAATTGCGACCGTTAGCAACTTCATTTTTTCTATTCTTCTTCTGCTTGGAATTTTAACTCTTATCGCCTATCCGTTTTTGCTCAAGTTCGCCAGCGGCTATACTCTATTTGTCTTGATGCTTTCATTTTATTCGCTCGTTGTAACAACCAAGGTTTTGCTCGACCTTGTCATCCGCGGGCTCGAAGAATTTAAGAAGCAATTGATCGCTAAAGTTTTGGAGGTTTCGGTCCTGATCGTCTCGTTTATAGTCATTTTTATTTTCCTGGGCAAAACGAGTTTTGCAAGCTTAATTCTGGTGATCAATTTTGGCGCAATGGCGATTTCTATCTATTATTTAATTTCGATCAGAAAATATTTGGGGCGGGGAGATAGAAAGCTTTTGAAAAGCCAGCTCAAAGAGGGAAATTTGTTTTTCTGGATGGCGCTTCTCGGCACATTATTTTTATCTTCCGACCGGCTGGTTGTTGCAAGGTCGCTGGGGGTTAAGACGGTCGGAATATACAGCGCATATTATTTCGGCTCATACGGGGTCGTTGCCCAGCTGACCATGCTCTTTACCAATGTATTTTTTCCGGTTACATCGAGGCTTGAAGATAAGTCATTTTCAAAAAAAATTGACCGGCTATTTTTGATCGGTTTTGTTCCGCTCCTTATTATCTGCTCGCTAATTCTCTTGGTGATCCTCCTGATCTTCGGCAAAGAATATCCGATTAATTACTTTTATATTCTCGGGTTTTCAATTTTTTCTTCCCTTTACTTTTTTCAGGCTCTTTACAACACCGTTCTCGCTGATACCACAGTTATCATTTATAAAAAATATCTCATTTTAAGAAATGCCGTTAATGCTCTGACGATTGCTTTTTATCTTCTCTTGGTATATCTTCATATCGTTTCCATCGGCCTTGTTTTGGCGGGCATGATAATAAATAGCATAGTCGTAATTTATGTCGAGAAAGTTTATATTGCCATGATGAAAAAGACTTGGGATAAGTCAAAAATCGCAAATGTTAAATAACAAAACCATATTAATTACCGGCGGCACCGGATCCTTTGGGAAGAAATTCACCCAACGGATTTTATCTGAATATAAGCCGAAAAAAATCATTATTTACTCTCGAGATGAGTATAAGCAATATGTGATGCGCTCCCAATTTAAAAAATACGATAAGAAATTGCGGTTTTTTATCGGCGATGTCAGAGACAAGAACCGCCTTTTGAGGGCATTTGAAGGAGTTGATGTTGTCATTCATTCTGCGGCTCTAAAGCACGTAACCGTAGCCGAATATAATCCGATGGAGGCAATAAAAACCAACATTGATGGCGCGAAAAACGTCATTGATGCGGCGCTCGACAGAGGGGTTAGAAAAATTGTTGCTCTATCGACAGACAAAGCGGTCAGTCCGGTCAATCTCTACGGTGCGACCAAGCTAGTCTCCGATAAATTATTTGTCTCGGCCAACGCTTATGTTGGCAATAAAAATACATCTTTTTCCGTCGTCAGGTATGGCAACGTGGCGGGCTCAAGAGGCTCGGTGATTCCGTTTTTCAAGACCTTGGTTGATAAGGGGGCCGGGGAGTTGCCGATAACCGATCTTCGAATGACCAGGTTTTGGATAACGCTTGATCAGGGAGTCGATCTTGTTTTCAAGGCGATCAAAGAATCAAAAGGCGGGGAAATTTATGTTTCCAAAATCCCTTCAGTCAAAGTAGTTGATATCGCAAAAGCGATGGCACCAAAGGCAAAAATTAAAGAGATAGGAATTCGCGAGGGAGAAAAGCTTCATGAAGTTATGATTACGGCGGAAGACTCCAGATTCACTTATGATTATAAAGGTCATTATATTATCTATCCCCATTTTGACTGGTGGAATTTCAAGAAGAATCTCAAGCGAGGCGGCAAGAAAGTCAAGGAAGGTTTTAGATATTCTTCTGATACGAACGACAAGTGGCTTTCGGTAGAAGATCTTGAGAAAAAATTGTGCAAGATTGATATTGTGTACTAGCCTAAATTCATCAGGTAAAGATAAAAATTTTTCTAAAGTTTTAAATATAACGGCTGGCGAGGACTCGAGCCATAAGAGCCGGAAATTAAGTTGTCGGTAGGAGATCAACAAGGCCCGAGGTTGATTTTTTTCATAAAAAGCATATGATAATGCGATGATTCTTTTTGTGAGCAGGGAACACGGACGTTAACATTTGGGAGGTGTTTGGGTTGATCAGCGAGGAGAATTTGCGTAGGCTCGCTCGAGTATCGGGCGAGTACGGGACGGCAGAGCGTGTGCAGAGGCTTTGGGGGTGGTTCGCAGAGTACTTCGCCACCCAGAGCTCGTGGCACCGGCGGCTGTGGGAGGCAATCAAGCTCGCTGGCGACCCGGACGCCGTGGTCGTTCTGTCCGGAGGGTCGGAGGAGGAGAACGCTGCCCGCATCAGGTTCGCCCTCGAACAGGCCCAACCAGGTGGCAGGTTCGTCCTGGACGGCGCTACAGAGCAAATGCTGGGGGTGGTGGCCCAGTTTCGTCAGCTCCAGACGAGGAGTGCAGAGCTCGTCTGGGTCGATGCCGGATCGGCTGCTGTGGCCAATACCGCGACGCAGTTTGATGCGCTCGCGGGAGCTGGCCACAAAACCCTCATCGTCGTCACCTCGGGCTACCACGTGCCGCGGGTCGTCCTGACCGCCAAGAAGCGCCTGCCCGACACTTGCTGTGTCGTCGTCGGCGTTCCATGGGGCCTGGACTGGGGGTATGACGTTGACGAAATGTGCGCCGGCGAGATCTGGCGCATTCTGGAGTACTCAGCGAGGGGCGACATCGCCGACCCGAGTATACTTTGGTCAGAAGAGTAGTAGCCTTCTGACCTGCCGGAGCTGATCGTTTTCACAGCCCTCCTTCGCACAAGTCATGTCGCGAGGGGGGCTGTTTTCTTGAAAAAATACTCCTCGGATGTTATAAAAAAATAAATTCCCAATAGTAGCTGGCGAGTTTCTTTGCTCTGGTAAGTCAAAGAATTCGCTCTTTATGAGAAAGGATGAGAAAGAAAAGGAAGATATTAATCTACTCGAAGACAAAAGCTATTTTTCAAGTCACGAATTTCCTCATAAATATATCGATGCGACTGACATTGTCCGCCAAGACTAAGCGCTAGTGTTTTATTTTGAGAATTTAAGAGTATATTTTGAAAAATGAATGATTTTATTCCCTATGGCAGGCAGTCGATTGACCAAAACGACATCAAGGCAGTGACGGATGTTCTTAAAAGTGATTTTTTAACTCAGGGCCCTGAGATCGAAAAATTTGAAAAAGATATTTGCAGGTTTACCGGCGCCAAATATTGCCTTGTTACATCTAGCGCTACCGCCGGACTCCATATGGCTGTTAGTTCACTGGCGATTCCCGCCAAAAGCGAGGGAATTACTTCACCGAACACATTTGTTGCCTCGGCAAATAGTCTGATTTATAACTCGATCAAACCAATTTTTGCCGATATTGACGAGAAGACCTATAACATCGATGCAAAGCAAATTGAGAAAAAAATTACAAAAAAAACCAGGGTGATTGTCGCTGTTGATTATGCCGGACAGGTCTGCGAAGCTCAAAGAATCTATAAAATTGCTAAAAGTCGAGGAATTTTCGTTGTCGAAGATGCCGCCCATGCTATCGGCTCGAGATACGCAAGCGGCGAGAGAGTCGGAAGCTGTAAATATTCGGACTTGACGGTTTTTTCTTTTCATCCGGTGAAAAATATGACCACGGGAGAAGGCGGGGCGGTTACGACAAACAGCAAAAAACTTTATGAAAAGCTGCTTCTTTTGAGATCTCACGGAGTGACCAAAAATCCAAGTCTTTTCTCGAAAAATCCCGGCCCTTGGTATTACGAAATGCAATCGCTGGGGTTTAATTACCGGATGAGCGATATTTCCGCCGCGCTTGGACGAAGCCAGCTAAAAAGACTTCCAAGGTTTATCAAAAGGCGAAGAGAAATTGTTAAAAAATACAATGAGGCCTTTAAAAAAATCGAAAATATTACTATTCCTTTTGAAAGGCCTAAAGTTGTCAGCGCTTTTCATCTTTATACTTTGAAAATTGATTTTGACAAAATTGGCAAATCAAGAAGCCAGGTGATGGCTGAACTGAAAATCAGAGGAGTCGGCTCCCAAGTTCTCTATATTCCGGTTCATCTTCAGCCTTATTATAGAAAAACTTACGGTTATAAGATAGATGACTTTCCGCTTGCGGAGAGCTACTACAAGAGGGCGCTTTCTCTGCCGCTATTTCCCGGCATGACGGACAAAGATGTCGAAAAGGTTATCCGGGCAGTTAAGGAGGTTGTAGGTGACTGAAAAAATGGTTAAAGAAATACTTTCCCGACTGGATAAAAAACTCAAATATGATTTTGATGTTGAAGCCGTTTGCCGCAAGGCACTTCAAGAGGTGAAAAATTTCAGAAAAATTTCAGGAAGGCCGGCTAATAATTCAGATGTTCCCCTGGAGGCAGTTTGGGTTTTGTCCGGTAGCGGGTCTTATTATAAAAAACTGCTTCAAGTGAAATCCGATCAGGTGAACAAAGAAAATCCCTGGTATCACTCTCAAGACAGATTAAGGCTTAATTATGCCTCCTTCTTCATTAAAAGCTACGAAGAGAAATTTTCCGCCTCGCCAACTCTAATCTATAACGGCAGAAAAACCCAAGGCAATGATCTTCTGGAGGCAATCAAAAAAGGGGCGCTTAACATAAAGCGGAAAAATTTGCTTATTTTATCCGGAGGAGTAAGACGTACGTCAGATCAGGTAATGAATTTCCGCCTTCCGAAAAAACTATCTTCAAAAGGTGGCAAAAAACTTGCAGTACTTTCGTCATTGGCTCATCTTCCGAGGATTTTAAGATATATGTCGGCCAAAAGTGAGAATTTTCAAGGCTTTGAGGTGGTTCCTCTTGCAATTTCCATTGGAGATAAGCGGGGAGAAAAAGAGATGATAAAAAATGAAATAAAGGGGATAATTGAATCAATAGCCAAAGGGAACGCTTCAGCTCGCCCATACCCCTACAAACTAAATTTATTTTGATGAATAATTTCTTTGACGGAAATAAAATCCAAGCGAAAATTTTAAAATCTCTCCCCAAGCCTGACAACTCTACCGGACTTGCGGTTATAACTGTTGGCAAAAACGATATCTCGCAAAAATATGTTCTTTTAAAGAGAGAAATTGCCACAAAAATCGGCTTAAAATTTATAAACTTAACTTTTCCCGCCCAAACAAAACAGGCGGAAATCGTCTCGAAAATTACCAAGCTCAATGCCGACAAGTCTGTCTCGGGCATAATGATTCAGATGCCAATTGCAAAAGAGCTAAACCGCAAAGAACTGATATCAAAAATTGCCAAGGAAAAAGACGTCGACGGGCTGAGATATTGCGAAAATTTTGCGAGCAATTTTCACCCGCCGGTTATCTTGGCGATTGCCGATGCGCTGAAGCAGTCAGGGGTAAATTTGCCGCAAGCCGCGGTCTCGATTGTTGGCCGGGGCTTTCTGGTCGGAAAACCGCTTCTAAGGTTTTTTAAAGAAAACAAGATAAGGCCAAAAAAACTTTTTGTTCTCGATAAATCGACAAAAGATATTGCAAAATTCACTAAAATTTCCGACGTTATAATAAGTGCAACCGGCTCAGCTTCTCTGATCGATGAAAAAATGATCAAAGCAAACAGCGTTTTAATTGATGCCGGAGCGACCGAGATAAACGGCGCTCTTTGCGGCGATATCACCCCTTCGGCCTACAAAAGGGCAAAATATTTTACGCCCTCTCGAGGCGGTATCGGGCCGGTTACTATCGCTCATTTGATGAAAAATACACTTTTTGCAAGAAGCCAAGAGATAAAAATTGTGCCGGTTGAAAAAAGCGATCTGCTGAAAATTTTAAATTTATCAAATCAAAAAAGCGTCCGCGCCAATTCATTTA
>Ga0172381_10004739_pt1 | contig 13974 bp, 14 predicted proteins | sample Leawel6488metaG_FD_119754 | JGI IMG/M metagenome (GOLD analysis project Ga0172381, IMG submission 119754) | Leachate microbial communities from a municipal landfill in Southern Ontario, Canada - Leachate well 64-88 metaG | ecosystem: Engineered > Solid waste > Landfill > Unclassified | place... | reverse complement strand
ACCCTGACGATATTGGCTGACCATATTCATATGTTAACAAACTTCGTTCGAGTTTTCCAATTCAATACTTAAGTCTCTGGCTAAAGCCAGGAGTTTTAACTAGGAAAGACAATAAAAAACTCAACCGAAGGGCTGAGTTTTTTTTGTTTATTGTTTTTTAAAAAAATTACAAAGCGCTAATTGAATCCATCAAATGTAAATCACCAAAACAAAAACATGCTTCCTTGGAAACAATTCGGTCATCCAATTTGTAGATATTTTTCGAAAGTTGTTTTGAAATAATTTCAGGTTTTTTCAAACACACAACTTTTCTATCTAATTTATAAAGCATGATTTTTGATTGATCTTTTTTAAATTGATATCCGTCGGGTAAAAAATATCGGATATACTTTGTTGTTGAATCAGAAAAAAATTTAATAAACCCAAAAATTTTTGTTACTTTATTAAATAGAAATTCAAAACTTAAAACACCAACAGTGCCGTCAAAAACAATAGCAATTGTTTGGAAGTTTATCCTTCCGAACATCTTAAGTGGTGTCTATTCAGTACAAAGCACTACATTTGAGTTTAAATCTAATGCAGAAATAAATTTTATATTAATTTAAGATCAACCATTTTAATAATTGTTTCTGGATTTACTTTATCACCATAATAAGATTTGTATGTTTCATACATTTTTTCTTCACTTTCAAACTTTTCATGTCCATTAAAATCACTATCTTCTAAATCCTTTAATTTTTTTTCTTCAGTCTTTACTATTATAGCTTTGGCAAACTCTTTACCTGTTGTTTTGTCTATTAATAATAAATTATCATCTTTTTGTAAATCTTTATCGTCAAATAGTCTCCAGGTAGAAGTTTTTTCTCCCGAAAGTACTAAAGGAATTAGATTTGGCATAAATTTTAGAGTTTTCATAATTAAGGAAATTAAGCATTTAAGACGTTCTGTGGCTTACCTTTTACATAAGCTTCCACGTTTTCTACCATCACACTATTCCCCATCTCAAGACTTTTTTCCGAACTATATGCAATATGAGGAGTTACTAATATTTTTGGGTGAGCCAATAATTTTTGATAATAAGTGTCTTCTGTATCTCCAACAAGGACTCCCCCGCAATCAAGACAAGCTTTATTTAATTTACCATTATCAAGTGCTTGAATAAGAGCATCCTCATCTAAATTTTCTGATCTTGTTACGCTAATAAAGGAACTACCGTCCTTCATGGAATTAAAGAAATCCTTATCTAGTATTTTATAAGTTGTTGAATTACTACTTAATGTATCCACTACAATATCTGCATTTTTAACTGACTGATGTAAATCATCGCCTTTTTTAAAAAAACTTACATTCATCCCGTATACTTCAGCTAATTTTGTTGTTTGTTTGGCAACATTTCCATAACCAAGTATTGTTATATTTTTGTCTACTAAGCCAGGAGTTACTGGTGGTAAACTACCATTAACACGAATAATTTTATGAGTATTTAAATATTCATTAAAATCTCTTTGCACACAGCCAATCATCCACATAATCCATTCAGATACAGCATTCTTGTTAATTCCTGGAGCATTAGAAATTAAAGCATTATTTTTTTTCATAACTTCTAAATCAACAAAAGCTACACTTACAAAACCAACTGTAATGTAAATATTTTTGAGTTTATCGTAAGCGTCCTTTAGGCCTGCGGTACCAGAACAAATGATGTCTGCTCCTTTTACACGCTCTAAATATTCCTCACCGTTTTTGGGTAATTCATCATAATATGTAACTTCACCTAATTTATTAAGCCTATCAGTTTGTTCCTTTGTAAAATTTTGATTATTTGTAACAACTATTTTCATAAATATATTTTACCACAGGTTTGAAATTCTACTAAGATATAAAAGCTTGATTATTCGTACCACTGATAATATAATTAAGAAATGAGATCAAAATGGTTCGAATTAAAACCAAAAGCAACATCTTTAAGAAGACAAGGAAAATCTATCAGGTATATAGAAAAAAATTTAAGTATTCCGCGTTCAACTCTTAGTGGTTGGTTTAAAAATATAAAACTTACCACTTCTCAATATAAATTATTAAATGATAAACATAAAAATGCTTTAATAAAAGCAAGAAAATTAGCTATTCTTTGGCATAATAAACAAAAATTAAACAGATTAAAATTTGCAGAAGATCAAGCAGATAATGTATTAAAGAAAATTAATAATAAAAATGAAACCATAGAGCTTGCTCTTGCTCTCTTATATTTAGGTGAAGGCTTTAAGAAATCTCCTAGAACTGGCATGGGAAATTCGGATCCATTACTTTTAAAATTTTTTCTTAAAATAATACTGAATGTATATAAAATAAATATCAAAAATATTAGTTGTGAATTACATATCCGAGCTGATCAAAATCCAAAATCAATAAAAAAATATTGGGCAAAAGAACTTTCACTACCTCTTAATAAATTTAAATCTATTTCAATTGACAAAAGAACTATTGGAAAAACTACTTATTCAAATTATAAAGGAGTTTGTGTAATTGGCTGTGGCAACATTGCGATACAAAGAAAATTGGTATATATTGGTAATAAGTTTTGTAAAAAAGTAGTAGAAGAATTGGGCGGTTAGCTCATTTGGCTAGAGCGCGTCGTTGACGTCGACGAGGTAACAAGTTCGACTCTTGTACCGCCCACATGAAAATATTATCAATCGAAACGAGTTGCGACGACCCCAGCACTAAAGCATAGCTTAGTGCGGGGCAAGATGTGGTAATTTTAGATTATTATTAAAAATATTATTTATGAAGATTCTTTCGATTGAAACAAGTTGTGACGAAACTGGAATAAGTATTTTAGAAGTAAAAGGAAATACTTTTAAAATTTTGGGAAATGTTTTAAATTCTCAAATTAAAATCCATGCTCCATTTGGTGGCGTCTTCCCTGCACTCGCCAAAAGAGAACACATAAAAAATTTACCGATACTTCTTGAGAAGATTTTGAAACAAACAAAAACAAGAACCTCACCTGAAAAAAAAATTAAAAAGAACCTCACCCCCAACCCCTCTCCTTATCAAGGAGAGGGGCAAATAGAAGACAATGTTACTGCTCCTGACATAGACCTTATCGCAGTTACCTCTGGGCCTGGGCTAGAACCAGCTCTTTGGACTGGAATTGTCTTTGCCAAAGAACTTTCCAAAAAATGGAATATTCCCATCGTGCCAGTAAACCATATGGAAGGGCATTTATTTTCTGTATTTGTAAAAAATAAAGAATTTTCTATTGAAAAAATAAATTTTCCAGCTCTTTCCCTTTTGGTCTCTGGAGGCCACACTGAACTTGTTTTAATAAAAGATTTCGGTAAATATCAAATTATCGGAGAGACGTTAGATGATGCTGCTGGTGAGGCTTTCGATAAAGTAGCTCGAATGCTCGAACTACCCTATCCAGGTGGACATTATGTTTCAAAATTAGCTGAAGAGGCTCGAAGGAATTTATCTCCCCTCCTTTTCAAGGAGGGGGTTGGGGGTGGTAATTTAAAAGATCACCACCTCGCCCTAAAGGGCACTCCTCCTCAACAAGGAGGAGAGCAAATTCATTTGCCTCGACCTATGATATATAGTAAAAATTTTAATTTTTCTTTTTCTGGTCTGAAAACTGCCGTATTATATTTAATCCGAGATCTTAAAAAAGAAAATCCAAAAATTTTAGAAAATGAAAATGTAAAAAAGGCTATCGCTCTTGAATTTGAAAATGCGGTAGTTGAAACTTTAATTTATAAAACTAGAAAAGCTATAGAAAAATACAATATTAAAACTTTAATCGTGGCTGGTGGAGTTTCTGCTAATAAATATCTAAAAAAAGAGGCTCAAAAATTAACAAAAAATAAGCAAAAACTATATTTCCCTACTAAAAAACTTTCCGGTGACAATGCTCTCATGATTGGCATAGCTGGATACTATAAATTTATAAAAAACAAACAAAAAACTACTAGATTTTCTAAAATTAAAGCTCTAGGTGGATTAAGGCTATAAAAAATGCTATATTTTAGATATGTTGAATGATAAATTTTTAAAACCATATGATCCAAGAGAAACTGAAGATAAAATCTATAAACTCTGGGAAAACAGTGGTTTTTTTAACCCTGACATTTGTGTTGAAAAAGGAGTTACGAAGCCTGACGCAGAAATTTTTTCTATGGTTTTACCTCCACCGAATGTCACCGGTAGTTTACACACGGGACATGCTTTGGTTTTAACCATCGAAGACATAATGACCCGTTATGCCAGAATGCAAGGAAAGAGAACTCTCTGGCTCCCCGGTACTGACCATGCAGCTATCGCTACTCAATCAAAAGTTGAAAAGCTTTTAGAAAAAGAAGGAATAAAGAAAAAAGATTTAGGTCGTGAAGAATTTTTAAGGAGAGTAGAAAAATTTGCTCAAGAATCTCATGACACTATCGTCCACCAGACCAAAAAAATGGGGGCATCTTTAGATTGGTCTCGTGAAGCATATACTTTGGATGAAAAAAGAAATTTAGCAGTTCGAACCACCTTCAAACAAATGTATGATGATGGTTTAATTTATCGAGGAAATAAAATAGTAAACTGGGATCCAAAAGGACAAACTGTTATTTCCGATGATGAAATTGTTTACGAAGAACGCAAAGCAAAAATGTACACCTTTAAATATAGTACTGACTTCCCTATTGCTATTTCTACTACTAGACCTGAAACTAAAGTTGGTGATACTGCTGTCGCTGTTCACCCAGAAGATCCACGTTACAAGGAATACATAGGCAACACCTATGCAGTAGAAGATTTTTGCGGAGTAAAATTAGAAATACAAATAATTGCTGACGGTACAGTTGAAAAAGATTTTGGTACTGGCGCCCTCGGAGTCACTCCTGCACACAGTCAAACAGATGCTGAAATTGCCCAAAGACATAAATTGCCCAGCAAACAAGTTATTAATGAATTTGCAAAAATGACAGTCGGTGATGAAAGAATTTTAAATAAAAAAACTACCGAAGCTCGTGAAATAATAGTGGAATGGTTAAAACAAAATAATTTATTAGAAAAAGAAGAAGAAATAAATCAAAATGTTTCTACGGCTGAAAGAACTGGTGCAATTATTGAACCACTACCAAAAACTCAATGGTTTATTGACGTAAATAAAAAAATTCCAAATAGAGATAATAAAAGTCTGAAAGAATTAATGCTTGAACCAGTGCGAGATGGAAAAATAAAAATAATTCCTGGCCATTTTGAAAAAGTCTATTTTAATTGGATTGAAAATTTGCGTGACTGGTGTATCTCTCGCCAAATCTGGTATGGACACAGAATTCCTGTTTGGTACCCCAAGCAAGTAGAAAGTGATAAAGTTCATAAAGTAGAAAGAAATACAAATGCAGAGATTTATTGTGAGATTAACCCACCAGAGGATATAGAAAATTGGGAACAGGATCCTGATACTCTAGATACATGGTTCTCTTCAGGTCTTTGGACCTTTTCAACACTTGGTTGGCCAGAAAAAACGATCGACTTAAAAAACTATCACCCTACTACCATGCTAGAAACTATGCACGATCTTATTTTCTTCTGGGTGGCTAGAATGATTTTAATGTCTCAATATTTACTCGGAGAAATTCCTTTCAAGAATGTTTATTTTCATGGAATGGTTCGTACTGCCGATGGAAAAAAAATGTCTAAGTCGCTTGGAGACAAAGCAGTTGATCCTCTGACTATTATTGAAAAATATGGCAATGATGCATTGCGTCTAGCAATGATCATAGGCAACACTCCTGGAAATGATTTAAAACTAAATGAAAATGATATCCGAGGCTATGGAAAATTTGCTAATAAAATTTGGAACGCCTCCCGCTTTGTTCTAGAAAAAATTGATGATCTTGATTTAAATAATTTACCCAAACTAGATAAAGAAGATCAATTAGCACAAAAGGAGTTGGAGGATTTAATAAAAGAAATTACAAAAGAAATGAATGAATTCCGTTATTCAATCGTAGCGGAGAAATTATATCATTATTTCTGGCATACATTTGCAGATATTATCATTGAGCGTTCAAAGAAAAAAATATTAGAAAATAATAGTGCTCTATCAGCAAAAACACTTTTATATTTACAGCTTACTACCCTACTAAAAACACTACATCCATTTACCCCATTTATTACTGAAGAAATTTGGCAAACCATGGGAAAGAATAAATTATTAATGGTTGAAATGTGGCCGACTTTGACTCAGGAAGAACAATTCAACAAAAACGACAACAACAATGACTAATGACCCTAAGATTTGGGCAATAGCATTTATAGGAGGAGTAGTTCCTTCCCTATTGTGGCTCTGGTTTTGGTTGAGAGAAGACAAGGATGACCCTGAGCCAAAAGGGGTAATTTTCATCTGTTTCATATTGGGAATGGTGTCAGTAATTTTCACCCTACCAGTTCAAAAATTTATTCAAGGTGTCGTCCAATCAGGACAATGGCAAATTGTCGGCTGGGCTAGTGTGGAAGAAATAATCAAATATCTTGCTGTGGTTATTTTACTATATAGAACAAACTATATTAATAAACCGATAGACTGGCCAATATTTTTAATTACCTCCGCATTAGGATTTGCTGCACTTGAAAATATGCTCTTTTTAATAAAACCACTATCATTAGACCAAGCCACAGTCGGACTTTTGACTGGTTATCTTAGATTTCTTGGCTCGACATTATTACACGCTGTTTCGAGTGGAATTCTCGGCATCATGATTGGTCTTGCATTCTATTTAAATAAATTTGTAAAAAAAATTCATTTGTTTATTGGTTTTTTTATAGCAATTGCCTTGCATAGTATCTTTAATTTTTTTATAATGAAAGATAATGGAAGTGGATTCTTGCAAGTCTTCGCTTTCCTGTGGGTCGCAACAATTATTAATTTACTACTTTTTGAAAAAATAAGAAGAATGAGTATAGATTAATTTATCTCATTTTTTAAAAATATACTTGTCCCGTTAGAAATTCACTTAATGGGAAAAAATTTATAAATAATATAATTATCTATCCTTATATATTAGGATACAATATATAATAATAGTTTAATTTTTAATGGGATGCAAAATAAAAAAAGAAGTTTTTTTGAAAGATTAACCGGAAGTGTAAGAGCAGATGATTACAATGAAGAGGAAGAAACAAAAAGATTACCAGTAAAAAATGGTGATAAGAATATCGGCAATTGGATGGAAGAAGAGGAAGATGCAGAATTAACTGTAGATGTTTACCAGACCCCCGGAGATATCATCGTACAAACAATGGTAGCAGGAGTTAAACCAGAAGACTTAGAACTAAGTATTGCTAGAGATATGATTACCATTAAAGGAAAAAGAGGAGAATCTCGCACGATTGAAGAAGATAATTATTTTACAAAAGAACTCTATTGGGGAACTTTTTCTAGAACAATATCACTTCCCCAGGAAATTGATCCTGAAGAAGCAGAAGCTACAGAAAAACACGGCCTTCTAACTATCAAGCTACCAAAAATAGACAAGGATAAAAAAACTAACGTTAAAGTTAAATCAATTTAATTTAAATCTAAAAAGCCCACTAGGCAAGTTCGACAAGCTCACTGCAAGCAAGCTCAGGGGGTTTTGTCATATTGCAAAAATATTACTTTTTTAGTACACTAGTTAAGTATTTGAGCCGAGGTAGCTCAGTAGTAGAGCATTCGCCTGAAGAGCGACTGGTCGGCAGTGCGATTCTGCCCCTCGGCACAGCAATTAAAATTATCTAGAAAAATTAGACAAATTTTTTAGACTATCTAGATTAATACCGGCACCCTTTGTGTACTGACTTAATTGATCAACATAGGGCTGAACGAAATAAAAAGCACCTACCGTGACACCAATTATTAATACCCAGTAAAATATCCTTGAAATGGTGGCAATATTTTGAGTACGACGAATTTTACGAATTACTCTATTATTTTCTTTTACAAGATCATATGTGTCTTGTAATAACTTTTTTGATTCAGTATCCATGTGAATATTATATTTCTTCTTGTAATTAAATACAAGTAAAGAATTTATGTTAAATAGATTTATTTGATGTGGTAATTTTTTTAAATTTTTTATTTATTACTTGCCAATTTAAATTTTGAAAAAATATTTCAATATAAGACTTTTTGTCAGAACCAAAATCAATAAAATAGGCATGTTCATACATATCTAAAACTAAAATTGGTGAAGCTCCCCACACTCCATAAAGATTGTGAGCATCTAATAAAAAATTTTTTAACTTTCCATCGTTGAAATCATATCCTAAAACTACCCAACCACGACTACATAAACCTATTGCTTTAAAGTCTTCAAGCCATTTTTCAAAAGATCCAAAATCTTTTTCGATTAATTCAAGAACCTCTCCTTCTATTTCTCCATTACCACCCAAAATATCAAAATAGGCTTCGTGTAAAACAATAGCATTGGATGTAAAACTTTCTTCTACTTTTAGCTCTCTTAATTCTGAAAAACTAGCATTTGCCGATGATTTATCTACTGCTCCTAACTTAGATTGAATCTCCTCCCATTTTGCCACATATCCTGCATAGAGTTTATCATGATGGAAGGAAATAGATTTCTCAGAAATTCCTGTTAAATTTTTAAATGGCAATATTTTTACTTCTGAATATTTTTTCATATTTTTATGTATGTTAATTTTATAAAATTCTAATATTTAAATTATACCATTATTTTGATCCAATCTTATCTAGCTCACAAATTGCCCGCAGACAAAGTAGTTTGTCTGCTTTTCGCTGTTTGGTCACAAATAATTCTCTGCCGTCGCAGAGAATTTTCGCGACCCCGCCTCGCCATTTTATCTGCTGATAAAATAGGGCTCCGGCTCACAAATTGCCCGCTGACAAAGTAGTTTGTCTGCTTTCCACAATTTGTGCCCCCGCCAGGAATCGAACCTGGATCTATTCCTTAGGACGGAACTGTTCTATCCATTGAACTACGAGGGCATTACTAAAAAATTTACCTTTTAGAAATACCCCTGAGGTCTTGCCTCAGGAGTATTTTAAATTAAATTAATCCGAGCATTTTAGCTACTTCTGGCTTATTGAAGCCTACTGCCCAAGAACCATCTATTACGATTACTGGCACACCCATTTGGCTGGTCAATGTGACCATTTCCTTTCTTTTATTAAGATCGGAAGCTACATCATATTCTGTATAAGCTATATTATTTTGATTAAAAAAATCTTTAGCTAAATGACAATAGTGACACGTTGGCGTTGAATATATTTCTACTTTTTTCATAAATTAAATTTGGTTATTTTTAATAAAGCAATTTTATCATATTAATGTGCGGGATGCGAGAATCGAACTCGCGTCTAATCCTTGGGAAGGACTCATGCTACCACTATACCAATCCCGCCTAAATTATTATGTTGTTTGCAGAATATCTCCTGACCTTGGAAATACTCATACTACACTATACCAATCCCGCCATAACATTAATTACAAATTATTTGTGTAAACTTTTCTCATTAAATATTTTTCAGATTCAACAATTACTCTTTCCATTATTTTTACAGCCTCTAATGGATATTTACCAGAAGCACTTTCTTCTGAAAGCATTACAGCGTCAGCCCCATTAATTATAGCATAAGCCACATCAGTAACTTCAGCTCTGGTCGGAATAGTATTTTCAGTCATTGAAAGAAGCATCTGTGTAGCAACAATAACAGGCTTGTTATTTTTTTTACATTTTTCAATTATTTCTTTTTCTACAAATGGAATCTCTTCAATTGGAATTTCATTACCTAGATCTCCACGAGCCACCATCACCGCGTCAGCAGCTTTTATAATTTCATCTAGATTATCCAAGGCAAGCCTTCTTTCAATTTTTGCAATTATTGGAATTATTTTCCCAAAACTTTGCATATGTGCTCGTAATTTTATTACATCATTAGCACAGCCAACAAAGGACATTGCAACATAGTCGATATTTTGCTCAATTCCAAATTTTAAATCATTTAAATCTTTTTCTGTCGTTACTTCTTCTGCTCCCTTTTTAAATTCATGCCCAGACTTTTCCTGAACTCTTGGACCTGATAAATCTTGAATAATTGGGATAATTCTTCCCTCTTCTTTGGCACTCTCTCTTATATTTTTTATGTATTGTGTATGTTCCTCATGAATACCCCAAGAAAAATTCAAACGGGCTACATCCATTTGATGTTTTATCATTTCCTTTATTATTTCTTTTTGCTTACTAGCTGGACCAATTGTGGCTACGATTTGTGCTTTACTTATCATATATTATTCTTTAATTAATTTTGTAATTACTTTTAACCTATCATATTTTATCTTCCTTTCAAACTTTTCTGGTGCTCCGGCCTTTAAACCAAAACAACCAAAGGCAAAAGATAAATCAGCAATAAAATCATCATCAGTCTCTCCACTTCTATGACTAACAATTAAATCGATATCATTTTCTCGAGCCAATTTCATAGTTTCCAAGGTCTCAGAAAGTGTCCCAATCTGATTTGGTTTAATTATCATAGTATTAATACTTTCCTTTTTTATTGCCTGGGCTAAGAGAGTTTTATTGGTAACCGTAAGGTCATCCGCCACCACTCTTAAATTAGAATTATTTTCTTTTAATTTTTTAAAACTTTCAAAATCTTCTTCATCAAAAGGATCCTCAATGGAAAATAAACTATATTCCTTTATTAAATTTCTATAAATACTCATCAACTCCTCCTTAGAAATATTTTTATTATCTACCCCTCGACTATGCTCGGGGTCTACGACTTTATAAAAACCATTTAAATCACCCGGCCTAGCTGCCACATAAAAAGAAGAGGCGGCTACGTCTAAAGCTAAAAAGACTTTACCTAAAAGATAATTTTGTTTTATTGCATCGGTTAAAAGTTGTAATGGTTTTTTGATATCACTTATTTTTGGAGCAAAACCACCTTCATCTCCCAACACTAGTGAGTCTTCGCCTAATTCTATTAAAATATTTTTTTTCAAAGTGTTTTGAATTTTAATTCCAATTTCAACTGCCTCTTCTATGTCCTCAGTATTCGGTACAATATGATATTCCTGAAAAGCTAAATCATTTTTAGCATGCTTGCCACCGTTAATTAAATTCATATAAAGATATGGTGTCTTTCTGGATGGTTTTATTTCATTTATGGCCTGCCCTGAACTTAGTTGAAGGGTTCTTAAATATTCAAAAACTTCCTGACCAGAAATTTTAGCTGCTACTTTAGCACAAGCAATACTAACTCCGATTGTAGAATTGCCACCTAAATTATCTTTATTGGGTGTGCCATCTAAATCTATCATAGTTTGGTCTATTTCTTTTTGATTTAAAACATCTTTACCAATTAAATTCCCTGCTATCAAATTATTTACTTTATAAGCTGCATCTTTAACTCCCCTTGCCCCGAGTGCAATCGAGGGGTTGCCATCTGCATCCCTTAGCTCATGGGCCTCATGCGCGCCCGTACTAGCCCCAGATGGTACAGAAAAGCTAGCGGACACATCTTCATCCCCCTTCGCCAAGGCTTCGGAGGGACAAGCCCAGACTGTAACTTTTAAAGTAGGATTACCTCGTGAATCCTTAATCTCCTCGGCTATAATTTTTGTAATTTTGTTTTCCATATTTATATTATGATTATTTTCTTGTTAATAATATCATTAAATCAGAAACATTGGCACCAGTGGAACCAGTCATGATCATATCCCCTGATTTTTGAAAAACTGGATATACATCGAAACTTTCTAAACTTTCATCGATATTAATTCCTGTTTTTTCTAGATGTTCGTATGTATTTTTATCTATTATAACTCCAGCAGCATCGCTATTGTCCATACCATCGGAAGCTAAGGGTATCAAAACTGAATCCTCATCAATAATTTTTAATTTGATTGCCCTTAGTCCCATAAATAAACTTCTGCCACCACTTCCTCCTTTTTTCGTCACCACTAATTTTGGCTCACCCGCAGCTAAGACAACAGTATTTTGTTTTTTAGCGTCACAAATTTTTTTAAGAGTATTATCAACTTCATCATATAATTCTGTAGAAATTATATTAGGTATCATGCCAAGCTCTTCTACTTTTTTAGCCATAGCCTCCACAGCTGTCTTATTTGAAACTAAAACAAAATTATGAACCTTTTCAAAATATTTATCTTCTTTAGGTGTTTCAATTAAATCGTATTCACCTAAATTATTTTGATCAATTATTTTTTGAGTTTCTTCTATGGTTGTTTCATCTTTATAAGTCGCCCCTGATGCAACTTCATTAAAATTATCACCTGGAACATCAGAAAAAATTATACCGATAACAGTGGCAGGATAAGCCAATTTTGCCAAACATCCGCCTTTCAAAAGAGACAAATGTTTTCTTACTGTATTTGTTTCATTAATAGTTTGTCCTGATTTTAAAGCATTTTCATATAATTTTTTACCTTGTTCTACTTCACTTTCTGGATAAGACAAAAGTGCTGAGCCACCCCCAGACACTAGAACAATAAGTAAATCGTCTTCTTTTGAGTCTCTTACTATCTCATAAATTCTTTTACCGGGAAGAATGTTGGCTTCTGATGGTCTTGGATGAGTACCAGCAAAAGATTCAATATATTCACATTTCACTTCTTGTAATCCGACAATAGCCCCAACACTTATTTTATCCCCCAAAACTTTTTCTAGAGCTAAAGCAGCACCACCCACTGCTTTTCCAAAACCAACAACCTTAATTCTTTTAAAATTATTTAGATCAAAACTTTGTCCCATGACTGACAAAATATTATTTTCTAATTTAATTTTATTTAAAATTACTTCTTCAGTAGCAATAGCACGGAGCCCTGCTTCAGCAATTTCTAAAGCTAATTTACGATTTTCTGTAATAGCTAGTTCATCAAAATTCTTAATCCATTTTTTTTGCATATATATATATTAAATAAAAATTAAAAATTTTTAGCGTCGTGGGTCCCCTTGTCATTATGACTCCAAGGGCGAAGGCGCAAAAATTTTTGAATTTTTATGACAATAACTAATTACTAAACTAAATTCTGTAACTTATTTGAAATAAAACCTTTAATATTTTCTATGGTTGTTTTTATAATTTCGGCTTCAGCCTCTTTTGAATAAAAAGCGATATGTGGGGTTACAATAACTTGTGGCATATCTATTAAAACCTGATTTTCAACCATCATTTTATAATCAATTTGTTTAGAATCACTTAAATCAATGATCTCATTTTTAATTTTTAGATCTCTCTCTCCTTCTAATACATCAAGACCAGCACCAGCTATAATACCTTCTTTAATACCTAAAATTAAAGCTTCTGTATCGATCAGTGCCCCCCGTGCAGTATTTATTATAAATATTCCTTTCTTCATTTTAGAAATATTTTCTTTATTTATAAAATGATAATTTTCTTTAGTATATGGAGTGTGCAGTGTAATAATATCAGACTCCGCAAAAACCTCTAATAAATTTTTATATATAAAATTATTCTCTTTTGCAAAACCTAAATCAGGATATAAATCATAGGCTAAAACATTCATCCCAAAACCTTTAGCAATTTTGATAACATTTTTACCGATTTTACCAGTACCGATAACACCAAGTGTCTTATCCTCCAGGTCAAAACCTTGAAGCGATGAATAAAAATTAAAATCCATAGTTTCTCGCAAGTGATTATTTGCATTAATTATTTTTCTTGAAAGATTTAATATTAAAGAAAAAGCAAACTCAGCTACTGTGTGCGAGCCATAGGATGGAACATTAGAAACTTTTATACCTTTAAGTGCGCAATATTCTAAATCGATATGCTCAAAGCCGGTCGAACGAGTAATAATGAATTTTAAATTTGGTAACAAATCAATAACATCTTTACTAATTACTGAATTAATAAAAACAGAAAGAATTTCAACATCTTTAATTAAATTAATATTATCCTTATTTAGTTTT
>Ga0172381_10004738_pt1 | contig 13975 bp, 15 predicted proteins | sample Leawel6488metaG_FD_119754 | JGI IMG/M metagenome (GOLD analysis project Ga0172381, IMG submission 119754) | Leachate microbial communities from a municipal landfill in Southern Ontario, Canada - Leachate well 64-88 metaG | ecosystem: Engineered > Solid waste > Landfill > Unclassified | place... | reverse complement strand
TTGTACCCTCAAAAATCAAAGGAACCAAGATAACCGGCCCTCCGCCCCGCCTACTGGCGGGACTACGGGGCGGTCGTATCCCCGCCCTAGAAGGGCGGGGCTTGTGACTACGTTTCAGTCAAGTAAAATCGGGTCTAAGTATTACGTGGGTGTGTTTTACATCAAAAAAAGAGCTTTCGCTCTTTTTACCTTTTTGGCCTCATTTGACGATTTTGTGCTGATTCGGAGACCAGGCCGGGGTGCAGGGCATAAAAAGTTCCATGTTGCCTTGCCAAAAGTACTTTTCGCCCGGGTCGATTAAAATAATGTCGCCTTCGTTTATGGGGAATTCTTTATTTTCTATTGCGACCCGGCCGCTTCCTTTAATAACATAGGCCATTTCTTTGCTGATTTCGTTGACGGCGCAGCCATTTTCGGGATAGCGGCCGTTAAGCGTGATCACCGCGCCGTTTATGTCCGGATCGTCCAATGGATATTCATAGGCGGTGCAATGGCCACTATTCTTGAATTTCTTGCGTTGCGATTTTAGGGAAATCTTCATGCTAATTCCTTAAATCGATGACAGTGCCGATGTGTTTCCCGGCAAGGGCATCTTTTAATGATTTAAAATGCACGATTTGGGCGACGATCCCGGTTTCGGCGGCGGCAAGCAGTTCCAGGTATTTCTGTTTCATGCCGCCGGTCACGTCGGGCGCCAGGCTGCCGTTAAGGTGGACGATAATTTCCTTATAATTCGACAAAGTGACGCGGTCGATTAAAACCGCTTTTTTATTTCTCTTGGGATTGACGGTAAAAATGCCTTCCACGTCGCCGGCTTCGATTATCCTGACCGCGCCAAGTTTCTTGGCCAAGTAAGGTGCGATCTGGTCGCCGGATAAGATTGAGCATCCTCGCGCCTTGTCGAATGCCGGGACGCCGTAGCATACCGGAATGACGTTTAAACCCAACAATCCCTCGATCGCGGCGGTGTCCATTTTCACCAGGCGGCCGTTTTCCAATATTGCGTGGCTCGATGCCTGGCAGGGAAAAGCCGGAATGCCTTTTTTTATCAGCGCGTCACAAACAATTGAATCGAGCAGGTTTTGCAGGCGCTGGGTTTGGGCAAGCGCCACCAATTGTTCCGGTTGCGCGATGCCTTTGTCAATGCCGCTTTTTTGGGCAAGCGGGTGGCCGTATGATCCGGCGCCGTGTATTAAAATATAAGGATCCTTAAAATCCTCCAATTGCCGGGCGACCATTTGCAGATTCCTTGAGTTGATCTTGGGCTTGCCGCTCTTCTTGTTGGTAATCACCGAACCCCCGATCTTAATTACTGTAAGTTCCATTTATGTATATATGAGTGAAAACGATCTATCACTTTCCAAAGCGGCGCTGTCGCTGGGCGTATTCCTGTAAAATTGCGTCAAAATCTTGCGGAGTAAAATCCGGCAGGTATTTTTTGATGAAAAAAAGCTCCGAGTAAACCGATTGCCAGGTCAAAAATCCCGAAAGCCGCAGTTCGCCGCCCGTGCGGATGATTACGTCGGCATCCGGAAGCCAAATATTTTCGGAAATTATCCTTTCGGTTATCTCTTCCGATTTAAAACCTTTTTCGATGATTCTTTTGATCCCTTGGGTAATTTCGTCGCGGCCGCCATAGCTGAGCGCCATATTGAAAACCATTCCGGAATTATCTTTGGTTTCGCTTTCCACTCTTTCGATGATTTTTTGGAGCGATTGCGGGACTTTCCAAATTTGGCCGACAACGCGGATCCGGACATCTTTACCGCGAAACTGGCGCGAGAATTCCGTCAACCACAATTCATAAAGCTCCATTAAATAATCAATCTCTTCCTTGGAGCGGTTCCAATTCTCGGTGGAAAATGCCCAGGCGGTAAACTCCTTTATTCCGCGGTCGTAGGCCATCTCAACGATCTTTTTTCCGGCCTCAAACCCTTTTTTGTGGCCTTCAAGCGAAGAAAAACCGCGCTCTTTGGCCCAGCGGCGGTTGCCATCCGTAATTAGTCCCACGTGGCGCGGTATGATAACGGGTTGTGTTGGATCGCTCATTTTTTCAGAAAAAGGAAATCGCCATCCAGATTTAATTTTTTGGGAATTAATCCCGGAAACTTGAATCCGGCGGCATAAGCGCCGGTCTTGGCGATGTTGCCAATAAGGATTCTAAAACCGAAAATGCCCCCGGCTTCCCTTCTGTATTGTAGGAAATTTGGGAAATTTTTCAATAGAATATTGGCTTGCCGGAGATTCCAGACCACCCCGCCGCCCGACCAGGGCTTGGTGAGGCCGCATGCGTCGCCACACAGCGTAATACGTTCGTTTTGGGGCAGTATTAGCCCTTGCGGGATAATCGCCGACACCAGCGGGCCGGTTTTGACGCCATTTTCAGCCATAAACCTATCAAAAAACGGCCGGGCGGCGGACGGGGTTTCCATTATCCCCCATTCCACATCATGCCCGCGCGGAATGCGCCAAAAAAAACCATTGGGTGTGGCCCAAGTTTCGACAAAATCCGATTGGTCGCGTTTTGCCTCAAACGCCTGGATACCCAGCATAAATTTCGGGTCAGGTAAGCCGAGGAATTTTCTCGTGACGGACAGCGCGCCGTCGCAACCGACCGTGCGGTCAAAATTTTTGGTAATTTGGGCCAGTTTGCCGGTATCGATTATCTCATTTACGAGGATATTGGCACCCGCATTTGTGGCCAGTCCGGCAACCAACAGGTCAAGCTGGGCGTGTTCGATGATGTAAAACGGCTGGGCGAACCGCAGTTCGATCCGGCGTTTGGGAAAGTTGATGATTGCCCGCCGGATCTTGTTGGTTGAGAGGGGCTTGGCTTCGGTAATATGACTAAAAAGCCGTTCCGAGAATAATCCGGAGCAGCAGGTCTTGCCAATAGTTTTTTTGCGCTCAAAAACCGTGACGGAATTTTCTTTTTGCGCCAGGTTTTTGGCCAGATACAGGCCGCATACCCCGCCGCCGATGATCGCGACTTTCATATTAATTAGCAACTATTAATTAGTATAGGATGATAATAAAAAAGCAGTGATGAGATCACTTGCTCGATTTTTGTATGGTTTGTATTTCTTCTAGCGTCATTCTGCTGAAAGAATTTAGAAATGCCGCGCCCCCGCTATAATAAATCAAACCTTTATCTGTATCAGTTTGCTCCTTTTTTCGATTTTAAAGCTATCCAGATAGGCGGTGAAATTCCTTGCCGCTTCCCTAACTTCATCCTCATGTATTGCCAGAATTATGCCCGTAGGTGATATTTAGCAAAATTTTTGACAAAAATCAAGATTTGCGCTATTATTTGCCTGTAATTTAAATAATTTCACATTTGGTTATCCGGCATTTAAATGATTAAATGATCAGATGGTCAGATGATTAAACGATCCTATGTCAAAGACAAAAGCAACCGGCGGCACACATTTGGGCCGCGATCCGCGCCCGAAATACATGGGGGTGAAAGTTTACGGGGGCCAGCCCGTTAAGGTGGGCAGCATCATTGTGCGCCAGCGCGGTACATCGATCATCGCCGGCAAGAACGTGAAAACCGGCAGCGACAATACGTTGTACGCGATCGCCGAAGGCGTCGTTTCCTATCGTGAGGTTCGCAAGAAGTGCTTCAACGGCACCCAGAGATTTGCCAAGGTAGCCGAGGTGGGACCTAAGGCGGTTCAGCTGGCCAAGTAAAACTCAAATTAAAGCGCCCCGCATTCGCGGGGCGCTTTTCGTTAACCGCATAGGCGGACTCTCTTACAATTTTGTGAATAAAACCATCTCCAAATCGAGATTGATGTCTGGCACCGGTTTTGCCAACGGTTTGATTGCCTTATGTTGCCGGAAACAAAAAACCGCCGGAAGGCGGTTTTTTTTGTTCTAAAATCCCTATTTGGTTTCTTCGCGTTCTATTCCCGCGCGGATTAGTTCGCGGAAAAGCGGATGCGGTCTTTGCGGCCGTGATTTGAATTCCGGATGGAATTGGCTGGCCATGAAGAAGGGGTGGTCCGGCAATTCAATGATCTCGGCTAAATTCTTTTTAGGGTTTATTCCGGCAATTACCAGCCCCTTTTCTTCCAAAATCTGGCGGTAGTCGTCGTTCAATTCGTAGCGGTGGCGGTGGCGCTCCGAAATTATTTTTTGTTTTCCATAAACTTCCCAAGCGCGAGTTCCTTCCTTTAACTGGCAATCGTAGGCGCCCAATCGCATCGTTGCCCCCATTTTTTTGGTTTTGACCAATTCGCGTTGTTCGGGCATAAGGTCAATTACCGGCTGTTCGGCTTTGGGATCGAATTCGGTTGAAGTGGCATTTTTTAATCCGCAGATGTTACGGGCAAATTCAATGGTGGCCAGTTGCATTCCCAGGCACAATCCCAAAAACGGGATCTTGCGGGTGCGGCAGTATTCAATGGCAAGGATCTTGCCTTCGATGCCCCGGTTGCCAAACCCTCCGGGGATGATGATTCCGTCGTATTTATCTAGCTCTTTTAAATTTTTTGGGTCGGTTTCGTAACTTTCCGCCGACAACCATTCGATTTGAGGCTTGCGGTTGTAAAACCAAGCCGCGTGCTTTACCGATTCGATGACCGAAATATAGGAGTCAGTCAGGGTGAATTTTCCGGATTCGAAATATTTTCCCACAATGCCGATCTTTACCGGCTTTTCGGCGGTGCGGATGGTTTCGACGAATTTTTTCCAGCTATTTAAATTGTTTTTTTGGGCTTTTGCGCGGAATTTCTCCAAGATCCTCTCCCCTAGCTGCTCGTGGGCAAAATTTAGCGGCACTTCATAGATTGAAGCGGCATCCGGGGCCGAAATGACGTCCTTGGGATCGACATTGCAAAAGATCGATATTTTGCGTTTGCGGGGTTCGTCCAGTGGCTGGGTGGCCCGGCCAATAATGAAATCGGGCTGGATTCCCGCGGAATTAAGCTGTTTGGCGGCATTTTGGATGGGCTTGGTTTTCATCTCGCCCACCATTTCGGGGATCGGCAGATAACCGACCAGCACGAAAAGCACGTTTTTAGGATATTGCAGTTTGAGCATCCGCGCCGCTTCCAAGAAAAGCATATTTTGGTACTCGCCCACTGTGCCGCCAATCTCGATTACCGCAAAATCGGCTTTGGCGGCTTTTACCGCAACATTTATCCGGCGGATGACTTCGTTGGGAATGTCGGGGACGACTTCGACGCATTTGCCGCCGTATTCCAGGTTGCGTTCGCGTTCAATAACGCTTTGGTATATTTTGCCGGTCGTGGCGTAATTTGCCGCGCTAAGATCCTGGTCCAAAAAGCGCTCGTAATTTCCCACATCCTGGTCCGACTCCGTGCCATCGTCGGTCACAAAAACCTCGCCGTGCTCGATGGGGTTCATCGTGCCGGCGTCGACGTTGATATATGGGTCGAATTTAACCGACGTTACCGCAAAACCCCGGCTTTTGAGGATTTTGCCGATCGATGCCGTAGTGATGCCTTTGCCGATCGAGGACATGACGCCGCCGGCAACGAAAATATACTTTGCCATAGAATTAGTTTAAAGCTAAAAACGCAAAGCGTAAAATATTAAAATTCATAATGATAATTTTTTACTTTACGCTTCTCGCTTTGCACTTTACATACTTACGCCCCGCTTCTTCAGCGGGGCGTTAAAATCATTCTTGTTCGGCGGAAATGGTTAATTTGATTTCGGCTTCCAGGTTGTGCGGGAATCCCACTTTTACTTGGTATTCGCCGAGGTTTTTTATCGGCTCCTTGAGGTCTATTTGCTTCTTTTCGATCTCAAACCCGGCCTCTTTTAACCTGTCGGCAATCTTTTGGGCGCTGACGGATTCAAAGAGCTGGTTTTGGTCGCCCACTTTCACCTGCATGGTGATTTCCTGGCCGTCCAGAGCCGAGGTTTTTGCCTGCATTTCCTGCAATTCCTTCTCGACTACCTTGGCGTTGATCTCGCGCTGCATCTGAGCCCAAGCCAGGGCATTTTCCGTTGCGATCTGGGCCATTTTTTTCGGGAACAGCATATTCTTGGCGTAACCGTCGGCGACGGTTTTCACCTCATATTTTTTTCCCACGTTTTCGATATCTTGTAACAGAATAACTTTCATATTTGGATCATATTGCCATTAAATCAGCGATTCATACAATCTTGTGATTGAGAACTGACCAATTCTTTAATGGAAATATGCTTAATTTTATGTTTTTTTAACAATAATTTATTTTACTGTAATTCCTTGACTATTTCAATAGCCTTGTCTAATTGGGGGTCTTTTTTGGCTTCTTCGTCGGCGGCGGTGATTTGGACTTCATAATCCGGAGCCAATCCGATCTCGCTGATTTGGCTGCCATTGGGCGTGAGCCATTTGGCAATGGTGACCTTGAGCGACGAACCGTCGCTAAACGGCACCATCTGTTGCACCGAGCCTTTCCCGAATGATTTGGTGCCCACCAGTTTTATCCCGCGGTTGTCGCGCAACGCCCCGGCAAGGATTTCGGACGCCGATGCCGATCCGCCGTTGATCAATACCACGACCGGATATTTTTCCAATAATGACGGTCCCTCGGACAAGTAATCCTGGGTTGCCCGTTCGTCGCCCGAATCTTCATGGGTTACGACTTGTCCTTTCTTTAGGAACCATCCCGCGATATCCTGGGATACGGTCAAATAACCTCCCGGATTGTTGCGCAAATCCAATACGATGCGCTTGGCTCCGCTATTAATGATGTCTACCGCGGCCGCCCGAAAATCATCATTGGCCTGTTCGGTGAATTGGAAAAGCTCGATGTAGGCGATTCCGCCGTCCTTTATCTCCATTTTCAACGAGGGTACTTTGATGACGTCGCGCACCAGCTTGATGTCCCGGGTTTCCTGCCATTCTTCGCGATAAATTGCCAAAGTGACTTCGGTCCCTTTTACGCCGCGGATCAGATCCACGGCTTCATCGGTGGTCATGTCGGCGGTGGATTTGCCGTCAATCTTAACAATAATATCCTCGGCGCGGATACCGGCGGCCTGGGCGGGTGAATTTTCGATCGGCGAAACGACTTGCAAGGCGCCTTTTTTGATGCCGATTTCCATGCCAACCCCTTCAAACGAGCCGTTGGCGTCTTCCAAAAATTGTTTGGAATCTTCCGGGTTGAAAAACGAAGTGTAGGGATCATCCAGCGCCTTTACCATACCTTCAATGGCGCCATAGACCATTTTTTCCCGGTCGATCTTACCTTTATCGACAAATTTGTCGTCTAAGGTGCGCCAGGTTTTCCAGAACAGGGAGAGGTCGGCGCCTTCGACCGGCTGGGCGGGGCAACTGGAATTTCCCGACCATAGGCCAAAACCAAAACTTGCCAGCATTGCCAAAAAAACCAGGAAATATTTAAAACCGCGGTAATTGTTGTTCTTAATGAATTTGGGAATGGTGGCCATTTTTTTCGATCGAGTCTTTTGTGTCCAACTAAGATCTCGGGATAAGCAAATTAAATTAGCCTTCAATTAAAAATATATTCTAATTTGAGTTTCGCCCGACGTGGTCTGAAGCCACGTCTGGCGACCAAAGGACGCCCCCTTGAAGATTACTTCCGATAAAATACCTTTTCGGAGGGAACGGAATTAATATTCCGTTCAAGAGATTCTCATTCCATCGGTTCCGGCAACCCGGGGATTTACCTCTGGAATTAACACGAACACCGGAATTTCCGGTGGTGACATTTTAAATCTACACCAACCGGTAAATTTAGTCCACCTTTGCCCGGGATTAAGCCGCTTTGCGCGCGAAACGGCTTTCGATATTAGTCCAGTCGATAAGGGAAAAGGCGGCTTCAATAAATTTGGCACGGTCATTTTTGTAATCTAGGTAATAAGCGTGCTCCCAAACGTCCAAAACCAGCAGTAATTTGAGTTGTGGTACCAAATTTACGTTGTGTTTTTCGATTTGCAGTATAAAAAGCCGATTATCGAGGGTATCCAGTGCCAGCGCCGCCCAACCCGAACCCTCGCAGCCGGCCGCGGCTTGGGTAAATTCTTTTTTAAACCGCGCAAAACTGCCAAACTCAAGATTGATGGCGTTGGCAAGTTCCTCGTCGGGCGCGGTTTTCCCCCCGGCCGGCCGCAGGCTGTGCCAAAACATCATGTGCAGGATGTGCCCCGAAAGATTGAAGGAAAACTCTTTTGAGATCGCTTTTATGTCAGCCTCGGTATTTTCGGCGCGCGATTTTGCCAGTTTGGCGAGCAGATTATTGGAGTTAGTGACGTAGGCTTGGTGGTGTTTTTGATGGTGCAGCCGCAATTGCTCCTCGGAAATCAGCGGCGCCAACGCATCATAGGCGTATGGTAATTCGGGTAAGGTGTAAATTTTATTTTCCATTTTTTTTAAATTATGGTTAATTTATTGTATTTATTGTATTTATTATCGCATTTTATGTTTTGTATTAGTATTAATTTTTTGGAGTTGATTTTTTTCGGGATTATTATAGTATCGGGCAAGTGGAGGCGGGAATGATTAACATATTTAGAAAGCGGGTAAGTACTAAAAAGATCAGGTTAAGAGGAGACATTGAAATCGATGAATCCATGCTGGGGCCGCTTAGGGATGTAGTTTTTAATCTGTGTTTGATGAAGTCGGCGGAACCGCGGCGGTTTGCGGCGGTTATAAAAGTTATATATGGGGAATTAATGACGCTGATCCAATGCGAAAATTTCCTTATACTGTGGCCTAATGATTCGGAGGATCTTACTGCCAACAATCCAAGCCAAATAATAACAACGGCGCGTTGTTTTGCCGCTTGGATTCGTGCCAGCTTGGAGCTGACTAACGGGGCGTATGAAGTTGTGTGCCCGGTTATGAACATGAACCTTGATGATTTCCTGAGAGAGGAATGATTCAAGGTTTTTTTAAATATGGTATATAGAACTTATTAATCAATAAACAATATGAAACCGATAATTGAATTTTCCGATTTTGAAAAGAGTGATCTGCGGGTCGGCAAGGTTTTGGAAGCGACTGAGCCGGACTGGAGTAATAAATTGATTGAAATGAAGGTTGATTTTGGCGCCGAGGTCGGGGTCCGTACCATTTTTGCCGGCATTCGTAAGTTTGTAAATTCGGCCGAAATCATCGATAAAAAGTATGTTTTCATCATAAACCTTGCCGAGCGCAAGCTTGGCGAAGGTATCAGCCAGGGAATGATGCTGGTGGCCACCGACGGAACCAGCCATTGTCCGTTAAATGTTGGTGACGCGATTGCCGAAGGTGCGCCGATCGGGTAAAAAAAATCCAGGCGCCGGGGCGCTGGAAGAAGGGTTTTTAAATCCGGACTATGACGCATGCCAACAGCCCGACTACCGCCGCGACCACTATGAGTGCCAGGACGAGATTGGGATATTTGATGCGGTAGACCCAGCCCGGGTAAAATTTTTCGGTCTCGCTCAAGTCGTATCCCCCGGTGGGTCGTCACATTTCTTGGACGAGGTCGCTTTCCCGATTCCGTCTCGCCCTTTATCGCTTATTACTCTGCTTGACCTAACTGCATTGATGCCGTACGTAACGAATCACACTCCATTTTTTCCAACGGAAGCTTCGACCTTTGATGTTATTTGGATGTGAAGCTTCTATTTTGAGTCTACTCGACAGTTTTGCTTTTTGTCAAATACATAAAAACGCCGCTTAAAACGCGGCTTTTTTGATTCCCGAATTGGTTAGTAACGGAAAATCGCCGCCAGCATTTTTTGGCTTGGCATGTTTTTTTCGGGCAATACCCACACCAGCCCCCGTTGCAGAAATGTTTCCAAGATCGTGCGGCCGACCAAATCCTCGTCGCCTTCGCCTTTTTCGGTGTTTAGTGCCGGGGCGTGTAAGATTGGGTCGAGTTTGCCCCACAGGCGCGCGTTTTTTGCGCAAAAAAGACACTCGACCCGGCCATTTGCGGCTGCTTGTATGATGCTGGCCGGATCATCGGAAGCTTTTTGCGAACCGCGGAGTTCGACGTACCGATCCAATGCCTCCTTTATGCGGATTTCAAAATATGGTTGGACGCTTTTCCATGCGTCGCGGGCAAAATCTTTCTCATTTGTTATGGATAACACAACTTCGTCGGCGGCTTCGATCAGATTTGGGTAATTGTTGATTTCTTTGTAAATCGCCGCGATTTTTTCCGGCGCCGACATTACCAATGGAGTATTTTCAAACATTAAAAGTTGGCGCAGTTTTTCATTGACGGAACGGAAAAATTTTTCCGTGATCAGGTATCGAGAGTCTTTTAGGCCGCCGTGGCCGTGGAAGATACTGCTTTTTGGGGCGGTGCTGACGCCATGCGATTCAAGCCTTTTGTCCCCGGATTTTGCCGGATAAAAATCGGCGCCGGTGCCAAAATCAGTGTTTTTCACCTCATTGATCGAATCGCGCGAGCCTTGGAAAAGCTGGGCGTGCCGTTTATCTAGCGACAACAGGTAATAATGTTCATTTCCCATCAGTAATGGGAATAAAGGTTTTAGGTCAAAATGCCGGGCCACCGTTGCATTCTCAGAAAAACGGATCGGCAAGCGGTATTTCCGAAACATGCCCGGCGCAATAAAAACTGCCAGCCCGTCGGCGGGAGTTTTCCAGAAAAAATGGTCTTCCAGTAAGGTTTGGGCAGGGTTTAATAATTTTTCCGCGGCCTCTCGCTTCAGGGAAAAATCTTTTTCCAGATATTTGCGGACAATTTTTAGTTCATTGCCTAGGCGCACCGGTCCCTCCTTGGTCTTAAAAATGCCGTTGCGCAACGGCGCATAGATCGTAACGCACGGCACGGCGACATTCTGAGCCAGTTCTTTCAAATCATCGACTCCCAAAATACTGATGTTGTTCATGCGTTTTTCGGGTTAAGTTAATGCAATGTTACCGCAAGCTGATGAAGCTTTCATTAAAAACCCGCGAGGAGCTCCCGCGGTTTTATTTGTTGAATGTCTGAAGCGAAGCGGAAGGCGGTTTGACGAAGATACTCGTCGCGTTTATCCCGGGGAGCTTAATTTACATTCCAGTATCGGTCGGTTCCTCTCCAAATTCCTTTTCGATTTCCTTGAATTCGTTTTCAAGGGTATTCAGTTTTTCCTTGCTGGCCTTGATCAGGGCCGCCGCCAATTTTACCTTTTCCAGGCCGGCTTCAATATCAAGCTCTTTTTGCTGGGAAAACCAATCCGAAATCTCGGCCAGCTGTTTTAAATTGTCGTTAAGGGACGTTTCAGTTTTTTTTGTTGGCATATTGGTTTGTTTATTGACGCTTGAAGCGAAGCTAAAGGCGGTTCAACGAAGATACCCCAGGAGCTTCATTTTGATATCTGGGGCCGATTCCTAAATCTTGTCCGCTTCAATTTTTTTTACCTCGCTTAACAATTTACCGTCGGACAATTTTAGTATGATTTCGTCCCCGACTGCAACCTGGGCGGACTTCTTTATGATCTTTCCCCGGACCGATGCCAGGCAATAACCGAGCTTAAGCGGCCGCTGGGGGTCGTGCGACGCGATTAGATTTTGGAGGTAGTCGATCTTTTGGCTGGCGGCGGCAAGTGCCGCGGCCAGAAAAAAGATCATTTTTTGCATTTTTGAATCCAGTGCTTTGGTGATGTTTTTCAAAAGATAGTGGAAATTGGCAAGAATCGCGGTGTGGCGGGCTAGTTTTGCCCGTGTTTGGGCTAACTCGTTCTTATAGCCGCCGATGATCAATATTTCCTGCTGGCCAATGAATTGGATTATTTTTTGCCAGGAAGCATTGAGCTGCATGGCCGCAATCGAGGGCGTGGACACCGAAACGTCGGCGGCCAGTTGGACTAGCGGCACATCCTTGTCGTGGCCGATGCCGGCGATCACCGGCGCGGGAAACGCCGCGATTGCGCGCACGATCATCTCGTTGTTGAACGCTTGCAACGATTCGGGCGAGCCGCCGCCGCGGATTATTACCAGGACATCGATCTTGCGACGGCGGAATGTACGTATCGCCGCCAAAATTTCGCCCACGGCCAGTTGGCCTTCTACGCGCGTATCGACCAGTTCCAATTGGAATCCGAATTTTCCGATATTGGTCAAAAAGTCGTTAATCACCGCCCCCTGCCGGGAAGTGATGATGCCGATCGTGCGCGGGTATTGCGGCAATTTCCTTTTCCGCTCGGGCGCAAAAAGGCCTTCGGCTTCTAGTTTTTTCTTTAGGGCGTCATAGGCTTTTTTGAGCGCGCCGGTGCCGGCAAGTTCAATTGCATCGCAGATAAATGATAATTTGCCGCTGGCCGCGTATATCTCGGGACGGCCCGCGGCAATGATCTTGTCGCCTTCTTTTAAATTAAGGCCAAACATCTCGTATTTTGACCGCCAGACGATGCAGTTAAGCGTACTGCCATTGGTTTCATCCTTTAAGGAAAAATAGCGGTGGCCGTTTTTTTCGTCCACGCGGCCGATTTCGCCAATGATGCGGGCGTTCATGGTTTTCAAGCGCGCGTTGGTGCGGGTTATGAACTCCGTGACCGTCAGCGGCTTTTCTTCGAAAAGCCCGATTTGTTGGTTATCTTCAAGCATGGTGTAATTATACCACTTCGCGATTTAATTAAAAAAAAGCCGGTTGCTCCCGATCCGGGTCCGGCATGTTCCATTATTTAGGTGGCGTTAATCCTTTTTTGGCTTTGACTGCGGCTAATGCCTTTTGCATAAACCATATTAGCAGGCAGGCTGTTGTTAACCCCGCGCTCAGAAAACTAGAAAATAATATCATACGGGTACTATCTCCGTTGCTTATTGCCGCCAATCCGGAAATTATGCCGTCGAACAGGTAATCATATACTCCGTAATTAATCGCCGCAACCAGAAACGATGCAATACACAGCTCGCCAAATGCCAGCAACAGTATGATCTCGGGTCTTTTTTTAAATTCCTCTTTCGATTCGAGATACATGATCGCAAGCAACATACTTATTAATGTTGCAAAAATTCCGATGATCCCCATTGTATGGGCAATAATTATCATCAGGTTCCAAGCAACCGACGTGTCGGTATAAAAATGCCATCCGATAATCGCGGCAAACAGTATCCAGCATGCCGCAAATACTACCGGCAAGACAATGATCTTTCCTAAAGTAATTTCATCCTTTTCCGTCAAATCTATCACCCCTTGATTTTACTGAATTAATAACGGTATTTTTACTTCGCGTCAAGCGCATAATGTGGTGCGTACTAAAAAAGAGGGCTTGAATTGAAGTTATAAGACACTGAATCTTATAACCTCGCCCTCGTTATGCACGTCGTACACATGGTTGCCTGCGGTATCGCCGCCCGGAACTCTTTTCAATAGATGCAAGTTATCGAGCAATCCATTTTCCAGAGCTCCTTGGGGCAATTCCCAGGTATCGGTTATTTGGCCGGTACCGGCCTGGTTCGGGTATGAAATGGAGATTTGGACCACTTCATACTTGGATGTCTTCAGTTCATCCATGATGAATCCGGACGCCCGGCCGGAATCGATTTGGGCATTCCAGGTCGAGTTGTAGTACTTAAAAGTACCGGACTCATTGGTAAGAATGGAAAGTTCCATCCCGGAGAAATTCTCGGTATCCATCCCGTACCAGTTTTGGACATAGATTACTGGTGCTACCGCGTAATCCGGCCTATCAACTCCCAGGCTTCTAAACTCGGGGTAGTAGCCAATAACCACCAAGCCTCCCTTGTCATCGTGGCTAAATCCTTCGGTTTCCGATAGTCCGCGACCGTCAAGTGTAATTGACGATCCTGCGCCGCAGATTGCGCCGATAGCCAGCGTAATCATTACGGCCAAGATTCTCAATGTTTTCATCTTCGTTTCACCGCTATTGATTATACTTCTTTTTTTAAATTTGTCAAGTATTTGGAGGGGGTGTTCCAATATCCATATCCACACCCGACCCTTCTGGATCCCCACCAAGATAGCGATGTTGAATAATGCGAGGCGCAGCAAAGCAAAAATTGTGGCAATGTTTTGATCGAAGACAC